>Ga0194138_10001625_pt1 | contig 10765 bp, 8 predicted proteins | sample TARM_MetaG_T2_14_FD_134022 | JGI IMG/M metagenome (GOLD analysis project Ga0194138, IMG submission 134022) | Freshwater microbial communities from Pennsylvania, USA, analyzing microbe dynamics in response to fracking - TARM_MetaG_T2_14 (version 2) | ecosystem: Environmental > Aquatic >...
AGGGCCCGGGGGTCGGCATTACCAATGTCCTCGCTGGCAATCCTGACCAATCGGCGGGCAACGTACAGCGGGTCACAGCCGCCATCCAGCATGCGGCACAGCCAGTACAACGAGCCGTCCGGATCCGATCCGCGCACCGACTTGTGCAGTGCCGAAATCTGGTCATAGAAAACGTCGCCGCCCTTGTCGAACCGCCGAAGGCTGGTCTGCATGACCTGTTCGAGCTGATCGGCCGTTATCCGATCCTTTCCGCTATCATCCGGCTCGGCAAGATCGGCGGCCACTTCCAGAATGTTCAGCGCACGCCGGGCATCGCCGCCGGACGCCGACGCTATCAGGGTCAACACGTCGTCTGCCACCACCAGTCGGTCGCCAAAGCCCTGCTCATCGGTCAGCGCGCGGCGAAGCAGCCGGAGAATGTCCGGTTCTTCAAGATTTTTCAGAACGTAGACACGGGTCCGGGACAGCAATGCGCTGTTCAGCTCAAAGGAAGGGTTTTCCGTGGTGGCACCCACGAAAATGAAGGTGCCATCTTCGATGTGCGGCAGGAACGCGTCCTGCTGGCTTTTGTTGAACCGGTGCACCTCGTCCACGAACAGCAAGGTGTCACGACCCTGGGACTGCTTGCGATTTCGGGCGCGCTCGACAACAGCGCGAATCTCCTTGACACCGCTCAGTACCGCCGAGACAGTCTCGAAGCTGAGATCGCCGACGTTGGCCAGTAGCTGGGCAAAGGTCGTCTTGCCAACGCCGGGAGGCCCCCAGAGGATCATCGAATGAAGCTGCCCCTGCTCCACCGCCCGCCGGAGCGGTTTGCCGGGGCCGACCAGGTGGGCCTGGCCGACATAGTCGTCCAGGGTCGATGGCCGCATTCTCGCTGCCAGCGGCCGGAAACCTGCGGTTTCTGCAAACAGGCTATCCTGCATCAGGCCCCGTCCCGGATAATATCGACGCCCTCCGGGTACTCAAGGGTAAAGACGCTGGCCTCAACCGGCTCGTTCACACGAATCCGGTCAAAACTCAGGATACTGATCTGGGACAGGGAATCCTGCATCCGCATTTCCTGCAGTTCGCCCTTGTAAAAGGTCAGCCGCAGGGAGGTAAACAGGGAGTCCGGGCTCTTTGGCTCGAGCGTGAACTCCCTGGTGTGTTCGCCAACCTTTCGACCGGATACCCGGTAGGTCTCTTCAAGATTATCCACCTCGCCGCTAAGCAGCAGCGCCGGGGTGGATTGCACCCGCTCGTCCAGATTATGAATGGTCACCTGCTCCAGGTCCGGGTCGTAGACTTCAACCGTCTCACCGTTGCTGACCACAAACTGCGAAAGCGGCGCACTGGTCTCCCAGTAAAACAGGCCCGGACGCTTGGCTTTCAGGGTCCCGCGGGTCTCCTGAACCTTGTTGCCGTTTTCGTTAACCACGATCTGGATGAAATCGGCCTGATAGGACTCATAACCTTCCAGCAACGACGCCAGCTCGTCGGCGGCACTGGCGGATCCGGCCTCCTTTGCCGCAGCAAAACCGGTAAAGAGCACAGCAACGCCGAGGGTAAACAGGCGGATCAGAACAGACTGTCGCATCATCATTTACTCCTAATCTCTTGGTGGAGGCGGAGCCAGAACTTCGCGGGCACCATTATGGCCCGCAGCGCTCACCACGCCCGACGCTTCCATGGCATCAACCAGGTTCGCTGCCCGGTTGTAGCCAATCTTGAATTTCCGCTGGACGGACGAAATCGACACCCGGCGGCCTTCAGTGACAAAGGCAACCGCCTCATCGTAGAGGGCGTCTCCCTCGCTGTCTCCGCCGCCGTCGGACAGGTTTGGAACCCCGGGCAGGCTTTCACCTTCGGCGCCATTCAGAACGTCGTCGACGTAGACGGGTTCGCCGCGGGCTTTCCACGCACTGACCACCCGGTGAACCTCGTCGTCATCCACAAACGCCCCGTGGACACGGACGGGCAGGCCGGAACCCGGCGGCAGATACAGCATATCCCCGTGGCCCAGCAACTGTTCAGCACCACCCTGGTCCAGCACCGTCCGTGAATCGATCTTAGAGGACACCTGGAACGACATCCGGGTAGGAATGTTGGCCTTGATCAGGCCGGTAATAACATCCACCGAAGGGCGCTGGGTCGCCAGGATCAGGTGGATACCGGCGGCCCTCGCCTTTTGTGCAATCCGGGCAATCAGCTCCTCCACCTTCTTGCCGACGATCATCATCATGTCGGCAAATTCGTCGATAACCACGACGATAAAGGGCAGTGTTTCCAGTTCCGGCCGTTCCTGCTCATCATTGGCCAGGTATTCATCGGGTTTCCAGAACGGGTCCAGAAGTGGCTGCCCGGCCGCTGCGGCATCCTTGACCTTGCGATTGTAGCCGGCGAGGTTCCGAACCCCGAGGTTGGCCATCAGCTTGTAACGCCGTTCCATCTCGGCCACACACCAGCGCAGGGCATTGGCCGCCTCTTTCATATCAGTGACGACCGGCGCCAACAGGTGGGGAATGCCGTCGTAGATGCTCAGCTCCAGCATCTTGGGATCCACCATGATAAACCGGACGTCTTCCGGGCCCGCCTTGAGCAGCATGCTCAGCAGCATGGCATTGACACCGACCGACTTACCGGAGCCGGTGGTACCGGCCACCAGCAGGTGCGGCATCTTGGACAGGTTGGCCACCATGGGGTTGCCACCAATGTCGTTACCCAGCGCCAGCGTAAGCGGCGAACTGGATTCCTGGAATACCCGCGCGCTCAGCACCTCACTGAGGCGCACCATCTCCCGCTCTTCATTGGGAATCTCGATACCAACGACTGACTTGCCGGGAATGACCTCAACAACCCGCACGCTCAGAACCGCCAGTGAACGGGCCAGATCCTTCGCCAGGTTGGAAATCTTGCTGACTTTCACCCCGGCTGCGGGCTTGATTTCAAACCGGGTAATCACCGGCCCGGGATTGACCTCGACCACTTCCACGGAAACCCCGAAATCCGCCAGTTTTTCTTCCAGCAGACGTGACATATGCTCCAGGGATTCCTCCGAATAGCCCTTCTCTTTGTGCTCTTCCGGGGGGTCAAGCAGGGAGATGGGCGGAATCGGGCTTTCGATATCCTCCAGCAGGGACGGCTGTTTGTTGCTCTTGTCCTTTGGCTTTGGCGGCTGGTCGTCTTTTTTGAACGGCGAAATTTTCAGGGAACGGCCGGAGGGCTCCGCCGGAGGCGTTTGCGGCCGGGGCTGCGCATTGTCGCTTACCGGCACTTCGTCCCGTGAGCTGAAACTCTCCAGCCTCGCAGGTTCCGGATCAACACCCGCGGCCAGGCCATCGAGCCCCGGCTCGACACGGTCATCCGGGCGACTGGCAGCCGGTTTTGGCTTCTTCGGTTTTTTTGGACCGAGCCCGGGAATACGCTGCCACCACCGGAGTGATGTCGTTTCGCGCGCGGTTTCGGGGACCCGATCCTTGATCACGGGTGGCTCGGGTTTCGGCGCCGGCCTGGCGGCGGGAGCTTCCCGTGCCTCCGGTTTGGCCGGTTTGCCGCCGCTGAACAGCCCCTTGATCGCTAACCCGGTTTTGAGTGTGAAGCCGCCGACCTGATCCATCAGCCAGAACCAGGACAGCCCGGTGGTCACGGTCAGCGCAAACAGGAAGATGGCGATCAGCAGCAGCGTTGTTGCCGGCAGATTGAAAAACCGCACCATGGCGTCCGCCACGGCTGTTCCGAGAACCCCCCCGGAAGACACGCCAAGCCCGAATACCGAATACAGAGACAACAGGCTGGTTGCCGACAGGAGTATGAGCAGAAACCCGCCGGATCGCATGAGTAACAACGGCCAATGCAGGTCCAGAGGCTCGTTCCGGCGGCGAATGAGCATCAGGGCGTAGGCCGCGATCATGACCGGGAACAGGTAAGCCACATGGCCAAAGAAATCCATGAAAAGGCTGGCCAGCCAGGCGCCGGTGCGGCCGGCGTAGTTCTGGACACTGGTGTCGTGGCCGATACTGGCCCAGCCGGGATCCGAGGGGCTGAAGGTCACCAGGGCCATGGCCAGGTAGATACACAGGGCAATAAGCGCAATAACCGCCCCTTCACGGGCGCCCTGTGCCACCAGGCGGCGAAAGCGCAGCTGCTTCTCGGTCAGTTCCTGTGGTGCGTTCTTCGCTTTTGCAGATTCTGCCATGAATGCTCAGACGTTATCGGTGCTTGCGTTCCGAAGCGCCTGAAAACCTCTCTCAAGGTCGGTTTTCAGGTCTTCAACGGCCTCAATTCCGACGGAAATCCGGATCAGGTTTTCCGTGATCCCCGCGCGCTCCTTGTCCTCCGGAGACAGACGCCCATGGGTTGTTGTCGCTGGGTGGGTAATGGTCGTTTTGACATCCCCCAGATTGGCGGTAATGGAGATCATCCGTGTAGCATCGATGAACGCCCATGCTTCCTCCCGGGCGCCTTTGAGCCGGAACGACAGCACACCACCAAACCCTTTCTGCTGCTTTTTCGCCAGCTCATGCTGGGGATGGCTTTCGAGCCCGGCATAGAAAACACAGTCAACGGATGCCTGCTGCTCCAGCCACAGCGCCAACTCTAGCGCATTGTCACAGTGGGCGCGCATACGGATTGGTAAGGTTTCGAGGCCTTTCTGGAATACCCAGGCATTGAAGGGGCTCATCGTTGGTCCGGCAGAGCGAAGGAAGCCGTAGACCTCTTCCATCATTTTTTCAGAGCCCACCACAACACCACCGACACACCGACCCTGCCCGTCCAGGTATTTGGTGGCGGAGTGGATCACGATATCAGCGCCCTGCTCCAGCGGCCGCTGCAGGACCGGTGTGCAGAAGCAATTATCCACCACAAAGAGCGCATCGTTTGCCCGGGCAAGTTCGGCGAGCCCTGCCATGTCCGCCACTTCACAGAGCGGATTGGACGGCGTCTCGATAAACAGCATGCGGGTTTCCGGGCGAACCGATGCCTGCCATTCGTCCATATCCGTCAGGCTGACAAAGGAGGTTTCCACCCCGAACCGTGCCATGTACTTCTGAAACAGCACATTCGTGGTACCGAAAACACCTCGGGAGCAAACAACATGATCACCGCTCTGCAGCAGCGCCATGCAGGTACTCAGGATTGCGGCCATGCCCGAGGCCGTCGCTACCGCCCGCTCACCGCCTTCCATCGCGGCGATCCGGCCTTCAAAGGCCTGAACCGTGGGATTCGTAAACCGGGAATAGATATTGCCCGGCTCATCTCCGCCAAACCGGGCGGCCGCCTGGGCGGCACTGCCATAGACAAAACTGGAGGTGGGAAAGATGGCGTCGCTGTGTTCGAGCTGGCCAGTCCGGATCTGCCCTGCCCTCACCGCAAGCGTATCCACGGACATACCATCGAGATCCGATTCCGGAATCCAGACAGTTTCTTCGCGGCGAAAGGTCATGAACGTCTCCTGCCTGATACGGCTGTTTCAGTCTTCATCGTTGTACAAATCAATAATACCGTTGTCGCTGGATGCGGCCCCGCTGCTCTCGAAACGCTTGTCGTCGTTGCGCAACTCTTCCAGACGGTAAAGATAAGCTGCGTCAACATCGCCGGTAACGTAATTACCGGTGAACACGGAGCATTCCCAGCCTTCGATGTCATCGTTCACATCGCTCACGCAGGTTACCAGATCATCCAGATCCTGATAGAGCAGCCAGTCGGCGCCAATCAGCTCCCGGATTTCCTCAACCGTGCGCTCATGGGCAATCAGCTCACTCGCCGAGGGCATATCAATCCCGTAGACGTTCGGATAGCGAACCGGGGGCGCTGCCGAGGCAAAATAAACCTTGCGGGCACCGGCATCCCGGGCCATCTGGACGATTTCCTTACAGGTTGTGCCGCGCACAATGGAATCATCCACCAGCATCACATTCTTGCCACGGAACTCCAGATCGATGGGGTTCAGTTTCTGGCGAACAGACTTTTTCCGCATTTTCTGGCCCGGCATGATGAACGTCCGGCCGATATAGCGGTTCTTGATAAAGCCTTCACGGAATTTGACACCCAGGCGATGCGCCATCTGCATGGCCGAGGTCCGGCTGGTATCGGGAATGGGCATAACGACATCAATGTCGTGGTCCGGACGTTCGCGCAGCACCTTTTCCGCCAGGGTTTCGCCCATGCGCAGGCGCGCCTTGTAGACCGAAACCTTATCAATGATGGAGTCCGGACGGGCAAAATACACGTGCTCGAAAATACAGGGGAACAGATGCGGTTGTTCGGCGCACTGGCGGGTATACAGGGTACCGTCGGTTTCAATATACACCGCCTCACCCGGTGCAATATCGCGCACCAGGGTGTAGCCGACAGCGCTCAGGGCGACACTCTCCGAGGCAATCATGTATTCCTTGCGACCGTCTTCGGCGGTCCGTTCACCGTAGCAGGCCGGCCGGATGCCGTTGGGGTCCCGGAAGCCGACAATGCCGTAACCGGTAATCATCGCAATCACGGCGTAAGCGCCACGACACCGCTTGTGCACGGCGCTCACCGCGGAAAAAATTTCATCCTTGGTCGGATTCAGCTTGCCCAGTTTCTGGAGTTCGTGGGCGAAGACATTCAGCAGCACTTCCGAATCGGAATTGGTATTGATGTGGCGCAGATCGGTCCGGAACAGGTCCTTGCTGAGATCATCGGCATTGGTCAGGTTGCCGTTGTGCGCCAGGGTAATGCCGTAGGGGCTGTTCACGTAGAACGGCTGGGCTTCCGCCGAGCTGGCGCTGCCGGCCGTGGGATAGCGGACATGGCCTATGCCGACATTGCCGACCAGACGGCGCATGTGGCGGGTGTGGAACACATCCCGGACGAGGCCGTTGTCCTTGCGCAGGTAAAATCGCTCATCCTGAAACGTAACAATGCCCGCCGCGTCCTGGCCCCGGTGCTGAAGTACAGTCAGCGCATCATAGAGCGACTGATTGACGTTGGAAGTACTGACGATGCCGACAATGCCACACATGGATAAGGTGTTCTCCGAGTGTTAATACTGAATGTTAGCGGGACGCAGACGCGGGTTCCACGCCTTCCTGCAGTGTACCGGGTTCCGGTTCTGGCGCACCCTCGGGCGCAGGCCCCAGATACCGTGCAAATTCATCGCCCAGGGTTCGCCTGGACCAATCTTCAACCACTGCCAGACGGTCAATGATGACAGACGTCCGCCACCAGGTGTCCTGCGACAGCGGTGTATAGCGGGTAAAGGCGATGGCCACGATGACCACTACCACGCCCCGTAACAGCCCGAACCCCATGCCCAACACCCGATCGGTCGCGGACAGACCGGTAGCCCGGATCAGGTGGCCGATCATGTTATTGATGATGGCGCCCACAATAAGGGTTCCGAAGAAGAGTATGGCGAAGGCTGCAATAAGCCTCACCAGCGGTGTTTCGACGGTGCTTTCCAGCAGGGTCTGCATCTGGGGATGGAAGGTTCTTGCAAGGATGAACGCACCCACCCAGGTCACCAGAGACAGGGCTTCTCGTACGAACCCCCGTTTCAGGCTGATAAGGGTGGAAACTGTAATCAGGGCGATAATGACCCAGTCAATCCAGATCAGCGCTTCCATTAAAATCCCGGTGGAGAAAAGGAAGCGCGAATTCTATCAGGAAACCCCGGTTCGCCAAACCGCCTGAACCACATTAAGCCCATTGTACGGCGCTATTTTTCGCCGGAGGTAACCAGACTGTTGACGCCAAAAGCATCATCGAGGGCACGCTTGGCAGATTCAGCTTCCGACTTGGTGGCAAAGGGGCCGCTGAACACCCGCGTGAGCCTGGTATCGCCGCGAACCACTTCCTGCAGATGCGAGCCGTAGCCCTTTTCCCGCACCTTGTCCCGTAACCGCCGGGCGTTCTCCTCATTGCCAAAGCTGCCCAGCTGCACCACCCAGGCACCTTCCAGCGATCGCTGGTACTCGGCAGATTCCGGCTCAGCCGTTTTGGTCGGCTGCTCCGCCGTCTCGGCCGCTGTGTCGGCGGATGGCTGGTCTGCGATCGATTCCGGCTGGCTGGATTTGGACGGTTCTGTGGTTTGCGGAGCCGCCACGGATTCAGGGCTTTCCTCAACCATCGGACCTTCCTCGAGAATCTGGTAGCCGGGCGAGTCATCGCCCTCACCCGCTACAGAGGGCGGGACTTCGGGGGCAGTCTCGTTGATCTCATAGGACGGTGCCGGCTCGATTCCGCTCTCGGGCGCCTCAACCTCGGGGAAAGGCGGCTCCTCCGGAATCTTGATGGTTGTGGAGGAGCGCTCCGAGTGCGGCTCGTCAAAAAGCATGGGAACAAAGATAACCGCCAGGGAAACCAGTACCAGCGCCCCGATTATTCTCTGTTTCAATCCATCCACGTTACCAGGCTCCCGTCTGTTGTTACTGCGCCAAAAACACCGCTTCCCGCCGATACTAACCGCCCGGCCGCCGGAACTCAAAGCCGGGGCCGCTGCCATGGACAAAGTTTAAGGCGACGGCATCAAATCCCGGTATCGGCGTTATTGAGCAGAATATCCCGGCCTTGCGCCACGGTATAGAACGAACCGAAAACGATCACGAGATCATCCGCCGAGGCGCTGGAAAGCGCTGCGGCCAGCGCTTCCCGGACCGAACCGAACACGCCCGGCCCCTGCACATCGCACGCCGCGAAGCGCTCATTCAATGACTCCGCCGACAGCCCCCTAGGCACATCAAGCCCGGCCAGGTACCAGTGATCCACAACGCCCGCCATGGCCCGGGCAACGCCTTCAACATCCTTGTCGGCCAGCGCACCATAGACGGCATGCACCTGTCGGCCTGCGGTTTTCAGACTCTCCAGGCGACCGGACAGCCACCCGGCGGCGTGGGGATTGTGGCCGACGTCAGCGAACAGGTCGGGTGCCAGGCCCAGGCGTTCGAAACGGCCGGGGACAGCCAGGGCAGAGACGGTTCGTTCTATATCCCCAATCGCCAGCTCCGGTTCCAGACTGCGAACGGCAACAACCGCTGCCGCCACGCTTTTCACCGGCAACGGGCCTGCCGGTAAGCGAATCGCCCGGCCGTCATGTTTCAGCACCACCCCTGCTCTCGCCTGGCCATCACTCGCTTCCGATTCCAGCCAGTAATCCCGGTTCAGCAGTGCCAGCCGGACCTTCTGGGCCGCTACCTGTTGGAGCACGGCACTGGGCACATCCGTGTCGGCGTAAACGGCGGGAATACCGGGCCGGAGCACACCCGCTTTTTCGAACCCGATGACTTCCCGGTTATCTCCCAGGTAGGCCACGTGGTCGATGTCCACCGATGTCAGTATGGCCAAATCGGCATCGAGAACGTTGACGGCATCAAGCCGGCCGCCAAGCCCGACCTCCAGAATCCAGTCATTGACCCCGGCATTTGCAAACGCAACGAACGCCGCCAGGGTGCCAAACTCAAAATAGGTCAGCGACACCTTGCCGCGGGCCTGCTCGACGGTTTCAAACGCCTTTACCAGGGCGTCATCGGAAATATCCTCACCGCGCAGACGCACACGCTCGTTGTAGTTCTGGAGGTGGGGAGAGGTATAGGCCCCGGTGCTCCGCCCTGCCGCCCGCAACAACGCTTCCAGGGCCGCCACGCAGCTGCCCTTGCCGTTGGTTCCGGCAACCGTGACGATGCGGGCCTGGGGCTTGCGCCGGAACAGCCGGCGCAGCACGATCAGAACCCGGTCAAGACCGAGGTCAATCTCTTTGGGGTGTATTGCTTCGAGATAGGACAGCCAGTCGGCGACAGCAGCACCAGCTCCCGGGGCAACCGGGAGCTGGCCAGGGTTATTACTCGGCGGGGGCATCGGTTTCGGGCTTTTCCGTCACTTCAAATTCAATGGGCTCTTCTGTACCCGGACGTTCCTGCCCGGTGAACTTCGCCACAACGTGGGCGATTCGCTCGCGCATCTGGTGGCGATGAAGAATCATGTCGATGGCGCCATGCTCCAGCAGAAACTCACTGCGCTGAAAACCCTCGGGGAGTTTTTCACGCACGGTCTGCTCGATAACCCTGGGGCCGGCAAAGCCAATCAACGCATTGGGCTCGGCAATGTTCAGATCCCCCAGCATAGCCAGACTGGCGGACACGCCCCCGAAGACCGGATCTGTCATCACCGAAATATAGGGAATGCCTTCCTGTTTCATTCGCTCGAGCACAGCCGCCGTTTTCGACATCTGCATCAGCGAAAGAATGGCTTCCTGCATACGGGCACCACCACTGGCGGAGAAACAGACCAGTGGAATGCGCTCCTTGAGGGCCACATTGGCGGCCTGAACGAATTTCTCACCAACCACCTGGCCCATGGAACCGCCGAGGAAGTTGAATTCGAAGGCACAGGCTACTAGCGGAACCCCCAGAGTAGTGCCCCTCATTGCGACCAGGGCATCTTTCTCCCCGGTCGATTTCTGCGCCTGCGACAGGCGGTCCTTGTAACGTTTGGTGTCCTTGAACTTCAGACGGTCCCATGGCTCCAGCTCGGCCGAAATTTCTTCGCGACCGTCTTCATCAAGAAAGACATCCAGGCGCCGGCGGGCATTAACCCTCAGGTGGTGATTACATTTGGGGAAAACATCAAGGTTCTTTTCCAGCTCCGGCTTGTAGAGGAATGCACCGCACTTGGGGCATTTTTTCCACAACCCCTCCGGCACACCGGTTCTCTGCTTGGATTCCGAGCGAATCTTGCTCGGCATGATCTTGTCCAGCCAGTTACTCATGTTTTCATCCTGTCCTGTGATGCCTGTTTGCCCTCACCCCTTCAT
>Ga0194138_10001626_pt1 | contig 10762 bp, 8 predicted proteins | sample TARM_MetaG_T2_14_FD_134022 | JGI IMG/M metagenome (GOLD analysis project Ga0194138, IMG submission 134022) | Freshwater microbial communities from Pennsylvania, USA, analyzing microbe dynamics in response to fracking - TARM_MetaG_T2_14 (version 2) | ecosystem: Environmental > Aquatic >...
GATATTGTAAAGATGTACAAATTAATGCGTCAAAGCCGTATTATAGATGAAAAGACGCTTCAATATCAAAGGCAAGGACGAATGTTAACCTATGCACCTAATTTAGGACAGGAGGCAACGCAAGTTGGTTCTGCATCGGCACTTCAGCAAAGTGACTGGATTGCACCTTCCTTTAGAGAACTTGGCGCATGGCTTACCAAAGGTGCGCCGCTTGATAAAATTTTTCTCTATTGGTTTGGAAATGAAATGGGGATGAATATGCCGCCAGATGTTCGCGTTCTGCCTGTTTCAGTCCCTATTGCATCACAAATGCAACATGCGACAGGCCTTGCTTATGCCTCAAAATATAAAAATCTTGGAGAAGTTGCCCTTGCCTATGTTGGTGATGGTGGGACTTCACAAGGAGATTTTCATGAAGCCTTAAACTTTGCAGCTTTAAATGCTTTGCCATGTGTCTTTGTGATACAAAACAACCAGTTTGCCATATCGACGAGACGACATTTGCAAACGCGTGCAAAGAATTTAGCCATTAAAGCACTTGGTTATGGTATGCCTGGCATACAAGTGGATGGAAACGATATATTTGCCATGTACGCTGTGGTATCAGAGGCAGTAGAACGCGCAAGAAATGGAGAAGGTCCAACACTGATTGAAGCCTATACTTATAGACTTGGCGCCCATACCACATCAGATGATCCAAGCGTCTACAGGAAAGATGATGAAGTGGAAGTTTGGCGTAAAAAAGACCCGATTGACCGATTGTATAACTACATGATAGCAGAGGGGATGTGGTCGGAAGAAGAGGAAAAAACATATTCCGATGAAACGGCAGCCTTCGTAAAAGAAACATTTGAAAAAGTTGAAAAATCAGGTTTAACACCTCTTGAAGAGGTATTTGACTATGTTTATGAAAAGAGAACCCCTATACTTGAGTCTCAATACCAAGCTCGAAAAGCATTTTATGAAAAGGAGGGAAAATAGATGTTAGTTCTCAACCTTATTGAAGCGGTAACCAATGCACTTGATGTTTCTATGGAAAAAGACGATGCCATTATTGTCTATGGTGAAGATGTTGGTTTTGAAGGCGGTGTTTTTAGAGCGACAAAAGGTCTTCAAGAAAAATATGGTGTCACACGTTGTTTTGATAGTATTCTAGCTGAATCATCTATTATAGGTTCTGGTATTGGTATGGCCATTAACGGTCTAAAACCCGTTGTTGAAATGCAGTTTTCAGGTTTTGTTTTTCCAGGCATGAATCAAATCATTACCCATGCGGCACGCATGAGAAATCGTTCTAGAGGACTTTATACGGTACCCATGGTGATTCGTATGCCTTACGGTGGTGGCGTTAGAGCCCTTGAACATCACTCAGAATCACTTGAAGCTATTTTTGCACACACAGCGGGTTTAAAGGTGGTCATTCCTTCAACCCCTTATGATGCAAAAGGGCTGTTAATTGCTGCAATTAATGATCCAGATCCCGTGATATTCCTTGAACCTAAACGGATTTATAGAGCGTTTAAACAAGAGGTACCCGATGGCATCTATGAGATTCCAATTGGCAAAGCCAAAGTGGTAAAAGAGGGAACAGACCTCACAGTCGTCGCATGGGGCGCTGTTATGAGAGATGTTGAAAAAGCCATTGAACCCCTTGAAAAAGAGGGTAAGAGTATTGAGCTCATTGACCTTAGGACTATTTCGCCCATTGATAAAGAGACCATTCTCAAGTCCGTTAAAAAGACCGGTCGATTTGTCGTTGTGCATGAAGCGGCAAGGTCATTTGGACCAGGCGCAGAACTGATTTCCATTGTCAACGAAGGTGCCTTTTTATACCTGGAAGCACCACCGACGCGTATCACGAGTCTTGATATCATTGTGCCGTTACCAAAGGGCGAGCACCACTATGTGCCAAGTATTTCGGAAATCACAGCGACGCTAAAAGACGTATTGGCATATTAGGGAGGTGGAGAGATGTTTAATGTTAAATTTGCAGATATCGGTGAAGGTATTCACGAAGGTGTCTTGCTAAAAATATTTGTAAAAGATGGACAGACTGTGGCAGAGGGAGAAGATCTATTCACACTTGAGACAGACAAAGTAAATGCAGAGATTCCCTCTCCTGTTTCAGGTACGGTAAAAAGTGTTCAACACAAGGTAGGCGACAAGGTTCACGTTGGCGATATCATTGTGGTCATTGACGATGGTGAATCCGGGGTGCGTTCCAATATGTCCATGGATGGAGCAGGGGAAGAAGATCTATCTGCAATGTCGAGTGATAAATCCTCATCAAGTGAAAGTGAACCTATTTCAGAAGAAAAGGGTGCCAGTGTCGTCGGTCAGATTGAGGTGTCTTCTCAGCTGATTGCATCAAGCCAAGAAAATTATACTGAAACAAAGGCAGAATCCCCATCACATAAAGTTCTTGCAACGCCAGTTGCACGTCAGATGGCAAAAGACTTAGGGGTTGATATTACTAAAATTAAAGGAACAGGACCTGTGGGTCGTGTCATGAAAGCCGATATTAAAGCAGCCGCTGCTGACCAGTCTTCCACTTTAGGTGAGAGATCGGATGTCGTATCGTCTGCTGCAAGAGAAAAACAATTGTCACCAAGAAAGGTCGTCCCAGGAGAAGCTATCGAACGCATTCCAATGACGATGCTCAGAAAAACCATTGCAGAAAACATGGAAAAATCACGTTTTACAATTCCGCACACCACGGTTATGGACGAAGGAGATGTCACAGAACTGGTTAATTTTAAGCGGGAAGCGAAGACGCTTGCAGAAGAGGAGGGCGTTAAGTTAACGTACTTAGCCTTCTTTATTAAGGCTGTGGTTCTTGGTTTAAAAGCATACCCTTATCTAAATGCTGAGGTAGATATGGCATCACACGAAATCATCTTGAAGCATGACTGCCATATTGGCATAGCAGTAGATACAAAAGAAGGGCTCATGGTCCCCGTGGTTAAACATGCTGATCGATTGAGCATTTTTGAAATTGCAAAAGAGATTGAACGCCTTAGTGATGGTGCTAGAGACAAAACCTTAACACTTGAAGACTTAAAAGGAGGCACTTTTAGCATTACCAATTATGGCTCAGTCGGCTCAAGTTTTGGCGTGCCAATTATTAAGTATCCCGAAGCCGGTATTTTGGGTGTAGGTGCAATCGTGAAAAAACCAGTCGTTGTATCAGATGAAGTTGTTATTAGAACGATACTACCTCTTTCTCTTTCGTTTGATCATCGCATCATAGATGGCGCAGACGCAGGACGATTTGTAAGTTATGTTAAAGACTTATTATCTGATCCTAAACGTCTCATGCTCAAGTAGTGAGGAGGAAACATGAAATCATATGATTTAATTGTTGTTGGCGGTGGACCTGGCGGCTATGTTGCCGCCATCAAAGCGGCACAACTCAAAGCAAAAGTAGCTTTAGTTGAAGCAGATCGCGTTGGAGGTGTCTGCTTAAACTATGGCTGTATCCCTACAAAAACACTTCTAAGAAGTGCCAAATTATACCAAGATATTTTAAATGCTAAAACATTTGGGATAGATTTCACTGGTGGTGAAGCATCAGCTTCAATTAACTGGGAAAATTTAATGATACGCAAGGGAAAAGTCGTTGATAAGATTGTTGGCGGCGTAGAACAATTGTTGAAGTTTAATGGTATTGATGTTTATAAAGGGTTTGGAACAGTCACTGATGCTCAGACGGTATCCGTCAATGATGAAATTTTAAAGGGAAAAAATTTAATTATAGCAACGGGTTCGTCGCCACAATTTCCAAATATAGAAGGTCTTCAGGCCTCTAGAGAAGCAGGGATTGTCCTAGATAGTACCGCTGCCATTTCACTGAAAGAACAGCCAAAGCATGTTGTCATTTTAGGGGGAGGTGTCATCGCGGTTGAGTTTGCAACACTTTTTAATAGCCTTGGCACAAAAGTAACAGTGCTTCAACGATCCGATGAAATATTAAAAAACGAGGATAGCGATGTTAAAGCCCTGATTAAACGTCACCTTGAAGAAACAGGTGTTAACATTATCACTGGAACATCTTTGAAAAAAATCGAAGGGGATCGGATTCACTATACGGATAGCTCTGGTGAACACGTTTGTGTTGCAGACAAAATTTTAGCAAGTCTGGGTAGGACGCCAAATATTAAAGGATTGGAGGCGCTATCACTGGCTATGACAAAAAAAGGGATCAAGATAGATGGGCATATGCGAACAAGCATCCCCAATGTCTATGCGATAGGTGATGTCTGTGGGGGAATGATGTTAGCACACGTGGCATCAGCTGAAGGCATTGCAGCAGTTGAAAATATCATGGGTAAAGATGAAATTCTCGATTATCACAAAATTCCTTCTTGCATTTATAGTTTTCCTGAAGTTGGTGCCGTTGGGTATACAGAAGAGTCTGCCATAGCGGCAGGTTTCGAGGTTGCCACAAGTATGTTTCCACTTAGTGCCAATGGCAAGGCCATGGCAGAGGGTGAAACAACGGGATTTGTCAAAATCATCAGTGATAAAAAATATGGTGAGGTCATTGGCGTTCATATAGTTGCTTCTCATGCGACGGATATGATTGCTGAGGCAGCAGGTATTATGGCGCTAGAAGGCACCGTATATGACCTTGCTAAAACAGTACATCCGCACCCAACGCTTTCTGAAATCGTCATGGAAGCCGCACATGGTGCAGTGGATAAGCCGATACATTTGATAAAAAAATAAAAATAAGGCCCTATCAAAGGTGTTGTTTTTCCTAGAATCGTTTATAATAAAAGAAATAGTAATAGTGATGTAGCTGTATTGCATGATAGAGTGTTCTGGAATGAAAAGGTAACCTATCACGCTAATAACAAAGAGAAGAAAGGTATTGTCATGAAAACGAGACTCGTTGTATCAGAAGCAACAAACCCTTGGTTCAATTTAGCTTACGAAGAGCAATTGGTGAATACGGTTGAGCCAGATGAAATAATCTTATATTTATGGCAAAATGCCCATACGGTAGTCATTGGCAAACACCAGAATCCATGGCGTGAAGTCCGCGTTGACCTTTTAGAAGAAGAAGGTGGAAAACTCGCGAGAAGACTCTCGGGAGGCGGTGCTGTTTATCATGATTTAGGAAACCTTAACTTTACGTTTGTCATGCATAAAAAACATGAGAATTTAGAAAAGCAGTTAAGTGTTTTATTGGGAGCAGTAAGACAACTAGATATTGAAGCTTATTTCTCCGGAAGAAATGACCTTTTGGTTGGAGAACAGAAATTTTCAGGCAATGCCTTTTATCATGGGAAAGATAACTATTACCACCATGGCACACTTCTTGTAGACGTTGACTTAGAGCATCTGGGAAAATACCTTAATGCATCAGTAAAAAAACTAAATGCCAAAGGGGTCACATCAGTAAAATCAAGAGTGGTTAATTTAAAAACAATTAATCCAGAGATTACGATACCATCGCTGATGGCTTCTCTCGAAGCTTCCTTCGTAGCCACATACGGTCCTATAGATCACAAGGAATATATATCGGAAGCGACGATTTCTGGCACGGCCATATCCCGATATGAGCATTATGCATCGTGGGATTGGCGTTATGGTAAGACCCCCTCTTTTGATGCTGTCTTTGAAGAAAAATTTCAATGGGGCGAAATCGCCCTTAACTTTAAAACAGAAAAAGGAAGTGTTTCAGAGGTAGGGATTTTTTCTGATGCCATGTCGACGGCATTTGTTGATGCGCTTAAGCCCATTTTTGTCGCTTCACCCTTTGATAAAGAATCACTTTATATGCGGCTTGATTCCGCAAGTTTGCCAGAGGGGTCAGAACAGATGCGAGCTGACTTGTTAGGATGGCTTAGAAGCCTTGAAATTGCATAAAGAATCTAAGACATAGATCGTATAAAACCATATAGTCTATCGCATAAGATATTTTAGAATCATCATAAAAAACATCACAAGAATGATTGTAAAAACCATTTTAAAACCCCCTGGTAAATGCTAATGAATATAGCATTTACCAGGGGGTTATTTTCTTTTATTAACGATGCGAATGCATGTGTTTTGGTGAGGGCTTTTTATTATAAAAGTGATGTCAGTTTATCACAAATGGCATCGCCAACAGCTGCTGTTGTTGCAGTCCCCCCTAAATCTGGCGTTAGTGTCTTGGCATCGACAAGCACTTTTTCAATGGCATCTACGATGATATCATGTCCTTGTTCAGGTAATAAGTAGTCAAGGAGCATCTTTACAGTCCAGATCATCGCCATAGGGTTGGCGATTTGCTTTCCTGCAATTTCAGGCGCGCTGCCATGAACGGGCTCAAACATAGAGGGATAAGTGCCGTCGATATTGAGGTTGGCACTGGCGGCAAAACCTAGCCCCCCCTGTAAAGCAGCGCCTAGATCAGTAATGATATCACCAAAGAGGTTAGACGCTACAACCACATCAAAAGATTCAGGACGTTGAACAAAGTACATACTAATGGCATCTACATGGTTGCTCTCAGTCCTTACCTCTGGGTAATCAGCGGCTATGGCTTTAAAACGATCATCCCAGAAGACCATACTGTAGTTAAGGGCATTGGATTTTGTAACACTGGTGAGTTTTTACCTTTTGTACTCTTGTTAGCCAGTTCAAAGGCATACTTCATGATGCGATCTGTATTTTTACGAGTGAAAACGCCTGTTTGATATGCAACGCCATTTTCACTTTCGATATTCTCAAATGAACCGTTACCAGCGTATTCTCCTTCGACATTTTCTCTTACCACAACGAAGTCAATCATTTCTGGTGTCTTGTTTTTTAGAGGACATGGTGCACCTGCTAAAAGTTTGATGGGTCTAAGATTAACAGCTTGGTCAAAGCCTTGTCTAATTTTCAAAAGAAGGTCTCGTAACGAAATATGATCGGGAACGCCTGGGTAGCCAACGGCACCCAGCAAGATACCATCAAATTTTTTCAATATATCTAGGCCATTTTCAGGCATCATCTCGCCTGTCTTATGGTAGTATTCACATCCCCAAGGGAATGTTTCATATGAGACGGAGGCATAGCCTGTTTTTTCTAAATAGTGGTTGAGCACTTTGATACCTTCATCCATGACTTCATTGCCAATACCATCACCTGCAATGACGGCAAGTTTAAACTGTTTCATCGTTTCCTCCTAGAAATTATATTTTTAATGACCACGCATTTTTAATGCCATCTGTAGAACGAATGACACTAAGAGAGGTTTCACTGACCGGAGCATCAACGGTTAAAAACATCATAGCATTTGGATGTCTTTCAGAGAGACTCACATTCATGGTTGAGATGTTAATGGCCTCATCACCAAGTGCAAGACCAATTTTACCAATCATACCTGGTCTGTCAAGGTTCTCGATGAGAAGCATATTGCCCCTAGGGGTCACATCGAAAGGATAACCATTGATATCTACAATGCGAGGCTCTGATTTTGCAAAAAGGGCGCCTTCAAGTGTAAAGGTGTTCTTAGCGGTGTGTATTTTAACAGCAAGTGAACTAGCGTAATTACCGGAGATATTTTCTGACCCTTCCGTAATGGTGACACCTCTGCTCTCAGCAATATATCTTGCGTTAACATAGTTGACAGAATCTTCGAGAATGATTTCATAAAGGCCTTTTAAGAAGGCTAATGTACAGGTTGAAATATCCATTTTACCAATTTCACCTTTGTAGACGAGTTCAATCTTTTGAACCGCATCATGTTGAATCTGATGATAGATCTTACCAACGCATTCTGACAGTTGAAGATAAGGGTGAAGGGCTTCTAGTTCTTGCGCTTTTAAAGAAGGCAAATTAACGGCATTGGCAACTAATTTACCTTGGAGTGCTTCAAAGACTTGAAGGGCAACCGCTTCTCCAACATTTTTCTGTGCTTCAAATGTATCAGCACCAAGATGTGGTGTGATGACCGTTTCATCTAAATCCAAGAGAGGTGAAATAGGATGAGGCTCATCTTTTAGAACATCTATTGCAGCGCCTGCGACTTTGCCTTCGTTTAGCGCGACGAGTAGGGCCGCTTCATCAATGATGCCACCTCTAGCACAGTTAACAATGCGAAGGGTTTTCTTGCAAAGATTAAATTCTTCTTCGCCAATAATGCCGAGTGTTTCCTTTGTCTTCGGTGTATGAACAGAAAGAATATCACATTGTCTAACCAACTCTTTAAGGTCTTCAATACGTGTTACGTTTAACTGGTCGAAACGTTCTTTTCTGATATAGGGATCATAGGCAATAACATTCATACCAAAAGACTGCATTCTTGTGGCTACCATTGAACCGATGCGGCCTAGACCGACTATACCAAGTGTTTTGTTCATGAGTTCAACACCTCTAAAGAGAGTACGATCCCATTCTTTTGACTTGATATGTGCATTGGCTCTAGGAATATTTCTACAGAGAGATAACATCAGTGCTATCGTGTGTTCAGCTGCGGATACAGTGTTGGCATCAGGTGTGTTGACGACGATGATACCACGTTTTGTCGCGCCATCCATTTCGATATTGTCCACACCATTTCCCGCTCTCCCCACAACTTTCAACTGTTTTGCATGATTGTAGAGCTCTTCATTAACCTTTGTGACACTTCGCACAATAATGGCATCGTATTCTCCGACGCACGCTAGTAATTCTTCTCTGGGCATTTTGAATTTTGTGTCAACGTCAAAGCCTGCTTTTTTTAAAAATGTAATGCCTTCTTCTGCAATATGTTCTGCTATTAGAATTTTCATCTTTTCCTCCTTATGGAATCTTTATATCTGTTCTGGCATTTTTATGCCTTGTCATCAAATAAAAAACCGCCCTTTGCAGTTTATAGCAAAGGGCGGGCATAAGCGCGCGGTACCACCTTTATTGATATGAATACCAATGGTAACATATCATCTCAACATTTTTAACGGAATGACCCGATACAAGTTTGCTTGATAGCTCAAAAGTAGATTCGCAGACACTGTCGTCATCTTCCACCACCCGATGACTCTCTAAAGAGACAATGAAACTGCTATAGTCTTTTTCATAGCTTTTAACATATCTTTACCCCATAGAACCTAATAAATGTTACAATTCGTTCATAGAGTTATTAAAAGTAAGTATACCTAAGCTCAAACCACATGTCAAGAGTAAAAGCTATGAAAAACACTAAAAACAAAATTATATTGCATCAATGAAAAAGAGTTGGGTAAAAAAGGATAAGGAGGTGCGAATATGTCAGACTATATTAAACAGGCATTCGAGTTGGTTTTTCATTTTAAAACACAAGATCCATTTTTATTTTTGGCACACCATAGAGATTTATATCCAAAAGGCAATGATAAAATGGGACCTGATGCCTCGCTTGAGGGTCGAGAAATGGGAAATGACTTTGATCTTAACAATGATTTTAAAATGTATCATGGTCATGATGTCCCTGGATTTCCAGAACATCCCCATAGAGGGTTTGAAACGGTCACTATTGTCCTAGAAGGATTTGTAGATCATTTTGATTCATTTGGCGCATCAGGAAGATATGGTCAAGGTGATATCCAATGGATGACAGCAGGACGAGGGATGCAGCATTGTGAGATGTTTCCATGTGTCTATGATGACAAGCCCAATCCCCTAGAATTGTTTCAAGTATGGCTAAATCTACCAAAGAAGAGTAAGTTCGTCTTGCCCTACTATGAAATGATGTGGTCGGAGGATTATCCGTTTGAAGAGATTCCATTTCCTGAAGAGGGCGCCTTTAAGATGAAACTCATCAGCGGTGAACTCTACGGTAAAAGAAATATATGTCCTGCACCAGATTCTTTAGCATCAGATGATGCATTCCAAGTGGCAATTGCTATTTTTGAGGTGCCTGAAAATGGCGGTCTTTACCTTGAAGCACTGCCTGAAGGTGTTGAGAGAACACTCTACTACTACCAGGGAGATACGATAACACTTGCTGGAGAAACGGTTAAATCTGGAATGGGCCTTATGTTGACACAAGATAAAATCGTTATAAAAAATGGCAACAAAGCTTCAAAATTTTTACTTCTGCAAGGTCGCCCTATTGGTGAACCCGTAGTGTCGTATGGACCGTTTGTCATGAATACAAAACGAGAAATTGAAGAGGCTTATAGAGATTATCAGGTGACACAATTTGGTGGGTGGCCATGGAAGCGCCCGGATCCTGTTTATAAACGCGAGGAGGGGCGAATTGCTCAGTATCCTGATGGTAAAATCATCAAGCCAGTCACTACTGAGTGACGTAACTCAAGGGCTCCAAAAAATAGGCAGATAAAAAAGGTGCACATATCCATATGGATATGCGCACCTTTCTATTTTATTATATTCCATCGAGTCACTATGATAGGAGAGTATAGGTTTAACCCCATTAACTAAATTTGAAATTCACTAATCATAAGGTTCATATCTTTGACGAGGTCTTTAAGGTTATCAGATATATTTTTCATTTCATTTACAGTGGCAAGAACTTGTTCTGTTGATGCTGACGTTTCCTCTGTGCTCGCAGCATTTTGTTGAGCAATCCCGCTTAGCTGCTCTATCACAGCAATGACGTTCTTTCGACTCTTGTCGATCTGATTCGTATGTTCTTGAAGTGTTGTGATACGATCTTTCATTTGGTTGAGTGTGGATACGATTTCGTTGTATTTTTCTTCTGTTGCCGAGACAGAAGTTTGCTGATTTGAAATCGCTTTTTTAACAGACTCACTCTTTTGCTGTGCGTTGCCAACGTTTTCGATGAGCTCATTAAGCATGTTGTCAA
>Ga0194138_10001627_pt1 | contig 10761 bp, 14 predicted proteins | sample TARM_MetaG_T2_14_FD_134022 | JGI IMG/M metagenome (GOLD analysis project Ga0194138, IMG submission 134022) | Freshwater microbial communities from Pennsylvania, USA, analyzing microbe dynamics in response to fracking - TARM_MetaG_T2_14 (version 2) | ecosystem: Environmental > Aquatic >...
TTATGAAGCGCGGCCAAACGTCACATTCGATGTATTTTCGCTTTGCCTGAAATCGGGGAATGCCTGCGTTTTAAAAGGCGGAAGCGATGCCATTTATTCCAATACAGCCATTGTTTCCATTATTCAAAAAGTATTGAATAATAATAACCTCGACGAAAATACAGTGGCGCTTTTGCCTGCCGGACGGGAGGAAACCAATGAAATGTTGCGCGCGCACGGGTATATCGATTTAATCATTCCGCGCGGCAGCCAGGGACTCATCAACTTTGTGCGCGAAAATGCTACCATCCCGGTGATTGAAACCGGCGCAGGAATTTGCCACACCTATTTCGATGAGTTTGGCGATGCCGAAAAAGGCCGCGAAATCATTTTCAACGCCAAAACCCGCAGGCCATCAGTTTGCAACGCACTCGACTGTCTTGTTATTCATCAGAGTCGGTTGGACGAACTTCCGGCATTTGGCCAACGTTTGGCTGAGTCAGATGTAATTATTTACGCTGATGAAAAAGCTTACGAAAAATTGAAAGGGAATTACCCGGCAAATCTGTTGTTCCCGGCTAATGAAGAGTCGTTTGGTACCGAATTTCTTTCGCTGAAGATGGCTGTTAAAACGGTTGAATCGTTCGACGAGGCGCTTGAACAAATCAACAAGAACAGCTCGAAGCACAGCGAAGCTATTATTTCTGAAAACCCGGAGCGTATTGAAACTTTTCGAAAACTGGTTGATGCATCTTCGGTTTACTCCAACGTTTCCACCGCGTTTACCGACGGTGCGCAGTTTGGGTTGGGAGCCGAAATCGGGATCAGCACCCAAAAATTGCACGCCCGCGGCCCCATGGCGCTGGAAGAACTCACCAGCTACAAATGGATTATTGAAGGCGACGGGCAGGTGAGGCCGAAATAGTCAGACAGAAATTGTATATTTGTTTAAAAAACAACGCTATGGAAGCAGAAATTTTAATAAGCAAGTTTCAGAATTTACCTCAAAACGCGAAAAAAGAGTTGATGGATTTTCTTGATTTCTTGACCTCCAGGTATAAAAAAGCAGAACCCCAGAAAAAGAAAGGTTTTTCTTTCGAATGGGAAGGTGGACTGAAAAATTTAGAAGAAAGTTCTGTGGAATTGCAACACAAAGCAAATCAATGGAAAAATATCTGATTGATACCAATATTTTCCTTGAAATTCTACTGGAACAGGAGAATAAAGAAAAGTGTAAATCTTTTTTGGTTAAAAATTATGGTGAAATTGTCCTTTCTGATTTCTCCCTGCATTCCATTGGTGTTATCTTATTCAGAAATCAAAAATATAGTTTATATAATTCTTTCATTAATGATGTTATTCCCAACATTAAGGTTGCATCCATTGAAAAAAGCGGGTATTCCAGATTAAGAGAATTTGCAGTTCAGTTTAATCTTGATTTTGATGATTCATTTCAGGAGGTACTATCAGAAGAACTTAATCTGACGATTGTGACAATGGATAAAGACTTTGAGCGGATAAAAAAACACATAAAAATTAAATCTTTAAATTGATAACGTAACATTTTCATGAAACACTTCACTTCAGTAAAGGATATTCCCGATTTAAAAAAGGCGGTTGAAACTGCCCTCGATATTAAAAAGAACCGGTTTGGTTACCAACATTTGGGTAAAAACAAAACCATGGTGTTGATATTTTTTAACCCGAGCTTGCGCACGCGCCTTAGTACTCAAAAGGCGGCCATTAATTTGGGCATGAATGTCATGGTGTTGAACGTTAGCGAAGACGGCTGGCAGCTCGAATCGGAACTGGGTGTTGTTATGGACAGCGACAAACCCGAACACCTGAAGGAAGCTATTCCGGTTATCGGCAAATACTGTGATGTGATTGGCGTTCGTGCTTTTGCCAAATTTCAGAGAAAAGAGGATGATTACGCCGAGAAAATCCTGAATCAGTTTATTGATTATGCCGGTGTGCCCGTTGTAAGTATGGAAGGTGCCACCCGCCACCCGCTGCAAAGTTATGCCGATTTGGTGACCATCGAGGAGTTCAAAACAAAGGAACGCCCCAAGGTCGTGCTTACCTGGGCACCGCATCCAAGAGCTTTGCCACAGGCGGTGGCCAATTCGTTTGTGGAGTGGATGCGCGAAACCGATTACGAACTGGTGGTTACCCATCCTGAAGGGTATGAACTGGCACCTGAGTTTATGGGAGATATAAAAGTGGAATACGACCAGAAAAAGGCGTTTGAAAATGCCGATTTTATTTATGCCAAAAACTGGGCATCCTACACAAGTTACGGACAAATTCTTTCGAAAGATTTTGGCTGGACGGTGAACGAAGAGAAAATGGCTTTGACCAATAATGCCAAATTTATGCACTGCCTTCCGGTGCGCCGCAATGTGGTGGTTTCCGATGGGGTTCTTGACAGCTCTTCTTCCATAGTCATCGAACAGGCTGCCAACCGCGAAATAACAGCACAAGCTGTTTTGAAAATGATTTTGGAAGGGAAATAAGCGAGAAATTAATCGTAATTTTGTCATAAAAGTTACAAAATGGAGAAAAACATTGATGTAAATAAAGTCGTTACGCACTGGATTGATAGCGCTGAAAAAGATTTTGTAACAATGAATCATCTGTTTGACTCCAAAGATTATAGCTGGTCTTTGTTTATTGGTCATATCGTGCTTGAAAAAGTTTTAAAGGCAAGGGTGGTAGAAAAATCAGGGAAACATGCTCCTTTTTCCCATGACCTCACAAAGCTTGCGACTCTCTCCGGATTGGATTTTTCTGAGGAACAATTAGATTGGCTTGATACAATAACAACTTTTAATTTAAATGCCAGGTACGATAGTTATAAACAGGCCTTTTATAAAAAGTGTACTCCCGATTTTTCAGAATTTTGGATATCAAAGGTTAAAGAATTGTACTCATGGATAAAGCTGAAGCCCTAAACGTAGCCAACAAATATGTTGAGTTATTAAAGGATAAGTACACTATAAAAAATGCAATTTTATTCGGCAGTTATGCCAAAGGTACCCAACATCCGGATAGTGATATAGATATCGCTATTGTGTTGACACACGCAGATGACATAATCGATACCCATATTGAATTTATGAAGCTGAGACGCAAAATAGATTTGCGAATTGAACCCCATCCTTTCAATGATGAAGATTTTAATTTAAACAATCCGGTTGTTGATGAAATTTTAAAATATGGCATAAATCTTCAGGTCGCATAGATTGTATTCTTAACAAAGAAGAATTACTTTATTCACTTCTGTGAAAATTTGAAAAATGATGAACAACAAAATCGAAATAATCCCCGCCATCGATATCATCGGCGGAAAGTGTGTGCGGCTTTCACAGGGCGACTACGATCGCAAAACCGTTTACAACGAAAATCCGCTGGAAGTGGCCCGCATGTTTGAGGATGCCGGAATTCGCAGGCTGCACCTCGTGGATTTGGATGGTGCCAAAGCCAAACATATCGTGAACTATAAAGTGCTGGAGCAGATTGCTTCCAAAACAAATTTAATTATCGATTTTGGCGGTGGGCTGAAATCGGACGATGATCTGAAAATTGTTTTTGAATCGGGAGCTGCAATGGTCACCGGAGGAAGTATTGCCGTAAAAGAGCCGGAACTGTTTTTAAGCTGGCTCGAAAAATTCGGCAGCGAAAAAATCATTCTCGGTGCCGATGCCAAAGACGGGAAAGTTGCCGTAAACGGTTGGCAGGAGAGTACTGAATTATCAGTAATTGAATTTATTTCTGAATTTTACAAAAAAGGAATTTCCAAAGTTATTTCTACCGACATCAGCCGCGACGGAATGCTCACCGGGCCTGCTTTTGAATTATATTCAGAAATAATGGAAACTTTACCTGCTGTTGAAATTATTGCCAGCGGCGGCATTTCTTCCATGGACGACATTTGCAAACTGGCTGAAATGGAAGTGCCGGGTGTCATTACCGGTAAAGCCATTTATGAGGGAAAAATCAACCTGAAGGAGATTGAAAAATATATAACAGCCCCTTCCGGCTCCCCCAAAAGGGGAGAGTAGTCCGGGCAAAAAGTAGGGCATCAAATTAAAAGCTTCTATTAATTCTCCCCCTTGGGGGAGTTAGAGGGGGTTTTGTAAATGTTTATTTATGCTTGCAAAACGAATTATACCGTGTCTCGATATCCGTAACGGGCAAACCGTTAAGGGGATAAATTTTGTGGATATTAAAGAGGTGGGCGACCCGGTGGAACTGGGTGCCAAATATGCCGCCGATGGTGCCGATGAGCTGGTTTTTCTCGACATTACTGCTACGCACGAAGGCCGTAAAACCTTTGTGGAACTGGTGAAACGCATCGCGGCGCATTTGAACATTCCGTTCACCGTGGGCGGCGGAATTAGCGAGTTGAGCGATGCCGACAAGCTGCTCAGTGCAGGCGCGGATAAAATTTCCATCAATTCATCGGCAGTTCGAAATCCGCAACTGATAGACAATCTGGCCAAAAGTTTCGGCAGCCAGTTTGTGGTGGTGGCCATTGATGCACGCGGGGATGAAAATAACCACTGGACGGTAACCGTAAACGGTGGACGTATTCCTACCGATAAAGAACTGTTTTCGTGGGCGAAAGAAGCCGAAGATCGCGGTGCCGGCGAAATTTTGTTTACTTCCATGAACCACGACGGCACCAAAAACGGTTTTGCCAGCGAACAACTTTCCCAACTGGCCGATTCATTGAAAATTCCCATCATCGCCTCGGGCGGGGCCGGTGCCAAAGAGCACTTTTTGGATGTTTTTACCAAAGGAAAAGCTGATGCCGGGTTGGCGGCCAGTATTTTTCATTACAACGAAATCCCAATTCCCGAGCTGAAAAACTACCTAAGAGAAAAAGGAATTGTGGTGCGGTAAAATTAGAATCGTTAAATTCGCGGCAAAATTTATACAAATGAATCCATTTTCAGGAAATGAACAAATCGACTTTCACAAGCTGAACGGACTGGTTCCGGCAGTTATTCAGGATAATTCAACACAAAAAGTTTTGATGGTGGGCTTTATGAACAAAGAGGCCCTTGAAAAAACTCAGGAAACCGGAAAAGTAACTTTTTTCAGCCGCACCAAAAACCGGTTGTGGACCAAAGGAGAAGAGTCAGGGAATTTTCTGAACGTAGTTTCCATGTTGGTTGACTGCGATAATGATACACTGCTGATTAAAGCGAATCCCGTTGGTCCGGTTTGCCATACCGGTGCCGATACCTGTTTTTTTGAAACGAATAAACATGCGGACATTCAGTTTCTAAGTTACCTGCAGGATTTTATTGATAAGCGCAAACAGGAAATGCCCGAAGGTTCGTACACCACTTCACTTTTTAAAGAAGGAACTTCTAAAATTTCGCAAAAAGTGGGGGAGGAAGCTGTTGAAACCATTATTGGTGCCATGGCCAACGACGATGAAAATTTCATTTACGAAGCCGGCGATTTGGTGTACCACCTTATTGTTCTGTTATCGCACAAGGGTTATCGCATTGATGATGTGGTTGACGAATTAAAAAAGCGGCATTCCTGATTTTGAAATAATCTTTCTGCCAATGTATTATCGTAAACAAATATCAACATGGTGCAATTTTAAACAATTAATTCATTTTTTTCGAGAAATGAATATTTGACTCATTTGTTCAAAATTCTTTTTGAATGTTTAAACATGCTGTAATTCAGACACTTTATAAATTGTGAAAAAGTGTTGTATTTGTTTGATAAATGCCTATTTTTCGGGATTAATTTTACGAACCATAAACTTTTATACTATGTTTCATGACCAGTCTGAACAATATTTAGAGCGGAAATTACCACCCTATGTTGCAATGGATTTGAGTTATTACAAGGATTCTGTTGGAGCAGAGAAGCTCGAAAAATTAAAACAGCTGGCACTTCCGCTTGAAAATAAAGTGTGGGCTCATGTAAATTCAACCTACGAAGGAGGAGGAGTTGCCGAAATGCTTAAAGGTTTAATTCCGCTTGCCAAAGGATTGGGAATAAATGCGCAGTGGCATTGCATGGAGGCACATTCTGAAGATTTTTTCTATGTAACCAAAAAGTTTCATGACCTGATTCAGGGAGTGGAGCAGCCATTCAGTACAGAAGAATTGCATGGGGTTTACATCGATAACTCCCTGAAGAATTTTGAAAATTATTCGGTTGAGGCAGATTTTATCATCGTTCACGATCCGCAACCCTGTGCCACATCGGTTTTTGGAAACTACAAGGGACCCAAACTGTGGCGTTGCCATATCGACACCACTTCAGCCAATAAACTGATTTGGAATTTTTTCCTGCCGTTTATCAACCATTACGACGGGGCAATTTTTACCGATGAAAATTTCGTGAAGCAGGGAATTAAAAAGCCGGTGTACAAAATTGCACCCTCCATCGATCCACTCAGCCCCAAAAACCGGCAACTTTCAAAAACGGAAGCACTTCGGATTTTACAACCACTTTTCGAGAAACATAACATCGATGGAGACAGGCCAATTGTGCTTGCCGTTTCGCGTTACGATATTCATAAAAACCAGGCTACCATTATTAAAGCTTTTAAGGCTATTAAAAATGACAAAGCGGTAAGCCGTAAAAAACCAATTCTGGTGATGGTTGGCAATACAGCATCTGATGACCCTGACGGGCTGACCATGTACGGGCAGATGGAGGAAGAGCGAGAAAATGACACTGATGTGTTTTTGCTAATGAACATTGAAAACAACGACGAAAATATTGGCGCGTTAATGCGTGTTGCCAATCAGTTTGTACACATTTCAACTAAAGAAGGGTTTGGCCTGGTAGTGACCGAAGCATTGTGGCAGGGAACTCCGGTTATTGGCAGTAAAGTGGGAGGAATTCCCCAGCAGGTTGTTGACCACAAAACCGGATTTTTGGTTGATCCTTTCGACATAGAAAACATTAAACAACAAATGAAATTCCTGTTGTTGCATCCTGAACAAAGCGATGTAATTGGGCAGCAGGCAGTGGAACATGTACGCGAAAATTTCCTGCTCACTTCACTGCTCGAAAAATACCTGTTGTTGATGCGTTATTATATGGGAATTGATAGTGTTCCGCCTCATTTTAAAATCAGTTAGAAATTTTAATGCCAAATTATCCAGGTAGTTTCTGGTCAAAAATTGTAATACAAATCTTAGTGCTGCAACTGCACAGTACCCAAAGCGGGCTGGTAATTCGCAAACAAACTAAGCTGTGTGTCCTGTGCTTTTTTGCGCTTTGAAGTACTCCCGGGCAGCAACATTTTTTTCAGGTTTTCAGGTGGCAAATCCGATCTCAGGGCAGCTGGTAATTCGTTATGGATTATTTTCATGAAAGCCGCAATTTTCTGTCTCATAAATACCATACATCATTTGGAACTGAGTCTTAACATTTTCGTACATTTGAGAAAAACGGAACTGAGTTATGCACGAGGCACTTTTTTACGAGAAGCTTGAAAATAACGAAGTAAAATGTACGCTTTGCCCGTGGTATTGTCACTTAAAACCGGGGCAAACAGGTGTTTGTAAAGTTCGCGAAAATGTAAACGGGCAACTAATTACTCACGTGTACAATAAAGTGGCAGCCCTGGGAACTGATCCGGTTGAGAAAAAACCGTTATATCATTTTTACCCGGGTAAAAATATACTTTCAATTGGTGAAGTGGGCTGCAATATGCATTGCAGTTTTTGTCAGAACCACCAAATCTCCCAGTGTCGTGCAACTGACTTCAACGGGTTTCATACTATCAGTCCTGAACAAATTGTAAACGAAGCGCTGAAGACCTGGCAAAATATTGGCATTGCCTACACTTACAACGAGCCTTTCACTTTTTATGAATTCATGCTCGACACCGCCCGGCTTTCGCAAAATAACGGTTTGAAAAATGTGGTGGTTACCAACGGGTACATTAATCCGGAACCTTTGAGGCAGGCACTTCCTTCCCTCAATGCATTCAATGTTGATTTGAAAGGTTTTAACAATAGTTTCTACAAAAAATATGCAAAGGCAAAACTGGATTCGGTTTTGCAAACCATTAAAATGATTGCTCAAAGTGGGAGTCATCTTGAAATTACCAACCTGGTAATTACGGGCCTGAACGACGATGAAGAAGAATTTGAAGCAATGCTTAAATGGATTGCCGAAAATGCAGGAAAGGATACGCCACTTCATCTTTCGCGATATTTCCCAAATTATAAGTTGAATGCGCCACCAACTTCCGTTGAAAAACTGAGAAGCTTCTATGATTTGGCCAAAAAATACCTGAACCACGTTTATCTCGGAAACATAAGTGATGAAATGCGCTCTTCAACTTTTTGCCCGAAATGCGGTAAACTGCTGATTCGAAGAAATTACTATACTACGATTGTTGAGCCCGGTTTCAAAGACAGATGTCCGGAATGTGGCACTTTGGTTAATGTTGTTAGCTGAACGCAATCAGTTGCAGAAATAATTTACCTGAATTTTCAGTGCTTAAAATTTATCCTGTTCAGTGTTATGTATTTAGACTAAATTTTCGTATCTTTTTATCTGAAAAATAAAATTATTAAATTTTTCCCTAATGATGACTTATGAAGATTTTACAGGCCAGCCTGAATTTCAGGAAATGCTGAAAGAGGCAGAGAAGCTGAAGGGCAAAGTTTTTTCAGATGTAATTGACAGCGAAGGTCGGCAGTATGTTGATTTGGTGCAGGAAGGCGGTGGTGTTCTGGGGATTGCACTGGTAGGGTACACCTACATTCTGGAAACGGCAGGGATTCGTTTTTTTAACCGGGCCGGGGCATCGGCAGGTGCTAGTAACACGCTCGTGCTGGCGGGAACCGACTCCATTGAAAAAGTAAATCGCAACAGGTGCTCGACGTACTTGCCAAACAAGACCTTTTTGAATTTGTGGACGGCGATCCGGGGCTGAAAGGAATTATGCAAAAAGTAATTGACGGCACTCCCATAAAAAAAAATGTGGTTCGCACCTTCAGGAGTATGCAGAGGTAGATGATTTTGGGAGTTTTGCCGGTGCCATGATTAGTACAATGCGCCACGTTGCCGACAATGAATTTTTAATCCAAAACCCCGACTTTGAAAAACTGATTTGCTTTATTGATGCCGACAAAGATTTTAACTGGCTCAATTTTAAAATGAGCGACCAAAAGAAAAAGAAACTATTCTTGCTTGGGACCAAAAAAGGACTCGAATTCATTAAAAAACTTGCATTCACAAATAAATCGCTGGAAATTGAAATTATTTTAACCAATGAAAAGGGTAATTTTCTGCACCCCTTAAAGGCGAAAGGGCAGGGATGGAAATTATTGAAAAAATATTGACCTATTTTTAAATATCGCTAAATCAATAATTTTCGTTTACTTTGAAACCCGAAAAGTAACCGGTTTTTTAACGGCCGGTGAATTACGTAAAAATGCACTATAACAATGAAATTTTCTGAATTAGGAGTACACAACGATATACTCGATGCCATTTCGTATATGGGGTTCGAAAAAACCACCCCGATACAGGAACAGGCCATACCCAAAATTTTAAACCAAAAAGATTTAATTGCCTGTGCGCAAACAGGCACCGGCAAAACGGCTGCTTTTATAATTCCGGTTCTCGATTTGATTCTGGATCATCCTTCAGGCGAAACTTCAACTCTCATTTTAGTCCCCACTCGCGAACTGGCCGTGCAAATCGACCAGCAGGTGCAGGGAATCGCCTATGGCCTGGGAATACATTCAATTGCAATATACGGCGGCAGCGATGGCGATGACTGGGGCCAGCAAAAAAAGGCGCTCACACAGGGAGCCGATATTGTAATTGCAACTCCGGGAAAGCTCATCGCCCACCTAAACATGGGGTATGTGAAGTTTGAAACTATAAAATACCTTATTCTCGACGAAGCCGACCGTATGCTGGATATTGGTTTTTACGAAGATATTATAAAAATAATTTCGTACCTGCCCAAAGAGCGGCAAACGCTCATGTTTAGCGCAACGATGGCACCAAAAATCAGAACACTCGCATCCAAAATCCTGGTTGATCCGGATGAAATAAACATTTCAATGTCGAAACCGGCCGAAGGTGTTTTGCAGGCGGTTTATCTTTGTTACGATAATCAGAAAATTGATCTCATCAACCATCTCATTTCTGAAAATCCGGAATATAACAGCATCCTGATTTTTTGTTCCACGAAAAGAAAAGTTACCGAACTCGCCGCTTCGCTGAAGAAAAATAAATTTTCAGCCGAACCAATTTCTTCCGATTTGGAACAATCCGACCGCGAAAAAGTCCTCCAGGCCTTTAAAGCGCGGCGTACACGCATTCTGGTTGCTACCGATGTGCTAAGTCGCGGAATTGACATTAAGGAAATTAACCTGATTATTAATTTTGACGTGCCGCACGATGCTGAAGATTATGTTCACCGCGTGGGGCGAACTGCCCGTGCTGATGCTACCGGCGTGGCATTAACGCTGGTAAACGACAAGGAGATGGGGCAGTTCTCGCAAATTGAAAAACTGATTGAGCGTGAAGTCATAAAACTGCCGCTCCCTGAAGGAATGGGCAAAGGGCCGGAATGGAAGAATTACGCCCCGGGAAGGAATAAAGGGAACAAAAGATTTAAAAATAAAGGAAAGGGGCGAAATCCGTCCAAAAAGTTTTCGAATAAAAAATCAAATAATAAAAATCAGGGAAAGCCACCAAAACGTTAAAGGATAACATTCACCGGGTGGTCAATAATCTTTAAACTTCGCGCTTTTTGCGCAA
>Ga0194138_10001629_pt1 | contig 10758 bp, 10 predicted proteins | sample TARM_MetaG_T2_14_FD_134022 | JGI IMG/M metagenome (GOLD analysis project Ga0194138, IMG submission 134022) | Freshwater microbial communities from Pennsylvania, USA, analyzing microbe dynamics in response to fracking - TARM_MetaG_T2_14 (version 2) | ecosystem: Environmental > Aquatic >...
CCTTACCGCTTGGCGACACCCCAATATATTTGATTTTAAATGGTCGGAATAGTAGGATTTGAACCTACGACCCCCTGCTCCCAAGGCAGGTGCGCTACCGGGCTGCGCTATATTCCGACTTATATTGTCTCTCAAGACGAATATAATGATACCATTTTAAATAAATTTTGTCAACATCTTTTTTTAAATTTATTAAATTATTTGTTACTACTTAGCCATGAATAAAATTTCAGCACAAAGACTCAAAGAACACTAAGTTTCACTAAGACAAAGCTTTTTACCACGAGATGAACACTGATTTTCACTTGATAATTCAAAGGGTTTACTAAGGTTAAACACCCTACAAAAATTATTAATTCTTAACTATTAATTGCTTTCTTCGTGTATCTCTTTTTCTCTTTTCTTTGTGATTAAATATGGAAATGCCTGAGCAGTTACAATTATTTAATATATTTTTTCATTAACTCTTGATACTCATTACTAACTAATATTTTATCCAAAGCTTTATTTACTTTTCCTAATAATTCTGTGCTCTCTTTGTGGAATGCCATTGCATATTGTTCTCTTTGTAATTCTTCTTCTACCACTTTTATACCAGCATTAGCCTTAACAAAATTCATTGCTTGCTGTGCATCTAATATTACTGCATCTATTTTATCGGTATTCAAGTCTAAAATTGCACCATAAGCACTATCATATTGCTTCAAATCTATTCCATCTATTTCTTGAGCTAGGGTATCACTTGTTGTTCCCAGTTGTACCCCTATTCTTTTACCTTTTAATGTTTCTTCGTTTTTAATTGTATTATTATTTTCTTTAACAATAATTACTTGTGCCACATCAAAATATGCTTTACTAAAATTTACAGCTTGTTTTCTTTCTTCTGTAACACTCATACCACTTAATATTATATCTATTCTTTTACTTTGTAAAGCTGCCAAAAGCCCATTAAATGCCATATCCTTAATTTCAAATTTTAATCCTGTTTCTTTTGATATTAAATCTGCCAAATCTATATCAAAACCAACAATCTTATCTCCCTCTCTGTATTCAAAAGGTTTAAAATCAGCACTTAATCCTATTGTATAAACTTTTTCTTTATCTTTCTGACCACAAGCCATTGTAAACAATCCCAATATCCCTACAAATACTACTAATATTAATTTTTTCATTTATTCTCCTCCTAAAGTTGCTACCATAATTGCTTTTATTGTATGAAGTCTATTTTCCGCCTCATCAAATACTACAGATTTTTTACTTTCAAACACACTATTACTAACTTCCATTTCTTTCAAAGCAAATTTTTTCTCTACCTCTTTTGATATTTTTGTATTCAAATCATGAAAAGCTGGCAAGCAATGCATGAAAATAGCATTTTCTTTACCAAGTTCCATTAATTCATCTGTTATTTTATAATTCTTTAATTTTTTTATTCTTTCTTCCCAAATACTTTCATCTTCTCCCATTGATACCCAAACATCTGTGTAAAAAATATCTGCTTCTAACGATGCTTTATACGGATTTTCTTCTAACTCTATACTTCCACCGCTACTTTTACAAATTTCTCTTCCTTTATTTACTAGCTCCATATTTGGAAATAAATCTTTTGGAGCACAAGCCACAAAATTCATTCCCATAATTGCAGAACCTATCATCAAAGAGTTAGCCATATTATTTCTTGAATCACCAAAATAAACCAATTTTTTGCCCTTTAATTCTCCTAAATGCTCTTCTATTGTTAAAAGGTCAGCCAAAACTTGTGTAGGATGAAATTCTGTTGTTAATCCATTCCATACTGGTACTCCTGAATACTTTGCTAGCTCTTCTACCACTTCTTGACCATAACCCCTATACTCTATGGCATCATACATTCTACCTAGCACTCTAGCTGTATCCTTTATGCTTTCCTTAGTTCCCATTTGTGAGCTTACAGGGTCAAGATAAGTAACATTAGCTCCTTGGTCATATGCAGCTACCTCAAAGGCACATCTAGTTCTAGTACTAGTTTTTTCAAATAAAATAACTATATTTTTTTTCTTTAACTTCTCTATTTCATTTCCATTTTTTTTGGCAATTTTTAAATCTTTTGCCAAATCAAGTAAATATCTTATTTCATCTTGGGTGTAGTCTAGTAGTTTAAGAAAATGTCTTCCCTTTAGCATAATAAGACCCCCTATTTTTTTTCTATCATCGTTCCTATACCTTCATCAGTAAAAATTTCTAATAATAAAGCGTGTTTTATTCTTCCATCTAAAATATGTGCTCTATTTACTCCTAATTTTATAGCTTCCATACAAGCTTCTACCTTTGGTAACATCCCGCCTTGAATAGTACCACCATTTATAAGTTTATTGACCTCATTAAAATACAGTGTATTAAATAAAGTGCTTGGGTCTTGAGGGTCTTTCATTATCCCTTGAACATTTGTAAGCAATATAAATTTATCTGCATTAACTGCTCCAGCTATTTCTCCAGCAACGTAATCAGCATTAATATTATAACTGTTCCCTTCTTCGTCTACTCCCACGGGAGATATTACAGGAATATATCCTTCTTCATCTAAAACTTTTAATATTCTAGGATTAATTTTCTTAACTTTTCCTACCATACCTATATCTATTTGTTCATTATTTTCCAAAAGATATTTCTTATCTGCTTCAATTAAATTTCCATCTTTTCCACTAATCCCTATAGCCTTTCCACCATGCTTATTAATTAATGAAACCAATTCTTTATTAATTTTTCCTGTCAATACCATTTCCACTACTTCCATAGTATCTTTATCTGTTACTCTATTTCCAAATTTAAACTCTGTACCTTTCCCTAATTTAGCCAAAGTTTCATTAATTGCCGGTCCACCACCATGAACAACAATAGGATTCATCCCAATGAATTTTAAAAGAACTACATCTTTCAAAATTCCTTCTACCAATTTTTTATCATCCATGGCATTTCCACCAAATTTAATAACTATTGTTTTACCATAAAATTTCTTTATCCACGGTAAAGCTTCTGCCAAAACCCCTGCTTTCTCTATAGTTTCTGTTAACATTTTATCCCCCTCTTTTTTAGTTAGTAGTTAGTTATCATAAATTTTCACTTTGCACTTGTCAACACTTTTTTCCTTAAATTGTCCATTATCAATTTTTAATTTTTAATTCCTAACTACTAATTTCTAATTGTTAATTATTAATTGTTAATTATCTTCCCCTAGCTTCTATAATCTCCATTAATCTTTACATAATCATAACTAAGGTCACAACCCCAAGCCTTTGCACTAGCTTCTCCATCTTCTAACATTATTTCTACTCTAATATTTTTATTGAGCAATAATTCCTTAGCATATTTTTCATCAAATGCAATTCCTCTACCTTTTTCCGCTACTCTCATTCTATAGTCTCCAGAAATAAAGTCTATCGTTACTTTTTCTGTATCAAATTCTCCCCCTGAATAACCCATAGCACAAAGTATACGTCCCCAGTTAGCATCTGCACCAAAGAAAGCACATTTTGCCAAATTAGAAGTTATAAGACTTTTCGCTAATATTTGAGCATTTTTCTTATCTTTAGCCCCTGTAACTTCTACCTCAAGGAATTTTGTTGCTCCTTCTCCATCTTCAGCTATTTTTTTAGCCAGTTCTTCACTTACTTTTTTTAGAGCCTCTTTAAATTTATAAAAATCATTATTTAGGCTTGTTATTTTTTCATTATGAGCCAAGCCATTAGCAAGGACACAAGCCATATCATTGGTAGAAGTATCTCCATCAACACTTATCATATTATAGCTATCTTCTACCACTTCTTTGTGTGCCTCTTGTAACATTTCTTTAGATATATTAGCATCTGTTACAACAAAACCAAGCATTGTTGCCATATTAGGATGTATCATTCCACTTCCCTTTGCCATACCTATGATTTTTACTTTTTTACCACTTAATTCTATTTCCAAACCATAAACTTTTTTAGTTAAATCTGTCGTCATTATTGCTTCTGCTGCGAAATTTCCCTTTTCTCCCAAATCTTCAACTAATAAGTCTATTCCATTCTTTATCTTATCCATTGGCAAGTCTACACCTATAACACCAGTAGATTGAACCAAAACCTCTTCTGTCTTAATTCCCAATTTTTCTGCTACCATTTTACAAGTATCTAAAGCATTTTGATAACCTTGCTCCCCTGTACAAGCATTGGCATTTCCACTATTTACTACTATTGCACGAGTTATATTGTTTTTTATATGCTCCTTATCTAATTTAATTGGAGCAGCTTGAACTCTATTTGTTGTAAAGGCTGCAGCTGATACTGCTTCTACCTCACTATAAATAAGTGCCATATCCCTTTTACCATTTTTCTTTATTCCTGCTGATATTCCTGTTGCCTTAATTCCATTAACATCAGTTATACTAGGATTTTCCAAAATTAGCATATATAACACACCTCTTTTTTTATTTTAATTTAGCTTGTTTTAAAACTCCTATCTCTTTATTTCTCTATGTCTCTGTGGTAATTCAAAAATTATTAACTCTTAACTATTAACTTCTAATTGCTTTTTAAATTCCTAACTACTAATTCCTCATTGCTTTTTAAATTCCTAACTACTAATTTCTAATTGTTTTTATATTATAAATTATACTTAAGGAAACATTGCCAATAGTTCCAAACCTTCTTTTTCATCTAAACCAAATATAAGATTCATATTTTGTACTGCCTGACTAGAAGCACCCTTCATAAGGTTATCTATTGCAGACATAACTATAACCCTACCTGTTCTTTTATCTACTTCAATGCCAATATCACAGAAATTAGTTCCCTTTACCCATCTTGTTTCTGGAGCAGTTTTTAGCAATCTAATAAAATATTCATCTTTATAGTTTTTTTCAAAAGCTTTATTTATATCTTCCTTTGTGACACCTGTTTTTAACTTCCCATAAATAACACTTAAAATTCCTCTATTCATTGGAACAAGATGAGGAGTAAATAATAAATTTATTTTATCATTAGCTACCCTTGTTAGCTCTTGTTCAATTTCAGCAGTATGTCTATGATTAGCTACTGAATAAGCCTTTATACTCTCATTTACTTCGCAATATAAATTTCCTGTTTTTTCACTTCTACCTGCTCCACTTGTACCTGATTTTGCATCTATAATTATACTATTTTCTTCAATTAGCCCTTCTTTTATTAAAGGATAAGCCCCTAATATTGAAGCTGTTGCATAGCAACCTGGATTTGCAATTACTTTTTTATCCTTTATTTCTTCCCTGTTTATTTCAGGCAAGGCATAAATACTTTCATTAATCAATTCTTCATGTTGAAAAGGAACTTTATACCATTTTTCATATTCCTGTGCATCATCTAACCTAAAATCTGCTCCCAAGTCAATTACCTTTATCCCCTTGTCAAAGGCTAATTTTACCGCATCAGCCGATTTTCCATGAGGTAAAGCTGTAAACACTAGGTCTATCTCGTCAAACTGCTCATAAGCCTCTTGGAAGGTACAGCAGTTTTGTGAGAATTTACCTACAAAATTTCCGTATAAGTCTCCAATTTCTTCCCCTGCTTTACTGTGTGCTGCTATAAATTTTACTTCCACTCCTTTATGTTGCAACAACAAGTATAAAAGTTGTGCTCCAGCATATCCACTTACACCTACAATTCCTACCTTTATCATGTTATCCCCCTATTACTTTATTATTAAACTCATTCCATTACCATAATTATTATTAGGTCTTCTAAAAAAGCCATGTTTTTCATAAAAGCTTTCTTTTCCCATTGATGACATAAGCCCCACCATAATTTCACCGTTCTCTGGTTTAAAACCCTTTATGTAATTAAGTAAATTGCTAATAACCTTTGTTCCAAGCCCCATATTTTGATAATTAGGGTGTACTATGACATCTTGAAGGTAGAAGATTATCCCCATATCTCCTACCACTCTACCCATGGCAACTAAGGTATCCCCATGGTAGAAGCTCACTGCATATAAGCTATGTCTTAGACCTATCTTTGCCAAATTAACATCTATTGGTCTTAATGTTCCAAGAACTCTAAGTTCATTATATTTTTCCACTACAGGAGTTTCTTCTACCATTTGAAAATTATTCATAGTACCACCTTTATCTTTTATTTTTTAGTCATTGCCTTAATTTTACTAGGTAATGAAAATAATTTTATAAATCCTTCTGCATCCTTATGGTCATACATATCACTTGCTCCAAAAGAACTTACATCTTCATTATAAAGAGCATAGCTTGATTTTCTACTTGCTACCTTTACATTACCCTTATATAATTTCAATTTAATTGTTCCACTTGTATTTTCTTGTAAAGTATCTACAAAACTATCCATTGCATTTTTTAATTGTCCAAACCAAAGCCCATTATATACTAGTTCAGCGTATTTTTTTGATAAAGTATGTTTAAATGCCAAAGCTTCTTTTTCCAAACATATACTTTCCAACTCTCTTAAAGCTTCATATAAAACTGTTCCACCTGGAGTTTCATATATACCTCTTGATTTCATTCCAACCAATCTATTTTCAACTATATCTATTACTCCTACACCATTTTCCCCTGCTATTTTGTTTAATTTTTCCATCATAGCTACTGCACTCAATTTTTCTCCATCAACTGCTACAGGAGTTCCTTTTTCAAAGTCTATTTCTATATAACTTGCTTCATCTTTCGCCTTTTCAGGAGGAGTAACCATCATATAAATAGCTTCTTCATTATGTTCTTTATCTAATTCTTCAATATCGCCACCTTCATGACTAATATGCCATAAATTTTGGTCTCTTGAGTATATTTTTTCTTTAGTTACTGTTAATTGTATTCCTTTAGAAGTCGCATAATCTATTGCATCTTCTCTTGATTTAATATCCCATATTCTCCAAGGAGCAATAATTTGTATTGTTGGGTCAAAAGAAGCCACTCCTACCTCAAATCTTACTTGGTCATTTCCTTTTCCTGTACAACCATGGCATATGTATTTTGCACCTTCCAAATGTGCTATTTCTACCAATCTTTTAGCCATTAATGGTCTAGCAAAACTAGTTCCCAAAAGATATTTTTCTTCATATACAGCTCCTGCTTTTAATGCTTTGAAAGCATAATCCTTCAAAAATTCTTCTCTCATATCTTCTATATAAATTTTACTAGCTCCACTAGCTATAGCTTTTTTTCTAACATCTTCCATATTATCTTCTTGCCCTACATTTACACAACAAGCTATTACTTCCAAATCATAATTTTCCTTTAACCAAGGAATTATTATTGATGTATCAAGTCCACCTGAATATGCTAAAACTACTTTTTCCATTCTTATCTCTCCTTCTTTATTTCAATTCTTCTTTAGCTTCATTAATTTGTCTTATTACTTCTACCTTTGCTGTTCCACCATAGGTTTTTCTTTCGTTTATACAAGCTTCTATACTAGATTTTTCTATTATATCCTCTTGGAATATTGAACTAAACATTTTAAATTCATCTATACTCAAGTCAGTTAGAAGTTTATTATTATTTTCTGCATAGGCTACCAATTCCCCAACAACCTTATGAGCCTGTCTAAAAGGTAGACCTTTTTTCGCTAAATAATCTGCTATATCTGTGGCATTAATAAAACCAGCATAAATAGATTTTTTCATGTTTTCGCTATTTATTTTCATAGTTTTTATCATTTCTGCAAATATCTCTATGGAAATTTTGATATTGTCTATACTATCAAATACCCCTTCTTTATCCTCTTGAGTATCTTTATTATAAGCTAAGGGCAAACCTTTCATAACCGTTAATATACCTACAAGATTTCCAATTATTCTTCCACTTTTACCTCTAATCAATTCTGCAACATCTGGATTTTTCTTTTGTGGCATAATAGAAGAACCTGTTGAATAAGCATCATCCATTGTAACAAAGGCAAATTCACTAGTAGACCATATTATTAATTCCTCTGCAAATCTACTCATATGTACTGCTATCATTGAAATTACAAAATTTAATTCTATTATAAAATCTCTATCACTTACTGTATCAAGACTATTTGAACTTACCTTTGCAAAATCTAATAATTCTGCTACATAATGCCTGTCCAATGGATAAGTTGTCCCTGCTAAAGCACCAGCTCCCAATGGTAGTACATTTAACCTCTTGTAAGCATCTTCTAACCTTTCTATATCTCTCATAAACATTTGATAGTAAGCCATAATATGATGAGAAAACAATATAGGTTGTGCCCTTTGTAAATGAGTATACCCTGGCATAATTACCTCTATATTTTTTTCTGCTACCTCTACCAAAACTTTTTGTAGATTTATCAGTAAATTCTTAATATTATTACTTTCTTTTCTCAAATACATTCTAGTGTCAAGGGCTACTTGGTCATTTCTACTTCTACCTGTATGAAGTTTTCCACCTACTTCTCCAATAAGCTTAATTAACCTTCCTTCTATTGCCATGTGTAAATCTTCATCTTTGATATTCCACTCAAAAGCTCCTTCTTCTATTTCCACCTTTATTTGTAATAAAGCTTTTTCAATTTCATTTTGTTCCTCTACACTTATTATTCCTTGTTTAGCAAGCATTTTACTGTGAGCTATACTCCCTTTTATATCTTCTCCGTACATTCTATTATCAAATAATATTGATTGATTAAATTTTTCTAATAAGGTACTACTTTCTCCAGTAAACCTTCCCCCCCATAATTTCATTTAATCCCCCTTCTAGATTTATTATCTTCGTTTATTAAAAATATTTTTTGAAAAACTCATCATATTTTCCACTAGCTTTAACTTCTGTTAAAGCCTTATTAACTTTTTCCAAAAGCTCCTTATCTTCTTTTCTCATGGCAATAGCATATTCTTCTACCTCTGAATCACCTTCTACTATTTTAATTCCAGAATTACTTTTCACAAAATTCTTAGCTGGTTCCGAATCTAATACAATTGCATCAATTTTATCTGTATTTAAAGACATTATTGCTGCATAGGCTGAATTAAACTTCTCATTTTGTACTCCTTGCATTTCAGAAACAATTAAATCTCCAGTAAATCCAAGCACTACTCCTACCTTTTTACCTACCAAATCTCCAAAAGATTTTATATCTTTGTTCCCATCCTTAGTAACAACAACTTGACTTGCTGTGTAGTAATTATCTGTAAAATTAACTACAACTCTTCTTTCATCTGTTGCAGTCATTCCAGCTATAACCATATCTATTCTTTTACTTTGTAAAGCTGGTAATAAACCATCAAAAGCCATATCTACTATTTCAATTTTTAAACCTGCTACCTTTGCTATTTCATTAATCAAATCTATATCAAAACCTACAATCTTATCTCCATCTAAATACTCAAATGGTGGAAATTCTGCATTAGTACCTACATAAACTACATCATTTGTCTTTTTACCACAAGCCCCTAATAATAATATTCCTAACATTCCTAATAATAAAACTAATTTTTTCATTTTTTTCTCCCTTCTACATTCTAATTTTTTAATGATTTAATACCTTATCTAAAAATTCCTTTGTTCTGGCATGCTTTGGATTGTTAAACAAGTCTAATGGAGGAGCATCCTCAAGTATTGTTCCATGATCCATGAAAAATACTCTATTAGCTACATTTTTAGCAAAGCCCATTTCATGAGTTACTATTAACATAGTCATACCTTCTTTAGCAAGGTCTCTCATTACATCTAGTACTTCCTTTACCATCTCTGGGTCAAGAGCTGATGTAGGCTCATCAAAAAGCATTACATGAGGTTCCATTGCCAAGGCTCTTGCGATGGCTATACGTTGCTTTTGTCCGCCTGACAATCTATTTGGATATTCATTTGCCTTATCAACTAAACCTACTTTTTTTAATAATCTCATGGCTATTAATTTTGCATCTGCATCACTAGTTCCTTTTACCTTCATAGGTGAAAGTATCAAGTTTTCCAAAACTGTTTTATGAGGAAATAGGTTGAAATGCTGGAATACCATGCCAACTCTTTGTCTTAAAGAATTTATATCCACTGACTTATCTACCAAATTTTCCCCTTCAATAAAAACTTGCCCTTTAGTTGGTTTTTCCAACAAGTTTAAACATCTTAGAAATGTCGATTTTCCACTTCCACTAGGTCCTATTATTGCTACTACCTCACCCTTTTTTATTTCCTTATCTATTCCTTTCAAAACTTCTAAGTCTCCAAAATATTTATGTAAATCAACAACCTTAATCACTATTTTTCATTCTCCCTTCTACCTGTCTCATAAGCTTAGTAAATATACTTGTTAAAATTAGATATATAATCCCTACTGCTATTAAAGGTTCTACCCCTCTATATGTTTGACTAGTTATTATATTTGCTGACCTTAATAAGTCCACTCCACCAATAAAACCAACTATTGAAGTTTCTTTTAATAAAGTTATAAACTCACTTACCAAGGCTGGCATTATCTTTTTTATAGCTTGAGGTATAATTATTTCCTTCATTGCCAAAGAATAAGACATTCCCAAAGACCTTGCTGCTTCCATTTGCCCCTTGTCCAAACCTTGTATTCCAGCTCTTATTATTTCTGCCACATAAGCAGCACTATTTAATCCAAAAGCCAAACCTGCCACTATTAGTATTGGCGTATTTCTCAAATTTCCTACAAAAATAATATTGGCTAATATCATTAGCTGTACAACTGCAGGCGTTCCTCTTATTAAATCAACATAGACTATAGATATTTTTTCCAAAAAAGCTTTATTTGATAATCTTAACAAAGCTATTAAAAC
>Ga0194138_10001635_pt1 | contig 10724 bp, 8 predicted proteins | sample TARM_MetaG_T2_14_FD_134022 | JGI IMG/M metagenome (GOLD analysis project Ga0194138, IMG submission 134022) | Freshwater microbial communities from Pennsylvania, USA, analyzing microbe dynamics in response to fracking - TARM_MetaG_T2_14 (version 2) | ecosystem: Environmental > Aquatic >...
CCTTCGAGCAGCAACTCACGGTAGGTGGTCTGCTTCTGCACGATGCTCTTGAGTTTGTAGCCAATCGGCAACACCAGCAGGTTGGCAAAGGCGACGCCATAGATGGTCGCCACGAAAGCCACTGCAATGCCGCTGCCCAGCTGACTGGGATCGGCCAGATTGCCCATGACGTGGATCAGCCCCATAACAGCACCGATGATGCCAACGGTGGGCGAATAGCCGCCCATGCTCTCGAATACCTTGGCCGCACGGATATCCCGGGTTTCCTGGGTATACATGTCAACTTCGAGAATGCTGCGAATCACTTCAGGTTCGGCACCATCGACCAGCAACTGCAAACCTTTGCGGGCATAGGGGTCCGGCTCGGTTTCGGCAACCGGCTCGAGGCCCAGCAGGCCCTCCTTGCGAGCGGTAGTGCTCCAGCTCGTGACCAGGCTGATGCCCCTGAGCATGTCGACACGAGGCGGGAAGAAAATCCAGCCAATGATCGACATTGCCCGCATGAAAACCGCCATGGGCGTCTGCAGCAGCACAGCCCCGAGTGTTCCGCCCAGCACAATCAGTGCCGCCGGCCCATTGAGCAGTGCGGAGATGTGCCCACCCTCGAGAAAATTCCCGCCGACAATGGCGACGAACGCAAGAACCAGCCCGATAAGGCTGAGCACGTCCATCAGATGCACGCCTCACTCAGGTGACGACCAATGTCATCAAGTGCGTAGACGGCATCGCTGAGGTTCGCCTTGGCCACGGCCATGGGCATCCCATAGATCACGCAGCTGGCCTCATCCTGTGACCAAACCTGGCTGCCACATTGCTTGAGCATGCGCGCGCCCTCCCGACCGTCGGCTCCCATACCGGTGAGGACTACCGCCAGAACCTTGTCGTTGAAAGCCTTGGCCGCAGAGCCGAAGGTCACATCAACACAGGGCCGATAGTTGAGTCGCTCATCACCCGGCAGAATGCGCACAGCGCCACGCCCGTCTACCATCATCTGCTTGCCGCCGGGCGCCAGCAGCGCCAGACCGGGCCGCAGCAGATCGCCATCTTCAGCTTCCTTGACGCGAATATTGCAGAGCTTGTCCAGACGCTCGGCGAAAGCCTTGGTAAAGGCGGCGGGCATGTGCTGAATCAGCACGATAGGCGCAGGGAATCCCGACGGCAGTTGGGTCAGTACCCGCTGCAGCGCCACGGGACCGCCAGTGGAGGTCCCGATAGCAACCAACCGATAGGCCTTGCGCCGTGGCGCAGGTGATGCCGGAGCCTGTGCAGCCACTGACGCGCTGCGTTGCGTGTTGAAAGCGGGTGCAGCTGGCGCCGTTGCTGTACGGCCAACCGGCGCTGGCGCTCGAGGACTTGGAGTGCTGCCGTAATGTCGATTGCTGCGCGAGATGGTGTGCACCTTCTCGCAGAGCATCTGCTTGACCTTGTCCGGGTTGCGCGAAATATCCTCGAAATTCTTCGGCAGGAAATCCACTGCCCCGGCGTCCAGCGCATCCAGCGTGACGCGCGCGCCTTCGTGGGTAAGCGATGAGAACATCAGCACCGGTGTCGGACAGCGCTGCATGATCTGCCGAACCGCAGAGATGCCGTCCATTGTCGGCATTTCGTAGTCCATGGTGATGACGTCGGGCTTTAGCGCCAGCGTCTGCTCAATCGCCTCACGTCCGTTGGTGGCGGTGCCGATCACCTGGATATTCGGGTCTGAAGAGAGGATTTCCGATACCCGACGCCGAAAGAAGCCGGAATCGTCCACTACCAGGACCTTGACTGCCATAAAACACTCCTAGCGGCAGCGCTCCACACAGGAAGCGCTGCCCAACTGATCAGATCCTGCGTGCGTAACGCTTGAGCATGCTTGGAACATCGAGGATCAGGGCTATCCGACCGTCGCCTGTAATGGTCGCCCCGGACATTCCTGGCGTGCCTTGCAGCATCTTGCCCAGTGGCTTGATCACCACTTCTTCCTGCCCTACCAGTTGGTCGACGACGAAGCCGATGCTCTGGTTGCCGACACTTAGAATTACCACATGCCCCTCGCGCTGCTCTTCCTGCTGCGCGCCCTGTACCAGCCAGCGCTTGAGATAAAAGAGTGGCAGCGCCTTGTCGCGTACGATGACCACTTCCTGGCCGTCGACGACATTGGTGCGGGACAGATCGAGATGAAAGATTTCGTTGACGTTGACCAGCGGAAACGCGAATGCCTGGTTGCCCAGCATCACCATCAGGGTCGGCATGATCGCCAATGTCAGCGGCACTTTGATTACTACGCGCGAGCCCTGGCCCTTGGCGGAGAAGACATTGACCGTGCCGTTGAGCTGGGAAATCTTGGTCTTGACCACATCCATGCCGACACCACGACCGGATACGTCGGATATCTCCGTCTTGGTCGAGAAACCCGCCGCGAAGATCAGGTTGTAGCACTCAAGGTCGCTCAGCCGCTCGGCTGCATCCTTGTCCAGCATGCCCTTCTCAACAGCCTTGGCACGCAGAATGTTGGCATCCATACCTTTGCCGTCGTCACTGATGATCAGCAGGATGTGATCGCCCTCCTGCTCCGCGGACAACACCACCTTGCCCATGCGCGGCTTGCCCGCAGCCTCGCGCTCTTCGGGCATCTCGATGCCATGGTCGACCGCGTTGCGCACCAGGTGCACCAGCGGATCGGCCAGAGCTTCGACAAGGTTCTTGTCCAGATCGGTTTCTTCACCGATCAGCTCAAGGTTGATTTCTTTCTTGAGGTTGCGCGCCATATCGCGGATCAGGCGCGGGAAACGACCGAATGCCTTTTTGATCGGCTGCATACGGGTTTTCATCACCGCGCTTTGCAGGTCACCGGTGACCACGTCGAGGTTGGACACGGCCTTGGACATGGCCTCATCGCCGCTGTCAGCGCCCAGCCTTACCAGGCGGTTACGCACAAGCACCAGCTCCCCGACCATGTTCATGATCTCGTCGAGCCGCGCCGTATCGACGCGCACCGTCGTTTCGGCTTCACTGGCCGGCTTGTCTGCCGCAGCAGCCTTTGCAGGTGCAGCAGCCTTGACGGGTGCGGCTATCGGCTTCGCTGCTGCAGCCTTCGGCACGACGGCCGGCTTGGCAGGGGCAGGCGGTGGAGCTGACGCGACCACCTCCGCTTCGAACTTGCCTTTGCCATGCAACTGATCGAGCAAGGCTTCAAATTCATCATCGGTGATGTGCTCGCCGCCGCTTGCAGCGGGCGCCACCTTGATATCGGCGCCTGCCGGCTTCGGCTCAGCGGCAGCAGGCGCTTCGGTGAACTGGCCCTTGCCGTGGAGCTGATCAAGCAACGACTCAAACTCGGCGTCGGTGATCTCGTCGCTGGCAGGCGCCTCGCTAGCCTTGGGCGCAGAGGCAATCTGCGCGGCGCCGGAGTCGACAGTGAACTGCCCATGGCCATGCAGCTGATCCAGCAGCGACTCGAACTCGGCGTCGGTAATTTCATCACCAGAGGCGCCTGAGGCAGCGACAGCCGAATCATCCAGCGCACCGAGCAACTGTTCAAATTCGTGATCTGCGGTTGCAGCTTCCGGCTCCGGCTCCGGCTCCGGCTCGACAGCCGGGGAATCCATGCTGGCAGGCTCCGCCAGTCGTGCCAGTGCAGCCAGCAGCTCGGGTGAGGCCGGCGTCACTTCAGTGCGCTCACGCACCTGATTGAACATGGCATTGACGGCGTCCAGCGCTTGCAGCACGACATCCATCAATTCCGGCTCGACGCGGCGCTCGCCCTTGCGCAGGATGTCGAAAACGTTTTCAGCGACGTGACAGCACTCAACCAGCTCATGCAGCTGGAGAAAACCGGCACCGCCTTTTACCGTGTGAAAGCCGCGAAAAATCGCATTGAGCAAGGCGGCGTCATCCGGGCTGCTTTCCAGCTCCACCAACTGCTCTGACAATAGTTCGAGAATCTCGCCGGCCTCTACCAGGAAGTCCTGGAGGATTTCTTCATCGGCGTCGAAGCTCATATTCACATCCCCTAAAAGCCCAGGCTCGAAAGCAGGTCGTCGACATCATCCTGACCGGACACGACATCCTCTCGTATATCGGCATGCATCTGCGGACCTTCACCGTTGGAAGGTTCTTTTTCTCTTTTTTTCCGTTCCTGCTCCAGGCGCATCGCGTCGCAGTCATGCCGGATACCGGCCATGCGATCGACCTGTCCGGCCATCAGCACAAGATTGAGCAGGTTGCTTTCAAGCTCACTGACCAGCCGAGTGACACGCTTGATCACCTGCCCTGTCAGGTCCTGGAAGTCCTGAGCCAGCATGATTTCGCTGAGATTCTGTGAAAGCTGGCTGCCGTCGTTCATGGAGCGCTGAAGAAACGAGTCGACTCGACGGACAAGCTCCCTGAACTCTTCGGCGTTCATTTCCCGCCGCATGAAGCGCTGCCAGTCGGCAGTCAGGCTCTGGGCTTCATAACTGACGTAGTTCACCAGGGGCGTCGACTCTTCCACCAGGTCCATGGTGCGATTGGCCGCCTTTTCGGTCATCGTCACCACATAGGAAAGGCGATCGGTCGCATCGGTGATCGGCGATGGATCACCTCCCGTGGCACTGGTATCCATCTCGAGCTTGACGATGGCGTTATGCAGCTCGCGCGTGAGCTTGCCAACCTCCTGATAGAGGCCGTTATTGCGCATCTGGTTGAGCTCATTGAGCATCTGCGCCGTCTCGTCGAGCCGGCCTTGCTGCAGGCTCTCGAGCAATTGAGGCGCACGGGCCCGCAGAGTTGCTTCGAACTCCACAAAGCTTTGATCTGCTTGCGTCATAGTCCCCTCGCGGCGATGCTTCAGCCGTTGACGCGCTCGAAGATCTTCTCGATCTTCTCCTTGAGCACCTGAGCCGTGAATGGCTTGACCACATAGCCGTTAACCCCAGCCTGCGCAGCTTCGATAATCTGGTCGCGCTTGGCTTCGGCAGTGACCATCAGGACCGGCAGATGCTTGAGACGCTCATCGGCGCGCACATGACGCAACAGGTCGATGCCGCTCATGCCGGGCATGTTCCAATCGGTCACGAGGAAGTCGAAGCTGCCACTCTTGAGCATGGGCAACGCGGTGGTGCCGTCGTCTGCCTCGGCAGTATTGGTGAAGCCCAGATCGCGCAAGAGGTTCTTGATGATCCGTCTCATCGTCGAGAAATCGTCAACGATGAGGATTTTCATGTTCTTGTCCAAGTACACCTCCGTAAATCCCGAAATCCCCAAAGCCCTGCTCACGGCTTCCTGCGGGCCTCATGAATAAAGCCTGTAGAAAGCGGCCTCGAATGCTTTTTCTGCAAACCGGTGTCAGCGCGCGCGCCACTCGCTGAGGCGAGCACGCAAACGCGCCGCGCATTGACTGTGCAACTGGCTCACCCGCGACTCGCTGACCCCCAGAACCTGGCCGATCTCCTTCAAGTTCAACTCTTCGTCGTAGTACAGCGAAAGCACCAGCTTTTCACGTTCCGGCAGGTTACTGATGGCCTCGGCCAGAGCCTGCTGAAAACGCTCGTCTTCGAGATCACGAAATGGCTCAGGATGCGCACTGGCAGCATCCTCACCGAACTCTCCGTGCTCGCCTTCCTGCAGCAGATCATCAAAACTGAACAGGCGGCTGCCCAGAGTGTCGCCCAGAATGCCGTAGTACTCATCCAGACTCAATTCAAGTTCGGCCGCAACCTCATGATCTTTAGCGTCGCGGCCTGTTTTCGCCTCAATGGTCCGAATCGCCTCACTGACCATGCGCGAGTTGCGGTGCACCGAACGCGGCGCCCAGTCACCCTTGCGCACCTCATCAAGCATGGCTCCGCGAATACGAATACCGGCATAGGTTTCGAAACTCGCGCCTTTTCCGGAATCGTATTTTTTCGATGCTTCAAGCAAACCAATCATGCCAGCCTGCAGCAGGTCATCCACCTGCACACTTGCCGGTAATCGCGCCAGCAAGTGATAGGCAATACGCTTGACCAACGGCGCGTACTGATCGATGAGCTGGTATTGCGAATCTTTTGCCTGAGCCTTGCTGTAATACATACCCAATCCAGCCACTGTCATTCGTGAGTGTCTGCGGCGGGCCTGACAAGGCGCTCCACAAAGAACTCCAGGTGGCCGCGCGGAGTTGCCGGCAGCGGCCAGGTATCCACTTTCTGAGCGATGGCCTTGAACGCCAGCGAAGACTTTGCCCGAGGGTAAGCCTCATAGACGGCGCGCTGCTTCTGGACGGCCTTGCGCACGGACTCATCGTAAGGCACCGCGCCCACATACTGTAAGGCCACGTCGAGGAAGCGCTCGGTGACCTTGGCCAGCTTGGCAAACAGATTGCGACCTTCCTGAGGTGCATGTGCCATGTTGGCCAGCACCCGGAAACGGCTGATGCCATAGTCACGGTTGAGCAGTTTGATAAGGGCATAGGCATCGGTAATGGACGTCGGCTCGTCCGTTACCACCAGCAACACTTCCTGCGCGGCACGGACGAAGCTCACCACACCATCGCCAATACCGGCGGCAGTGTCGATAATCAGCACGTCAATGTCATCGCCAATGTCGCTGAATGCCTGGATCAGACCCGAGTGCTGCAAGCTGGACAGCTGCACCATGCTCTGGGTCCCGGAAGCTGCAGGCACGATACGTACGCCGCCCGGCCCCTGGATCAGCACATCGCGCAGATCACATTCGCCAGCGATGACATCAGCCAGGGTGCGCTTGGTGGTCAAGCCCAGCAGCACATCGACATTGGCCAGGCCAAGGTCGGCATCGAGCAGCACCACTCTGCGACCGAGATCGGCCAGCGCCAGCGCCAGATTGACCGACACGTTGGTCTTGCCGACGCCCCCCTTGCCGCCAGTCACTGCAATCACCTGTACCGGATGAGTACCCATCTTCACACGCCTATATCTTGCTGGGGCCACAGGGCCATCGATGCGTTCAGCCCGAACGCTTCTTCATTGTCTGTATCACGGTGCGAAGCCTTCATCCGACCTTCCGTGATGATCCGTTGTACAGCCCGGTGAACATGTCGGCCATGGTCTCCTCACTGGGAGACTCGTCCAATTGCAGGCTCACCGCCCGACTGACCAGCTGATGACTGCGAGGTAACTGCAGGTCATCAGGGATTCGTGGGCCATCGGCCAGATAGGCTATCGGCAGATGCTGGCTAATCGTTAGCCCAAGCACATCACCCAGGCTCCCGGCTTCATCCAGTTTAGTCAGGATGCAGCCAGCCAGCCCGCAACGGCGATAGTTGTGCCACGCCGCCTTCAACACCTGGCTCTGGCTGGTTGCCGCCAGCACCAGATAATTCTTCGATTTGATACCCCGATCAGCCAGGGTTTCGAGCTGCATGCGCATCATCGCATCGCCTGCAGGCAGCCCAGCGGTGTCGACAAGAATCAGCCGCTTGCGCGCCAGCGGCTGTAGCGTCTTGCCCAGAGGCTGGCTGGGGTCGATCTGAATGACCGGTACATCGAGGATGCGCCCGAGCGTCCTCAACTGTTCCTGGGCACCGATACGGTAATTGTCCATGCTCGCCAGGGCGATGCTCTGCGGTCCGTACTTGAGCACGTAGCGTGCCGCCAGCTTGGCCAGCGTGGTGGTCTTGCCGGCACCGGCCGGACCGACCAGCGCGATGACACCGCCCTCTTCCAGCGGCTCGACCTTGGTGACCTTGATCGATTGCGCCAGATGCGCCAGCAACATGCGCCAGGCCTGACGCGGCTCGGCCACGGCAGAGACCTTCTCCAGCAGACTCCGCGACAGATCAGCCGGAAGACCGATACGCTGCAGTCGGCGCCAGAGATTTGCCTGCTGCGGACGGCGACTTTGCTCCTGCCCCCAGGCAATGGAACCCAACTGCACTTCGATCAGCTCACGCAGCCCCTGCAACTCGCTATGCATGGCCTCGACAGCGCGAGAGTCAAGCGAAGCTGTCGGTGCAGAAGGCGCCGATTGAACGGGTGCTGCCGGCTGGTCGTCAAGCAGTTGACGGTCCTTACCGGCCTGTACCCGCGAAGGTGCATTCAACTCGGCATGGGCGGTGGCGATCCGCGCCTGCGTCTTGCGCAGTTCGACCTCAAGCGCCGCGTTCGGCTGCTTGGAGGCGACGGGCTCCATCGGGTAATCGAGCACAGCGGTCAGCTCGACGCCGCCGGCGACACGACGATTGCCGGTAATCACGGCATCAGCGCCCAGCTCGTCACGAATCATCTTCATGGCGATGCGCATGTCGGCTGCGAAGAAACGTTTGACCTGCATGGCCTGTACCCTCGGTTAATTCTGACCCACCGTCGCAACGATGGTGACCTGCTTGTTATCCGGTATTTCCTGGTAAGCCAGGACATGAATGCCGGGTACCGACAGGCGGGCAAATCGCGACAGCATCGCGCGAACCGGACCCGCCACCAGCAAAATCGCCGGTTTTCCCAACATTTCCTGACGCTGTGCTGCATCTACCAGTGACCGCTGCAACTTTTCGGCCATTCCCGGCTCCAGCAGAATACCGTCGTCGGCACCCTGCCCAGCCTTCTGAAGACTATTGAGCAATATCTGTTCCAACCTGGGTTCCAGAGTGATCACAGGCAGCTGCGGCTCTAGTCCCACAACGTTTTGCACGATTGCACGGGAAAGCGCGACCCGTACCGCTGCCACCATTGCGGCGGGATCTTGACTCTTGGCGGCGACATTGGCGATGGCTTCGGCAATGGTGCGGATATCGCGCACCGGCACTTGTTCCTGCAGCAGCGCCTGTAGCACCTTGAGCAGCGTCGAAAGGGAAATCATCCCTGGCACCAGTTCCTCGGCCAGTTTGGGCGAGCTCTTGGCCAGCAACTGCATCAGTTGCTGCACTTCCTCATGCCCCAGCAGTTCATGGGCATGCTTGTGCAGGACCTGGTTCAGGTGAGTAGCGATCACGGTACTGGCATCGACCACCGTGTAGCCGAGCGACTGCGCCTGGTCACGCTGACCGGCCTCGATCCACACCGCCTCCAGACCGAACGCCGGGTCCTTGGCTGCGATGCCGTTGAGCGGGCCAAATACCTGTCCGGGATTGATTGCCAGCTCGCGATCGGGATAGACCTCGGCCTCGGCCAGGCTTACGCCCATCAGCGTTAGCCGATAGGCATTGGGCAGCAGGTCGAGGTTGTCGCGAATGTGTACCGAGGGCATCAGGAAGCCGAGGTCCTGGGAAAGCTTCTTGCGCACGCCCTTGATCCTGGCCAGCAACTGACCGCCCTGGTTGCGATCCACCAGCGGGATCAGGCGATAACCGACCTCCAGCCCAACCATATCCACCGGCGTTACATCATCCCAGCCGAGCTCCCTCGTTTCCGCAGAGCGCTGGGCCGGCAACAGCTCCTGCTGTTTCTGCACTTCCTGCTCGGCCTGCTGCTTGACCTGATTCTTCCGATGCCAGATCCAGTACGCCCCCGCTGCGGCCACTGCACCCAGACCGAGAAACGACATGTGTGGCATGCCCGGAACCAGGCCCATGGCAATCATCAGCCCTGCAGCCACCGCAAGCGCCTTGGGCGAGGCGAACATCTGCCGGTTGACCTGCTGCCCCATGTCTTCGGAACTGGTGACCCGGGTGACCATGATTGCCGCTGCAGTAGACAGCAGCAGCGAGGGAATCTGCGCCACCAGGCCGTCACCGATGGTCAGCAGCGCGTAAATCTGGCCCGCCTCGGAGAAGCTCAGCCCGTGCTGAAGCATGCCGATACCCATACCGCCAAGCAGGTTGATGAACAGAATCAGCAGGCCGGCAATGGCGTCACCACGAACGAACTTGCTGGCACCGTCCATGGAGCCGTAGAAATCGGCTTCCGATGAAACCTCGACGCGCCTCTTCTTGGCTTCTTCCTGATCGATCAGACCGGAGTTCAGATCGGCATCGATGGCCATCTGTTTGCCCGGCATGGCATCAAGGGTAAAGCGGGCACTTACTTCGGAAATACGCCCGGCACCCTTGGTCACCACGACAAAGTTGATGATCATCAGAATCGCGAAGACCACGATACCTACGACGTAATTACCGCCGATCACCACATTGCCGAAGGCTTCGATCACATGACCGGCGGCGGTGCCACCTTCATGCCCATGAATCAGCACAACTCGCGTAGAAGCGACGTTCAGCGCCAGGCGCAACAGCGTGGCGACCAGCAGCACGGTTGGAAAGACGGCGAAATCAAGCGGTCGCAATGCATAGACGCTAACCAGCAGCACGACGATGGACAGCGCGATATTGAAGGTGAACAGCACGTCCAGCAGGAACGGCGGTACCGGCAGCATCATCATGCCGAGCATCACCAACAGCAGCAGCGGCACGCCGAGATTGCCTCGACCAGCCCCCGCCAGACCATTGCCTATCCGGACGAATTGCGCTCGATCCAACTTGAACCCCAGTAAAGCAGAACAAAGAATTGACGCAAAACGCGCCCTGCTCCGGCTATAGCAAGAAGGGGTCCAACTTGCTGGCAGCGATCGAACCGAGCCAACCCCGGACAGTCTCAACTCCAGGGCCGTCGGAAGACTTCAACGACACTGCCCTGCCGGCAGCAGTTGCCGCTCACCTCACTTCACAGGAGTCTTGCCATGAAACAGTGGTTTATCGCGGCACTCGCCAGCTGCACGGCGCTGGCGCTGCAGGCTGAAACGCTCAACGTGCCGATCAACGCCGTATCGACCCAAGGGGTCGGCGAGTCGCTCGGCAATGTCAAGATCGAAACCAG
>Ga0194138_10001638_pt1 | contig 10717 bp, 16 predicted proteins | sample TARM_MetaG_T2_14_FD_134022 | JGI IMG/M metagenome (GOLD analysis project Ga0194138, IMG submission 134022) | Freshwater microbial communities from Pennsylvania, USA, analyzing microbe dynamics in response to fracking - TARM_MetaG_T2_14 (version 2) | ecosystem: Environmental > Aquatic >...
AGTTATAAAATGGGATTATTTTGCAAAAGATACAGTTGGTAAACAATTAGTGAGGTCAGCTGATTCAATTTCAACAAATATTGCAGAAGGTTTTGGAAGGTATTCAAAAAAAGATAAAGTTAGATTTTACAGAATTAGTTTAGGTTCTTTAGAGGAAACCGGAGACTGGATTCGAAAAGCTCAAAGAAGAGAATTGATAACATTCGAAATTAGTTCTAAATTTATCGATGCAATAAATGATATTCGTTCAGAAATATTTCATTTGATTAAATTCACAAACGAAAAATTAAAATATTAAGTCAAGCCATTTTGCAATTTCATAATTTTACAGTTTTGCAATTTCACAATGTCTCAATTTTGCAATTTCACAATGTCACAATTTTTCAGTTTCACAGTTTTACAATTTCATAGTTCAACCATTTTACAATTTGAATACAAATAATAACATAGAAATTCGATCCGACGAAGTACAGGAGATTTTGGGTACGCCACCGCGTTGGATTGTGCGTTGGGGCATAACCATTATGTTACTTGTGGTCGCTGTTTTGCTGGCCGGTAGTTACTTTTATAAATACCCCGATTTAATTTCTTCCCGCATAACCATTCTTTCAGAAAATCCACCCGTGCAAATTGTAGCCAAATCTGATGGTAAAATAGATAAACTTTTTGTCTCTAACAACCAGCAGGTGAATCAGGGCGATTTGTTGGCTGTTATTGAAAATACAGCGAATTATAACGATGCTTACCGGCTGCTCGCTAAACTTGATTCCATTAATGAAGTTTTTGCCAAACAAGAAATGTTCAGGTTTGTCTCTTTTGATGAAAATTACAGTCTCGGGCAATACCATTCCTACTTCTCATCCTTTATTAGCCAGCTTCGAAGTTACCATACATTTTTAACGTTCAATCCTTACGACCAGCGGATTGAATCGCTTGGAGAGCAGGTAACCGACTACAGGGTTTACTTTAATAAATCGCGGGAGGAGATAAACGTTTTGAGGCAGGATTATGAACTGGCTTTTGGTCAGTTTGTCCGTGACTCAACACTTTATCGTCAGCAGCTTATTTCCGAATCGGATTATGAAAAATCGAAAGCTGCTATGCTGAAACAAAAATTAGCCTACCAGCAGGCAATGACAGAACTGGCCAATATTCAAATGACAATGAACAACCTGCAGCAGCAAATCAGGGAACAGCAGGTTTTAAAAGCCGAGGCCGAAAATCAGTTGCTGTCTGTTTTAAAAGAAAGATACGACAATCTGAAAAATCAACTCATCAGCTGGGAGCAGGCATTTATTTTGAAAACACCAATTGAAGGACAAGTTACTTTCACGAATGTGTGGAGCGCCAATCAATATGTTACCACAGGGGATGTTGTATTTACAGTAGTCCCCAATCAGGAGCAGAACATTATCGGCAGGGCGCAAGTTCCAATTGCCGGTGCCGGGAAAATTAAACCCGGGCAACGGGTTAATATTAAGCTCGATAATTATCCGCACATGGAATTCGGAATAGTGGAAGGCAAAATAACCAACATATCGAAAGTTCCGGTCACAACTGAAGGAGGCGCATTTTATACGGTTGAAGTTTCGCTTGTTAACAATCTGGTAACCAACTACAACAGGGAGCTGCCATTCAGCCAGGAAATGCAGGGAACTGCCGAAATTGTTACCAAAGACCGGCGCTTAATCCAACGACTTGTTGATCCTATTATTTCTGTGGCAAAAGAAAGATTGTAGAACCGCAAAAAACAGCCCCCCACATTGACTTATCAACTTTAATTTTTTGAAAAAAAAGTAGGAAAAAGTTTGTTCTTTGCTCAAAATTAGTACTTTTGCGTGCCGTTTTTCAGGGTGAAAAGATAAAATAGAGCCGGGAAAACATTGTTTTTATTGAAATTTAACATACTTTTGCAGTCCATTTTTAAGGATTATTAACTAAATAAAAAACAGGTATTTATGCCAACTATTCAACAATTAGTTAGGAAAGGAAGACAAACCCGGGTGGAGAAAAGTAAATCCCCGGCCCTTGACTCATGCCCGCAACGTCGTGGCGTTTGTGTACGTGTTTACACAACAACACCCAAAAAACCGAATTCGGCCATGCGTAAAGTGGCAAGGGTAAGGTTAACAAATGGAAAAGAAGTGAATGCTTACATTCCGGGCGAAGGACATAACCTGCAGGAACACTCCATTGTTTTGGTGCGTGGTGGCAGGGTAAAAGACTTGCCTGGTGTGCGTTATCACCTTATTCGCGGAGCCCTCGATACCGCAGGTGTTGAAGGCCGTTTGCAGCGCCGTTCGAAATACGGAGCTAAAAGACCCAAGAAATAATTTAATTTTTTTTAATAACAAACTGGTTATTTAGTGGTTTGGTTGAGTAAGTAAGTCTCTCAAGTCTTCCGGGGACAAGCTGAAGACCGCCGAAGGGCAGCCGATTTAAATAACACTTAAAGAGTACAAAATGAGAAAGACAAAACCGAAGAAGCGGATTATTTTACCGGACCCGATTTTTAATGATGTATTGGTAACCCGGTTTGTCAACGACCTGATGCAAGACGGGAAAAAATCAGTAGCTTATGCTATTTTTTACGATACGTTAAAACTGGTTGAACAGCGTGTTAAAGATACTGAACTGACACCCCTTGAAATCTGGAAAAAAGCGTTGGAAAATGTTGCCCCTGCTGTTGAGGTTAAAAGCCGCCGTGTAGGTGGTGCTACCTTTCAGGTTCCTATGGAAATCAGGCAGGAGCGGAAAATGGCTATCAGTATTAAAAACATGATTTTATTTGCCCGCAAACGTTCGGGTAAATCAATGGCCGATAAACTGGCGGCAGAAGTAGTTGCTGCATACAACGGTGAAGGCGGTGCCTTTAAACGTAAAGAAGATACCCACCGCATGGCCGAAGCCAACCGCGCTTTCGCACATTTCAGATTTTAGTTTAGTGGTTATTAATGGCATAGTAAAATAATCAGGATTAGAAAATTGGTATTAAAATATGGCTAAGCAAGATCTGAAAAATACAAGAAACATTGGCATCATGGCCCACATCGATGCCGGCAAAACAACCGTTACAGAACGAATACTGTTCTATACCGGGTTAACTCACCGGCTGGGTGAAACACATGATGGCTCTGCCACTATGGACTGGATGGAGCAGGAGCAGGAACGGGGTATTACAATTACTTCGGCTGCTACTACTACCTTCTGGAAATATAAAGACCAGGAACACAAAATTAATATAATCGATACTCCCGGACATGTCGATTTTACTGTTGAAGTTGAACGTTCACTCAGGATACTCGACGGAACTGTGGCACTCTTTTGTGCCGTAGGTGGTGTTGAGGCACAATCTGAAACGGTGTGGCGCCAGGCCGAAAAATACGGTGTGCCGCGCATTGCTTTTGTGAATAAAATGGATCGCCAGGGAGCCGATTTCTTTAATGTTTATAATGAAATTAAAGAAAAACTGGGGGCTAATCCTATTCCACTTCAGATTCCTATTGGTTCTGAACAAAGCTTCTCAGGAGTAATCGACTTAATTGAAATGAAAGCGGTTCGCTGGTTCGACGACGAAACCATGGGAACCAACTACAGTTTGGAAGAAATTCCGGAAGATCTTAAAGAACAAGCGGAGGAATGGCGCGGAAAACTGGTTGAATCAGTTGCCGAAATTGATGATGATCTTTTGGAACGCTATTTCGAAGATCCGGATTCGATTACCAAAGAAGAAATGCTCGCAGTTATCCGCAAGGCAACCATCGATGGCATAATCGTACCGTTAATGTGCGGTTCTGCATTTAAAAACAAAGGCGTTCAACGCCTGCTCGATGCTGTTTGTGCTTTCCTTCCCAGCCCGCTCGATAAAGGCGATATTACCGGTGTTAACCCGTCAACTCAAAAAGAAGAAATCCGTACTGCCAACGTTGATGAGCCAATGGCGGCTCTCGCATTTAAAATTGCTACTGACCCGTTTGTTGGCCGGCTGGCATATATGCGCGTTTATTCCGGTAAAATTGAGGCCGGAAGCCAGGTATTGAATATTCGTACCGGGAAAAAAGAACGCATTTCGCGCCTTTACCAGATGCACTCCAACAAACAAAATCCCAAAGATGTAATTGAAGCAGGTGATATTTGCGCCGCTGTAGGCTTTAAAGATATTCGTACCGGTGATACCCTTTGCGATTTAAAGCATCACATTGAGCTGGAAAGCATGGAATTTCCGGAACCGGTGATAGGTATCGCTGTTGAGCCCAAATCGCAGAAAGACCTCGACCGTTTGGGGAATGGGCTGTCAAAACTGGCAGAAGAAGACCCTACATTCCAGGTTCAAACCGATCACGATTCAGGTCAGACAATTATCCGTGGGATGGGTGAACTGCACCTCGAAATTATTATCGACAGGTTAAGAAGAGAATTCAAGGTTGAATGTAACCAGGGGACACCACAGGTTGCATACAAAGAAGCAATCAGCAATCCCGTTGAGTTCCGCGAAGTATTCAAGAAACAAACCGGGGGCCGTGGTAAATTTGCCGATATACAGGTAAAAATTGAACCTGCCGAAGATGCCAAACAAGGCCTCGAATTCATCGATAAAGTTAAAGGAGGAAATATTCCGCGTGAATACATTCCTTCAGTACAAAAAGGTTTCGAAGAGGCAATGTCTAACGGGCCGCTTGCCGGATTTCCCGTTGATGGGCTTAAAGTTACTTTGCTCGACGGCTCGTTCCACCCTGTGGATTCAGACCAGTTGTCGTTCGAAATTTGTGCAAAGCAGGCATTCAGGAACGCTGCATCAAAAGCAGGCCCTAAATTGCTCGAACCCATTATGAACCTGGAAATTGTAACTCCGGAAGAATACATGGGCGATATTATTGCCGACCTGAACCGCAGAAGAGGTGAAGTTGCCGGTATGGAAACCAAAGGAAACGCGAAAGTTATTGAAGCCAACGTTCCGTTGGCCGAGCAGTTCGGTTATGTTACCGTGTTGCGGACATTATCGTCAGGAAGAGCCACTTCTTCAATGGAATTCAGCCATTATCAGGAAGTGCCGCGCAACCTGGCGGAAAAGGTACTTGAAAATGTACAAGGTAGAGTTGATTTATTATAAATATTTAATTGAGTTCTCATCATGAGCCAAAAGATCAGGATTAAGCTGAAATCGTACGATCACAATTTGGTTGACAAGTCGGCTGAGAAGATCGTAAAAACAGTAAAAACAACTGGAGCTGTTGTAAGTGGTCCAATTCCACTGCCAACACACAAAAGGGTGTTTACTGTTTTGCGTTCAACCTTTGTAAATAAAAAATCAAGGGAGCAGTTTCAATTGTCATCTTACAAAAGGTTGATTGACATCTACAGCTCAACTGCAAAAACAATTGACGCCTTAATGAAGCTGGAATTACCCAGTGGCGTTGAAGTAGAAATTAAAGTTTGATAATTTAAAAAAGTAGTCGAAATGGCTGGACTTATTGGAAAAAAAATCGGAATGACATCCGTATTCAGTGTTGAGGGGAAAAATGTCCCATGCACTGTGATTGAAGCCGGTCCCTGTGTAGTTACGCAGGTTAAGACCAAAGAAAAAGAAGGCTACGATGCGCTGCAACTTGCTTACGGTGACAAAAAAGAAAACAAAGCCACCAAAGCAGAGTTTGGGCACTTTAAAAAGGCTGGTGTTACACCAAAGCGCAAAGTAGTAGAGTTTAGGAACACCTACCGGGGAGAATTTAATCTTGGTGACCCTGTAACTGTTGACATTTTTCACGAACTGGATTATGTCGATGTTGTGGGAACTTCCAAAGGAAAAGGATTCCAGGGAGTAGTAAAACGCCATAATTTCCATGGTGTTAACGATGCTACCCACGGTCAGCATAACCGCCTGAGAGCACCGGGTTCAATTGGTGCATCATCGTGGCCTAGCCGCGTTTTTAAAGGTATGCGTATGGCCGGACGAGACGGTAACGAAACCATAACCATCGAAAACCTGATGGTATTAAAAGTGATTCCTGAGAAGAATTTATTAGTGGTGAAAGGTTCGGTGCCTGGCGCCAAAGGTTCATACTTAATTATTAGGAAACAATGGAACTAAGTGTACTGAATAAAGAAGGAAAAGATACGGGAAGAAAGGTTACGTTAAGCGACCAGATTTTTGGAATCGAACCCAGCGACCATGCTATTTACTTAGATGTAAAACAATATTTGGCAAACAAACGACAGGGAACCCACAAATCCAAAGAGCGCTCAGAAGTAACCGGAAGTACCCGTAAGATAAAAAGACAAAAAGGAACCGGTACAGCACGTGCCGGCGATATTAAATCGCCAATTTTCCGCGGAGGGGGTACCGCATTTGGCCCGCGTCCGAAAAGCTACAGTTTTAAACTTAACAAAAAAGTTAAACAACTGGCACGTAAATCGGCACTCTCATACAAAGCCCGTGAAAACGGTATTGTTGTAGTTGAAGATTTTAATATGGAAGCACCCAAAACGAAAGAAATTGTGAATATGAAAAGCAATTTGCAAATTGCTGATAAAAAGTCACTTTTCGTTTTACCAGCCGAAAATAATAACATATATTTGTCGTCCAGAAATTTGCGCGATGTTTCGGTTGTATTAGCTTCTGAACTAAATACTTATAATATTTTAAACGCAAAGTCTGTTGTTCTTCTCGAAGGTTCGGTGAAGAAAATAGAAGAGGCTTTTAAACTAAAAGGCGATTAATAAGATGGAAATTTTAATAAAACCATTGGTTACCGAGAAAATGAACGAGCTGTCAGAACGGTTCACCCGTTACGGCTTTATTGTTGATCGCAATGCAACCAAACCGCAAATTAGAAAAGCGGTTGAAAACATGTATAATGTAAAAGTAGATTCTGTCAATACAGTGGTTTACGGTGGTAAAATGAAGTCCAGATACACCAAATCAGGCGTTATCACCGGAAAAACCAATGCTTACAAAAAAGCAATCGTTACATTGGCAGAAGGAGACAGTATAGATTTTTACAGTAATATTTAATTAATAAAATGGCAGTAAGAAAATTAAAACCAGTAACTCCGGGTCAGAGGCACAAAATAATTGGTGCTTTTGATACCATTACTGCATCTACACCTGAAAAATCATTGTTGGAGCCCCTGCGGAAAACTGGTGGCAGGAATAACCAGGGCCGCATGACGATGAGGTATAGAGGTGGGGGACACAAACGCAAATACCGTGTTATCGACTTTAAACGCGATAAAGACGGTGTTGCAGCTGTTGTCGATTCAATTCAGTACGATCCAAACCGTTCTGCCCGAATCGCCCTCGTGAAATACGAAGATGGCGAGAAAAGGTACGTTGTTGCGCCAAACGGGTTGCAAGTTGGGCAAACAATTAAAAGCGGTTCAGGTGTCGCTCCTGAAGTTGGAAATTCCCTTCCCCTGTCCGAAATACCTCTCGGTACTTTGGTTCACAACATTGAGCTCCATCCTGGTCAGGGTGGTGTGATGGCACGTAGTGCAGGCGCATTTGCGCAATTGACCTCTCGTGAAGGTAAATATGCAATACTGAAATTACCTTCAGGCGAATCTCGTATGGTACTAACAACCTGCAGGGCAACTGTTGGAACTGTTGGAAATGCAGAACATAACCTCGAAGAATCCGGTAAAGCCGGTCGTTCACGTTGGTTAGGAAGAAGGCCAAGAGTACGTGGTGTTGTTATGAACCCGGTCGATCACCCAATGGGTGGTGGAGAAGGCCGTGCTTCAGGCGGACACCCAAGATCACGTAAAGGTGTTCTGGCGAAAGGGTACAAAACCCGTTCGAAGAAAAAAGCGTCCAACAGGTACATTGTAGAACGTAAGAAAAAATAATTAAAGGAAAGTAATTATGAGTCGTTCGTTAAAAAAAGGCCCGTTTATCGATGTTAATCTTGACAAGAAAATTAGCACGATGAATGATGCAGGGAAAAAATCGGTTGTAAAAACCTGGGCCAGGGCTTCAGTAATTTCTCCTGATTTTGTAGGCCATACCATAGCCGTACACAACGGAAACAAATTTATTCCGGTTTACATTACCGAGAATATGGTAGGTCATCGTTTGGGTGAATTTGCACCCACACGCACATACAGGGGACATGCTGGTAACAGAAGATAGGCATATTTTAATTTTAAAAAGAAGAAAGAATGGGTGCCAGAAAAAGATTAGCAGCTGAAAAACGTAAAGAAGAAAGAAAGCAACAATATTATGCTGTTTTAAAAAATTGCCCTACATCTCCACGAAAAATGAGGCTTGTAGCCGATTTGATCCGCGGCATGGAGGTGAATCACGCGTTAGATGTCTTGAAATATTCCTCGAAAGAAGCATCGCGCAGGGTAGAAAAACTCCTTTTATCAGCCATTGCCAACTGGCAGGCTAAAAACGAAGGAGAACGTTTAGAGGAAAGTGAATTATACGTAAAAAATATCATGGTAGATTCAGGCCGAATTCTGAAAAGGTTACGCCCGGCTCCCCAGGGTCGGGCTCACCGAATCAGAAAACGTTCCAATCACGTGACACTTTACGTAGACCGAAAAGAAAATGTTGTTGAAGAAAATCTTAATCAGTAGTACATGGGACAAAAAGTAAATCCAGTTTCAAATCGTTTAGGGTTCATCAAAGGATGGGACTCGAATTGGTTCGGTGGTGACGATTACGGCGACAAGCTGGCCGAAGATCAAAAAATAAGGGAATATTTGAATGCCCGTTTGGCCAAAGCCAGTATATCCAGAATCGTGATTGAGCGCACATTGAAGCTCATAACCATTACCGTACACACTTCACGCCCAGGTATTATTATTGGTAAAGGTGGACAGGAAGTCGATAAACTGAAAGAAGAGCTGAAGAAGATTACCAGTAAAGAAGTTCAGATCAACATTTTCGAGATCAAACGTCCTGAACTCGATGCCAAAATTGTTGCCAACAACATTGCACGGCAAATCGAGGGTAAAATTGCTTACCGCAGGGCAGTTAAAATGGCTATCGCTTCAACCATGAGAATGGGAGCTGAAGGTATTAAAGTATTGGTTTCAGGCAGGTTGAACGGAGCAGAAATGGCACGTGCAGAAATGTACAAAGATGGCCGTACTCCGTTGCACACGCTCCGGGCCGATATCGATTATGCACTGGCAGAAGCGCTGACCAAAACCGGGCTTATCGGAGTAAAAGTCTGGATATGCAAAGGAATGGTTTACGGTAACCGCGACCTCTCACCCAACGTTGGCCAGAAACAAGGCCGCGGAGGCAAAGGAGTTGGCGGCGGAGCACGTAACAGAAGAAGAAAATAGTGGTTAATAACACTCATTAAGTTATAAAAGAATGTTACAGCCAAAAAAGGTAAAATTCAGAAGAGTACAAAAGGGCCGGATGAAAGGCAATTCCCAACGCGGGAACCAGCTCGCTTTCGGTTCGTTTGGAATAAAATCGTTGGAAGAATCGTGGATTACCGGAAGGCAGATTGAAGCTGCCAGGGTTGCGGTAACCCGTCACATGCAACGACAAGGACAAATATGGATACGAATATTTCCCGATAAGCCAATTACCAAAAAACCCGCCGAAGTGCGCATGGGGAAAGGTAAAGGAGCTCCGGAAGCATTTGTTGCACCGGTATCGCCAGGGCGGATTATTATTGAAGCCGACGGCGTATCGCACGAAATGGCCAAAGAGGCATTGCGCCTTGCAGCCCAAAAGTTGCCGGTAACAACAAAGTTTGTGGTTAGGAGAGATTTTGTTGAAGAATAAAAAGGTGAATGAATATGAAAACTTCAGAAATTAAAGAATTGACGACAAAAGAAATCGTCGAGAGAATTGATACCGAAAAGGAAAATCTTGTTCGCCTTCGCTTGAACCATGCAGTTTCGCCACTTGATAACCCTTTGAAATTAAAGGAAACCAAGAAGAATATTGCAAGGCTCAAAACTGTTCTTCGTCAAAGGGAATTAAGTGAAAACCAGAATTAATTCAACGATGGAAGAAAATAAAGTGAGAAATCTCAGAAAAGAGCGAATCGGGGTTGTTGTTAGCGATAAAATGGACAAAACCATTGTGGTTGCTGAAAAAAAGAAAATGAAGCATGCCATGTACGGGAAGTTCGTGAATAAAACAACAAAATTTCATGCCCACGATGAGAAAAATGACTGCAACATTGGCGATAAAGTGCGGATTATGGAAACTCGTCCGCTGAGTAAAAGCAAACGTTGGAGATTAGTTGAAATAATTGAAAGAGCGAAGTAATCATGATACAACAAGAAACAAGATGTTCGGTTGCCGATAACAGTGGGGCCAAAGATGTACTCTGTGTACGTGTTCTTGGAGGTACGAGGAAACGTTATGCTTCGCTTGGCGATACTGTTGTTGTTTCGGTAAAAAGTGCCATACCGGGCAGTGAAGTGAAAAAAGGTTCAGTATCCAGGGCAATTGTAGTGCGCACCAATAAAGAAGTACGCCGTACAGACGGTTCGTACATCCGGTTCGACGATAATGCCGTGGTACTGTTAAACAATCTGGGAGAAATGCGCGGAACCCGTATTTTCGGGCCCGTTGCACGCGAGTTAAGAGATAAAAATATGAAAATTATTTCTCTTGCACCAGAAGTACTGTAATTTGAAAAAGCTCAAAAAATGCAGAAAAAGTTACACATAAAGAAAGGTGACACTGTGGTTGTGATTACCGGAAACTACAAAGGCCAGAAAGGCCGCGTACTTGAAG
>Ga0194138_10001639_pt1 | contig 10714 bp, 6 predicted proteins | sample TARM_MetaG_T2_14_FD_134022 | JGI IMG/M metagenome (GOLD analysis project Ga0194138, IMG submission 134022) | Freshwater microbial communities from Pennsylvania, USA, analyzing microbe dynamics in response to fracking - TARM_MetaG_T2_14 (version 2) | ecosystem: Environmental > Aquatic >...
GCCGAGCTCTATGGCGATGCCTCCAGTGCCAGCGATATCGAGATCATCAGCCTGATGCTGGAGACTCTGGCAGTGTGCGGCGTGCCGGATGTGCATCTGGATATCGGTCATGTCGGTATTTACCGTGGGCTGGTACAGGCCGCCGGCCTGGATGAGGCCACCGAACAGGCGTTGTTCGATGCCCTGCAGCGCAAGGCACTGGACGAGGTGCAGGCGCTGGTTGCCGGTGTAGGCCAGGGACAGATTGCCGCGATGCTCTGCAGTCTGGTGGATCTGGCCGGTGACCGCAGTGTGCTGGATCGTGCCCATGCCTTGCTGGATGGCGCTCCGGAGATGGTGTTGGCAGCGCTGGATGATCTGGCTGAAGTCTCTGCCGCGCTGCAGTCGGCCTATCCACACATTCCGCTGTATTTCGATCTGGGCGAGTTGCGCGGCTACCATTACCACACCGGTATGGTGTTTGCTGCCTTTGTTCCCGGTGCTGGCCAGAGTATTGCCCAGGGCGGCCGCTATGACGAGATCGGTCGTGACTTTGGCCGCGCGCGCCCGGCCACCGGATTTTCCACCGACATGCGACTGCTGGTCGAACGTGGCCACTGCGAATCGCCTGCGCCTGAGAGTATCTGGGCGCCACAGACGACCCAGCCCGGACTGCTGCAGGCTATCCGTGAGTTGCGCGCGCGCGGCGAACGGGTGATTGCTGCGCTGCCGGGCCAGCCCGACAGTGCAGCGGCGATGCATGGCTGCACGCGGATGCTGCGACTGATTGACGGGCACTGGCAGGTGCGTGAACTGAATTCCTGATTGTTGGCCGCAAGGCCGGTTATTTCTCAACGAGGCAAGACACACATGGGCAAGAACGTTGTCATCCTGGGTACCCAGTGGGGCGATGAGGGCAAGGGCAAGATCGTCGATCTGCTGACCGATCAGGTATCGGCAGTAGTGCGTTACCAGGGCGGGCATAATGCTGGTCACACACTGGTGATCGATGGCGAGAAAACCGTGCTGCACCTGATCCCCTCCGGCATCTTGCGCGAGGGCGTGATGTGTTACATCGGCAACGGTGTGGTGCTGTCCCCGGAGGCGCTGCTGAAGGAGCTCAAGCAGCTGGAAGCGCGTGGTGTACCGGTGCGTGAGCGCCTGCGTATCAGTCCGGCTTGTCCGCTGATCCTGCCCTATCATGTGGCGCTGGATCAGGCTCGCGAGAAGGCCCGTGGCGAGGCCAAGATAGGTACCACTGGTCGCGGTATCGGCCCGGCTTACGAGGACAAGGTGGCACGCCGCGGTCTGCGGGTAGCTGATCTGTTCCACCGTGAGCGTTTTGCTGCCAAGCTGGGTGAGGTGCTGGATTACCACAACTTTGCCCTGCAGCATTACTACAAGGTTGACCCGATCGACTTCCAGAAGACGCTGGATGAAGCCATGGAATTTGCTGACTGGCTGCGTCCGCTGATGACCGATGTCACCGCGCGCCTGCATGAACTGCGCCGCGAGGGTGCCAATATCATGTTCGAGGGTGCCCAGGGGTCGCTGCTGGACATCGACCATGGCACCTATCCGTTCGTTACCAGTTCCAACACCACGGCCGGCGGGACTGCCACCGGTTCGGGTTTCGGTCCGCTGTATCTGGATTATGTGCTGGGTATCACCAAGGCCTATACCACCCGCGTGGGTTCCGGTCCCTTCCCCACCGAGCTGTTCGATGAGGTGGGTGCCCGTCTGGCCGAACGCGGTCACGAGTTCGGTTCGACCACCGGGCGTGCGCGCCGTTGCGGCTGGTTCGATGCGGTGATCCTGCGCCGCGCCATCGAGATCAACAGCATCAGCGGTCTGTGTCTGACCAAGCTGGACGTGCTGGACGGTCTGGAAGTGATACGTATCTGCGTCGGTTACCGCAATGCCGATGGTGCGGTGATCGAAGCGCCGACCGATGCCGACAGCTATATCGGCCTGGATCCTGTGTACGAGGAAATGCCCGGCTGGAGCGAGTCGACCCTGGGTGCCCAGACCATGGAGCAACTGCCGGAGAATGCGCGGGCCTATATCCGCCGTATCGAGGCGTTGGTGGGTGCACCTATCGATATCATCTCTACCGGTCCTGACCGTAACGAAACCATCATTCTGCGTCAGATGTTCTGATCTGAATGGTCCAGCAAAAAGGCGCCCGCAGGCGCCTTTTTGCTATGCAGCCTTTGTCTAGCCGCGCCGTTCGCGGTAGAGCTGGTTAATCTGGCGCTCAAGGGCACTTTGCCAGGGCTCGCGCAGGCGTTCGACGCAGCGGACTTCCGGTTGACTGGCCAGGCGGCGGGTGGCGGCGCGCTGGGTCAGCAGGCTGCTGGCAGCCAGTTCGGCGTCCAGCAGCAGCAGGTTACGGCTGTGCTCCAGCTGGGCAAGGGCTGCTGTGAGTGTTTCATCCTGTTCCAGTGGCAGGCCGGGCTGGTTCATCGGGCTGCTGCCGTGGCCCAACACCAGTTGCAGGTTAAGCGTGATGCCGGTGTCGGCGATTTCGATCTGCAGGTCGTGAGCCAGCACCCGTAGCAACTCGCCACAGCACAGGGCGTGTGTCAGCTCGTCCTGGTTGCAGGTGGCGGCATGGAACAGCAGAACGGCGGTGCCGTCATGCAGTGTGTGCTGCTCACCGCGGTACAGCTGGCAGGCACGTTCCAGATGATGGCGGTAGCGCTCAAGCAGGCCGAGTAGCCGTTCGCGAGAGAGTCTGCGCAGGGCTTCCTGGTTGCCGATACGCACGCAGAGCATGGCAGTGTCTGTGGCAGATTCAATAGCTGCTTCAGGTGTCCCGGCTTCCTGAGAAACATCCTGTGCGGTATCGAACGGTTCGCTCCCGGTGGTTTGCGGTCCGGGTTGGTCCGGTGCGACTGTCTTGGCATCCGGCGGATCGATCGCTTGCAGACCGTCTACTGGTATGTCATCCGCATTCAGTTCGTCGTTTTCCTGTGAATCCGTGTGCAGCACGGGTTCCGGCTCCGGTTGGGGTTCGGGTTCTGGTTCAGGTGGCCCGAAGCGCTGGTTGAGGCGTCTGGCAAGAACACCGAACTCGTCATGTCGTTGCAGCCCGGGAGCTCTGGACTGTTCGGGATCCCAGAGGCCAAGCGCTTCGAGCAGCGATTTCTGGCTCTCGGCCAGACGCCATGCCAGCAACAGGGCTGCTGCCAGCACAATCAGCCATAGCTGGAAGAGTCCCGAAAACAGTAGCTCTGTTGTGCTGCGCCAGGGCTCAGCTGCCAGTGATAGTTGTAACTGCCCAAGGCGGGTGTCGTTGGTATTGATGTCTGCGCTAAAGCGCCCCTTGCCAGGAGGTAGTTGCTCTTCTGACGGGCGCTGGCCAGCTTCGGCAATAATACGCTGCTCGGGGTTGCTGACGCTGGCATGGATGATCAGCGGGTTCTGCTGCCACTGTGCCAGTTGCAGGTTAAGGCTCAGGTGGTCGCCTGCCTTGAGTGGTTCTGCGAGAGTGCCCGCCAGTTGCCGGGCCAGTTGCTGGCCGACAGCGTCGACCTGTCTGGCCTGTTCAGCCGGGGCGCTGAGCATGGCATACCAGAGCAATCCACCAAGCAACATCAGCATGGGCAGCATAACCAGTAGCAACAGACGGCTACGCAGTGTCAGGCTGTGGTTGCGCCAGGCGGCATAGCCGCGCAGATACAGGTTTTCAGTGGGTTCTTCGGGCGGATTCAAGTCGGATTCCGGATTTGGCAATGGGGTGGCGGACTGCAGGCTGGCTCCTTCCATGGTGACAAGGCAAGCGGACTGCGGCATGCGTCGAGTATAGCCATTCGCTGGTGACGACAAAAGCGCCGGCCGGCGTTCAGCCCGATTGCCGGTGCGAGCTGCACAGTCCGTCCGCCAGCGGGTAGAATGCGCTGAATCCGATCTGTTGGAGCCTTGCCTTGAAGGAAATTGTCCTGATCAACATAACCGGGCCGGACCGCCCCGGGCTGACTGCCGCGATTACCGGGGTACTGGCGCGTGCACGGGTGAATATTCTGGATATCGGACAGGCTGTCATCCACGACACCCTGTCGTTCGGCATTCTGGTCGAAATGCCGGACCAGGCCGGTATGTCGGATGTGCTCAAGGATGTGCTGTTCCGTGGTTACGAGTTGGACCAGCAGGTGCGCTTTACGCCGGTGTCGGCAGAGGAGTATCGGCGTTGGGTGACGGGGCAGGGCAAGTCGCGGCATATCGTTACGTTGCTGGCGCGGCGTATTACCGCTGAGCATATTGCCAGGGTGAGTGAGATTACTGCGCGTTTCTCTCTGAATATCGATCATATCGATCGCCTCTCCGGGCGCATTCCGGAAGGGCTGCCGGCCGATCAGGGCAAGGGCTGCGTAGAGTTTTCCGTACGTGGCGAGCCGGCCGATGCAGCGGCGCTGCGCGCAGAATTTTTGGCTATCGGTCAGGAGCTGAACGTCGATATCGCCTTCCAGCAGGACAGCCTGTTCCGTCGTAACCGGCGTCTGGTGGTGTTCGATATGGATTCCACGCTGATTGATGCCGAGGTGATCGATGAGTTGGCCAAGGCTGCTGGCGTTGGTGAGCAGGTGGCGGAAATTACCGAGCGGGCGATGCGTGGCGAGCTGGATTTCAAGGCCAGTTTCCGCGAGCGCATGGCGCTGCTCAAGGGGCTGCCCGAGGATGTGCTGCAGGGGATTGCCGAGTCGCTGCGCCTGACCGAGGGCGCGGAAACCCTGATAGCCCAGTTGCGTCGGCTGGGATACAAGACGGCGATCCTGTCCGGCGGTTTCAGTTATTTTGCCGAGCGGCTGCAGCAACGCCTGGGTATTGATTATGTGTATGCCAATACGCTGGAAATCGTCGATGGCAAACTGACCGGGCGTGCAATCGAGCCGATCGTCGATGGTCAGCGCAAGGCCGATCTGCTGCGCGAACTGGCGGCTCGTGAGGGGATCAGTCTTGAGCAGACCATAGCAGTGGGTGATGGTGCCAATGACCTGCCGATGCTGTCGATTGCCGGGCTGGGGGTGGCTTTCCGCGCCAAGCCGCTGGTCAAACAGTCGGCCAAACAGGCAATTTCTACCCTGGGGCTGGATGGCATTCTCTACCTGCTCGGGTTCCGGGATCGCGATGGTTGCGAGCTGGAACCCGAGTGATCTGACTTATTCGGCGCTGAAGTCGAACGTCATGGTCGGCATCGGGGGTTGCAGGTAGCTGCCCTGGATGTAATTGATGCCGGCCTGCCAGAGGGTGGGCATGGTCGAGGCGCTGTCAACTCCGGGGACTATGCACAGCTTGCCCAGTTTGTGCAGGCTGCTGACCATCTCCTTGAGTGTCTGCACGGCTTCCGGGTTCCCCAGGTCATTGCTGAACGAGCCTTCCAGGCGCAGGTAGTCAGCCTGAACATGCTTGAGCAGCGCGTAGGGATTCAGTGCGCCACCAAAGTCGCGCAGTGACAGGCGGCAATGCAGCGTATGCAGTGCGTCGCTGAAGGCTTTGGCCTGTTTCATGTAGGTGGTGGCGTCGTTTTCACTGAATTGCAAAATCAGGCAGTCCGGTGGCAGGCGGATCTGTTTCAGTTGCTCAGCCAGCCATTGCAGCAGTTGCGGGTCCTGCAGGCTGGAGGCGTTGAGGTTGATCAGCAGGCGGGTGTCGTGCCCCTTGCCACGCTGTACAGCCAGTTCACGCAGGCCGCGCTCCAGCTGCCAGCGGTCAAGCTTGAGTGCCAGCCCCGCCTCGGTGGCGGCTGGCAGGTATTCGCCGGGGGAGACTGCCTTGCCTTCGGCGTTGAGCAGCTCCAAAAAGCATTCGTAGTGTTCGCTGCTGTCACCTTGCAGGCTGACTACCGGCTGGTACATCAGCCGCAGGTTGTCAGTCTCGATTGCATGGCTGATCAGGGCTACCAGATTGCCGCGGCTGGCCTGGCGTGCCAGTTCTTCGACCGGGTCAAATACCTTGAGCCGGTTGCCGCCATCCTGGACACACTGTTCGGACAGGCGCAGTACCCGGTTGATGGCTTCGGCCGGTTGCGGGCAGGTCTCGCTGATGGCGGCAATGCCGATGCTGGCGGTAATCTGTACGGTACGGCCACTGATATCGAAGAGGTGGCCTTCAATCTTTTTGAGCAGTTGTTGAAGTTGCGGCGCTACCCGGTCAGGCTCGCTGTCGGCGACCCACAGGCTGCAGGAGTCGTCGCCGAAACGGGCCAGCAGGGTATTGTCACTGGCCAGTTCGTTGCGTAGCAGCTGAGCCAGATCGGCCAGCAGCAGGTCGGTGCCGCCAAGACCAATGCTGGTCTGCAGGCTGTTGAAATTGTCGATGCTCAGATAGGCGAGGGTGCCAAAGCGGCCCTCGCGAACCACCTGTTCGCTAAGGGTTTCGAGTTTTTCCTGGAAAGCATTGCGGTTGAGCAGTCCGGTAACCAGATCCTGGCTGGCCATCTGGCGCAGCTTTTCCTCGAATTCGGCGCTGGCGGTTTCCTTGCGAATAACGACCTGGGTGCAAGGCTCACTGTCGTAACTGGCCGGTGAGAAGCTCATGCGCATGGCGAATTCCTCGCCGGTGGCGGTCTGACCTTTGCACTGCATTTCGTTATCGCCGCCCCGACTGGCGTAGTCACGCAGGAATCCCTTGAAACCGGCTTGGTCGGCTGCAGCCACCAGGCCGATCATGGGTTCGGCGGCCAGCTCGTCGGCATCTTCGTAGCCGAACAGTTCCAGATAGGCGCGGTTGGCGTAGATGTGCATGCCGTCATGCACGTAGGCGATGGCATCCACCGAGCTGTCCAGCAGCAGCTGGCAACGTTTTTCGGTTTCACGTAATGACTGCTCGGCAATACGGCGCTGGCGGCGGGCTTCAAGACTGGCCAGCTCGCGGTTGACAACCAGTACCAGCAGACTTTCTGCGCTGACCGGAACAGCATCCTGCATACCCTGGCGCAGGGCATCGATCCGGGTTTGTTCGTCGACCGCTTCCGGTAACAAGATAAAGGGGATGTCCCGTGACTGGCGGGCTATCTGGTTGCAGGCGTCGGCTGCACTGATAAAGCTGGTTTGCGGGACGGCAAGACACAGGTCCCAGTTTTGTTGCAGAGACTGCTGCAGGTCATCCACCGAGGTGATGCGGTGGGCACGGGTGGCGTGACCGGCATTGCGCAATACGCTGACCAGTTGCTCAGCATCGTTTTGCGAATCATCGAGGATCAGCAGGCGTATGGTGTTTTTTTCTTTGGCCATGGTGTCCTTCTGCGTGGCGCGTTTCTCTGTTCCCTGGGGAGCTGCAATCTACAGCGACTTCCAAAGTGAGTCAAAGTCGTCATCACCGGCAATTTGCAGGCCACTGCCGGTGGTTTCCTTGCGCGTCTGATCTCCGGGGCTGGCAGACTGTTCTAGTACCTTGTACTCGAATTGGGTGAAGCTTCCGGTGGCGGCCATGCGCGCGGTCAGTTGCATGCGTGTTTCCTGGTTGCCCTGCATCACCATTACCTTGCTGTTTAGCTGGAACGGCATGCGTGGCGTAATCAGGCTGGCAGGGCGATCAATGGCGCGGATTTCCGGCAGCATCAGGGCGCGAAGGTACTGGCTGGGCTCTTCAGTTTTGCGCAGCAGTTTGGCGGCGCAGGGCGTGCAGTGCGGTGCTATCAGTTCAATACCCATTTGTGTGCCGCCGCCGCGAACCTGACGGATCCAGCGTGCTACAGCCAGACTCCAGTCGCTTTCGCCGGCTTCGCGTACGCACAGCAGTTCACCAGCTTGCAGTTGGCGGGGGACTTCGCGCGGCCAGCTCAGGCAAAAACCGCCCGGGCTGTGATTGACGATCGGCAAGCTGTGAACCGGGTAGATGCTGATGTCTTCCTCTTGTTCATGGGTTTTGCCGGAATAGTCGATGGTTTCGACGCTGGCTGTATGCCAGTCGATCTTGCTGTCGCCATCAAAGGCGTTGCTCCAGCCTTCCTGTCGATTGCGCAGGGCCTTGTCGCTGAACGGGTTGGCATGGGTTTCGTCGGCATCAATAAAACGCACGAAGCTGACGCCACTCAAATGGTAGTGGCATGCACTCATGCCGATGCTCAATTCCAGTTTTCCGCGACCGGGCACCCGGCTGAAGCTGCGTTCGGCAAGATTTCCCCAGGAGTGGCTGAGATGCTGGATGATTTCCAGGCCGAGGGTTTTGGGGACCTGAATGTCCGAGTTATCAGTTTCGTCCAGCAGGTGATGCTTCAGCGCATCCACCAGGCCGCTGGTATCCAGCCCCAGACTGTTGTCCAGGGTTTCCCCCTGCACAAGCGAGCGATAGCGGGGCGGACAGTCAAGCAAGGGGTTGATGATGAACAGCGCTTCAGGGTCATCTGCAGTGGTCAGGCGTACATGCCCGGCCCAGGAATCCAGCGCACGGTAGAGTTGTTCCAGGCTGCTCTGACGGACCTGGTTCGGGCGCGAACAGCCAAGCAGCAACGCGACCAGGTAACTGTGCTCGGGAGTCAGGCTGCGCCCGGCAAGGCTCAGACTGTCATTAACCGGTTGCTGGTGCAGTTTGTATTCGCGCGAGATCTGATAAAGCAGGTGCAGTTCAAGCCAGAGACTGTCGCTAACCGGACAGTACAATTGGTAGGCGCGCAGCAAGGGGCCGCTCAGGCAGCGGATGCCGCGCTGCAGGGCAGTTGCCAGTAGCCGGCCATCCTTGTTGTTGCGGCTTGCCATGGACTGGCTGACGAGGATCTTGTAGCCGCTGGCCAGATGGTTTTCCAGTGCCTGGCACAGGTTGGCGACCTTGCGCGGCTTGTCTTCCAGAACGATGGAGTGTCCCAGATAATGCCGCGCCAGTGCCTTGCAGACGAAGTCGACATCGTGGCGAACCAGTTCGAGCATGGCCAGCCGGCGTTCAGGTGTTGTCTGCAGCTGGTTCAGCTCGATCATTCCCTGATACAGCTGGCGGGCGGTTTCACCTATGTTGGCCTTGGGCAGACTGCCAAGCCACTGGGCGATGCCCTTTTCGCTGGCCTCGGCAAAGCTCAGGCGAGCGAGCGTCTGTTGGGGGATGCGCAATGCGGCGTGGGCTGTTCTGCTGTCCATGAGTCAATTGTCCAATGCGGTTCAGGGCAGATCCCGGCAACGTCTCTATACGGGGCGTTGGCTTAACGAGCAGAGCATAGCAGTAGATATCGCACTGGTCACTTGGTGTAGCTGCTGTCTTTGCTCAATCGGGCAATGCAGTGGGGATCGGCGTCTTGCCAGGGCGTTCGGGGACTTCGCGAACCAGTCGGGGCACGAGGTAACCGGGTAGTCGCGCCAGCATCTGCCCGTGCAGTGCAGTGGCCTGCGCATCGCTGACCTGGAAATGCGCGGCGCCCTGTACCGGATCAAGCTGGTGCAGGTAGTAGGGCTGTATGCCCAGATCACCCAGTCCTTCGCACAGATCCAGCTGATCCTGCAGTTGCTCGTTGACGCCGCGCAGCAGTACCGCCTGGTTGAGTACGTTGATGCCGGCGCGGCGCAGGCGGGTGCAGGCCTGCTGCAGCTCGGCGGACAGTTCGTTGGCGTGGTTGCAGTGCAGTACCAGGGTCAGCGGCAGACGGGTGCCGGCCAGCGCCTCGATCAGTTCATCGGTAACCCGCTGAGGAATGACCACCGGTAGCCGCGTGTGTACGCGCAACCGGCGCACGTGGGGGATGGCGGCAATTTGCCGGGTAAGCCAGTGCAGGCGCTTGTCGCTGGCGGCCAGTGGGTCGCCGCCGCTGTAAATGACTTCACGGATGCTTTGATCCTGGCGGACATAGTCGAGGGCCTGATCCCATTCGCTGCTGCTGAGGTTGTTGTCGTCATAGGCAAAGTGTCGGCGGAAGCAGTAGCGGCAGTTCACCGCGCAGCCCCCGCTAACGATCAGCAGCAGCCGCCCGTGGTACTTGTGGATGATGCCGGGGCGCGCGTTGCTGTGCTGTTCGGCCAGCGGATCGAGCAGGAAGCCGGGTTGCTCCTCAAGTTCGCTGGCGATCGGCAGTACCTGGCGCAGCAGCGGGTCATGCGGGTCGCCCTTGCGCATCAGCGACAGGTAGTGTTCCGGTACCCGCAGGGGAAAATCGCGGCTTGCCGCCAGGCCGGGCTCCAGCAGGGCCGGATCCAGTTCTAGGCGTTGCAGCAGCAGGGGCAGGCTGGTGATGCTGCCGGCCAGCTGGGCCTGCCATCCGACAGACTCAACAGGCGTCGCAGTTCCATGTATCATTGGCGTTTTTCCGCGCAAGGGTGGCAGTGCATCCGGGCGCGATTCCGGATCTACCGACAACTGACAGTGGGAAATGTATGGCCAGCTATTCTACCAACGAATTCAAACCGGGTCTCAAGGTGATGCTCGATGGTGACCCCTGCTCGATCCTTGAGAACGAGTACGTCAAGCCGGGCAAGGGTCAGGCCTTCAACCGCGTCAAGGTGCGCAACCTGAAGACCGGTCGGGTCAACGAGCGTACCTTCAAGTCGGGCGATAGCCTGGAAGGCGCCGATGTGATGGACCGGGAAATGGAATACCTGTACGCCGATGGCGAGTTCTGGCATTTCATGGCGACTGACGGTTCCTTCGAGCAGGTGGCTGCCGACGAGAAGGCGGTGGGTGATTGCAAGCAATGGCTGAAGGAGCAGGTGATCTATCAGGTGACCCTGTTCAATGGTGCGCCGATCGCTGTCAGTCCGCCGAACTTCGTTGAGCTGGAAGTGGTCGAGACCGATCCGGGCGTGCGTGGTGATAC
>Ga0194138_10001640_pt1 | contig 10712 bp, 8 predicted proteins | sample TARM_MetaG_T2_14_FD_134022 | JGI IMG/M metagenome (GOLD analysis project Ga0194138, IMG submission 134022) | Freshwater microbial communities from Pennsylvania, USA, analyzing microbe dynamics in response to fracking - TARM_MetaG_T2_14 (version 2) | ecosystem: Environmental > Aquatic >...
ATATACTTGGCTACCAAGATCCTATGCAGAGCCATGTAGCATTTGCAGAATCTATCGAGTCTGTGAACGAGGGTATTAAACGTTCTATGGATCTGCTGGCTGATACTGTGGAAGCAGTAGGTGATCAAGATTTCTATTTACAGAGTACACTTTGGTCAAACTTCCGTAACGGTAATGTAGCCGGGTTTAACCCACAAGGTGACAAGATTCACCGTGGCTTTGTATCACTTAAAAATGATGCAATCACTGTACCTCTTACAGCAAAAAATGAAATCTTTGATGCTGATGGTGAGCTTACTCAATACGGTATGTTCTTACGTGGTTTAGCATTCCGTATGGAAGATGTGAAGATCCAAGGTAACGCAGTAGATAAAACATTGGTTGCTGAGTTCTTGCCTGCATTCCATGACTATATTAATAGTCCTGAAGTGCGTAGCGCAGCGGATGCACTACAGAAAGTAATGGATGGTACACATAACTCTACTTCTGATTTAAATACGCTACGTGATCTCTTAGTAGATTGGGAAATGGGTGCTCTAGGTTTATCTGCATTGATGGCTATTAACACACGTAACCAAGCAATTGATAACGGTGCAAGTTCCTTTGATGTAATGATGGCTGCAGATTCCGATGGTCTTGTAAATGGTCCCGCAATTACTAACGTATTAATGCACTCAGCTAATGCAGAGTTTTTCCAGTCAATCGGTGTTACACCTTTTGCTAAGGAAGGCCAAGATCAAATCACATCTATGCAGCAATGGCGTAAGCAAGAAGGCGCATTAGATCCGTATGAACAATTGGCAGCACAACAGAAAGTTGAATGGAATGCACTACCACGTGATAACACTCTATTAGGTAAAGCAGTACGTGCATTGGACTTTGTAGATAAAGCTTATGGTCAACGTGCAGGTGCTAAACGTGCATTAACACCATTTAACTATGGTGCAGGTTTTGATGCAGTAAACCGTGCTAATGCTCGCGGTACATTGGAAGCAGTGTACAAAGGGATTGAACAAGCAGGTCGTGATTACAGTCAAGGTGATCGCCAATCGATTGCTAATATTGCTAAAGCAATTAACGTATTGATTGATTATCACAACAGTACAACTACTGGACGTAAAGTTAATTTTGTCGATCCTGCTTACATTGCAGATATGAACAATATGCTAAGTCCTCAGCAAGAAGCTGCAGTAATGAATGCTGATATGCTGCTACGTGGTTTCACCACTACCACAGCATTGACTAATACCATGGGTGATTATATTGCCCTACGTAACGGTAAGACATCACTGGCTAACAGTTTATTTGAAGCATTCAATGCTGTTTATGAGACTAAGAAATCTCAGATGGAAACAGCTAATGATATCGATGTGACAAATGAAGGTTTACCTGCGGATAAGCTACAGCAATTACTTCGTGAAGCTATGGCATATATGCCTACATTGGCTACGCCAATGGGCATTAAATCTAAAGATACTAAGATGAGTGGTATTCCACTTGTTGATGTGGGTAAACACTGGAATGATCTTAAAACTGTAGAAGTAAAATTCAATACAGGCTTTGGTCATGTATTTACACCAGAGTCTTCATCATTACCTTCAGGTGCCAAAGATCGTATCAATGATTCGACTACATTGAAATCTGATATACGGGAGAAAGTATTTGAAACACCGGGTGTAGGTAGTATTGCATTGTACATTCAATCGCATGATGCATTCGTTACTTACTCAGTAATGAAAGCCATGGATGCGCAGAACTTCCATGATGCTAACAGCACCAGTGCGTATGACTTAACCAAAATGGCTAAGGTACAGAACAAAGCATTCTTAGAAGCTACGTCTACATCCCACATGGGCAAAGCATTCATTGATGCAACCATCACTGGTCTACAAGGATTTGTGGATAATCTTGCTGATATTCCTGTAGATAAGGTTGCAAGTGTTAAAGCGGCTATCGCTAAGACATTAGAGACGAATGGTGTGAACAGTTCTGATTTTAAAGTTGGTTTGTCTGAGCTTGTAGGTAAGTACTTACAGAGTGACATTGATAAGCTAATCATGTTGTCTGAACAACACTCTATTAGCCAATATGCTACAGAAGGTGGTTCGCATTTGCTTGATGCAGATGATCGTAAACTCATTATGAATGAGCGTAAAAAACTTGAGAGTTTACGTAAGGAATACATCTATAAAGTTTCTACTTTTGGGTATGTACTTAACAGTGACAAGGTTAAACCTAAAGCAGTAACTAAGCCTGAAACTGCTGAGCAACAGATTGTTGAGGAAGCGGTTGAACAAGCTAAGCCAGTTGATTCATTCCGTTCTGAGCTGCTTAACAATAAAGAAAAATTCAGTAATCCTACTGAGTTAATCAAACATGTTAAAGCTAACCTGGCTAAGTATTTAGGCCAACAAGGTAATCAAGGCAAGTATGCAACGATGTACACTGAGTTATTAAATATCTCAGGCAACGTGCTACCTGCTAATTTGAAAGTAAACATCATCGATGGGACATCTTCTACAGATGATGTGATTGGATATGATAAAGCGATTGCTGATGGAACAAGTGCATGGTTTGCATCTGAGAATGGTAAAAACCAAATTAACTTGCGTATGGATAACAACGACATTAACAGTAAAGTAATTGTCCACGAGTTCATACACGCTGCAACTTCCAATGCTATTGAAGCAGTACGTAAAGAACCTACTAAATATCCAAAAGCTAAAGAGAGTTTAGACAAGATTGAACGCTTGTATGAGCACGTGAAAACTAAAGTACAGGCAAGCAATGATTCAGTGATCAAGTACGGTATTACTAATATCGATGAGTTCATTGCGACTGGTTTGACCTATCCTAAGTTCATGGATTTCCTTGATAGCATCACAGACATCCCTGCTGAAAAACGTGGTATGAATCGTATTGCTACAGCATTCCGTTCATTTGTTTCTAATATGCTTGATGTGTTATATGCAGTGGCAGGTAAAGGACGTAAGTACAATGCTAAAACATTATCTGCGTACGAAGCACTATTACTAGATACAGCTGAGTTTGTAAGTCGTAGCGGTAATATCAATACAATCACTGGTCCAAAGGTATTAGGTGCTCCGCGTCAACAAGCGATAAATACTGTTAGTAACTACACAGCTAAAGAAGTGTTTGATTCCTTAGATGATGGGAAGTTAGATGCAGGATTTAAGAAAGAGTTAGGTAGTCTTATTACTAATACTACAGATAAGTTATTTACTGCTTTAGATTATGCTTATGCACGTAGTAAAGAATCTTACTCACCTGAAGAAATTTGGCAGAACGCTTTAGAAGGTGGACGTGCACCTTATACTACTGCTGCACTGCAAGCAGGATTTAAGCTAAGTGCGCAAGAGCAGTTTGCAGTGGAAGCACTTGAAGTAACAATTAAAGAAGTGACACATCGTGGTTCCGTATCTACTGCATACCGTACTGTGGCTAATGCGTATGAAGAAGCATCTAAAGTGTTAGAGCCTAAAGACTTCCATAAAGGCGACTGGGCAGAAGCGTCAGCGGATGCACAGAAGCTTGCTACAGATAAGTACAATTACTTATTCCGTACAGGTAAAGCAGATTACATGGCACGTTTCACTGCTATGGCTTTAGGTAGCCAAGAAGTAAATGAAATGCTAACCATGAAATTAAAGTCTAGTTTGTTTGCAGATAAAGGTGATAGTCGTTTTGAGAAGCTAATTAACTTTGCTAATCGCATGACTAATAAAGCAGTGGAAACATTGACAAGCACCTCAGGCCAAGAGACTGTGCAGAATAAGCTACCTACTTTGGCTAAGCTATTAGTAGACATCGATCTGAAGAACCGTAATAAAGCAGTGAACTTCATTGAGGATACAATTACTAAAGCTGAAGATCTAGCTAACAATGCTGTAATCAGAACACGCGATAAACTTAATTCTGCGGCAAGTAGCCCTTTACGTATGTTTGATAACAAGTACATAAACATTGTTAAAAACACTCTTAAAGCTACTCAAGATGGGCGTAGTGTTATTAGTGTATTTGATGCAGTACGGGATTTCCGTAACTATGAGAATAAGAATGAACGCTTAGGTTTCTTAGGTGAATTGGCAAATGAGATTGGTGAGCAGAACTCAGCTCAACAAATGGGAGAGAAGTTATTAGCGTACGCTAAACAGAATGAAGGCACAGCACAACGTATTCGTACTGTGGTTAAAGAAGATGTACTTAGCCACTTCGCAGATAATGGGCAGAAGCTTACATATAATCAGCGTAGTGCAATTACTACTTCGTTATTGCGTACTGATGCTCAGGCACTTATTGCTGATTACGGTTATGACAAAGTAATGCAAATGATGGATAGCCGTTCTTTAGTTAATAAAGAAATTCATGCTATTGAGCAAGGCATTAATAACCAAGTACACATTAACCGTGCTCGCGCTTTAGCTTGGTATATGGTTAGTGGTAAAGGTAATGAGACATTAGCTAAGAATGCTTATGGTATTGCATACGATGCAGGCTTATATAGCGCATTCAATATGGCTTCTGAAGAGTATGTGAAATCGATTGATAACTTGGTGTCGTTATACGCAATCAAATACACCGATGCACAACAGCTTAAAGAAGCGCATAAAGTAATGGTTGATGAATCTAAACGTCCTGATAAAGGCGGTACATACGCTTTAGTGAAATATCATGAAGCATTGGCTAAGGAATCATTTACTGAGTTATTCCAAGATAACCCTATCTCTTATCAGAAAGGTTACTTACCTAACATTATGAATCCACATAAAGAACTCGTAGTAGCTTCTAATAGCGCGGATAAGGCACGTTTAGAGTCTGCCATGTACGTTCGTATGGGTGAAGTCGGTAAATCGTCTATAGACCCTAATAAAACGCCTGCAATGATGTACTACACAGAAGATGCAGGTAATCAGCGTTTTATATCTGGTGCAATGGCATTGTATAACTATGGACGTAAAGGTACTGAAATTAACATGACCACACCTGAACGTGTGAAAGCAATTAATGATGTACGTCGTGGCATTAATACATCGGTGGATTATGATCCACGTAAAGAGACTAGCAATAAAGCTATCCCTACATATGACACTGAAGGCAATATCATTGCATTCAATTATGAGATGTCTAACCATGTACGTGATACATACTTGGATCGTAATAATGACTTCTCTGAAATTGTAGGTGATTACACTGCTGCAGGTTTCAACAAGATGGTGCTTAAAGATCAGAACATGAATGTAGCAGATGCACTCATTGACGAGTACAAGACAAACATGCGTAAAGATCCTAAGGCTTATATCTATGTAGGTGCGGGTGCGTCTGATCCTGTATTGGCAGAATCATGGGCCCTTATTCCTCAGGAAGTAAGAAAGCACATTTATCAACGTACTGGCATGAATGGTTTGTATGTGCATAACCAAGCTTACTTAACTGTGTTTGGTACGAAGAAGTATTCATTAACCAATACCTTTGACAAGTATAGAGATCAACAAAATATTGCTGAGAAATTGTTTACTGGTTTTATGAGAACTTTGTTTAGAGATAATGCGCGTGTACGTACAGCACAAGGTGAACGTATGTGGCAAGAGATGGTAAGTACCTTAAAGAACTTCATTGTAATTCGTAACGTATCTACTGCTTTGATTAACATCGTGTCTAACAGTTTCTTGTTAATGGCACATGGTGTAAACCCAGCGGATATTGTTAAGGATACAATTACTTCAGTGAAGGCAGGTAGCGAATACCGTAAGAATACTGCTGAACTAATTAAACTACAGAACCGACAACGTATTGACGTAGGCAATGCAGATGCAATTCAACAGCGTATTGACATGCTACAACAACGTATTGAACGTAACCCACTAATCGATGTGATTAATGCAGGTATGTTCTCAGGTGTCGTAGAAGATATTGATGCAGATAATGAAGCTTATACTTATTCTTCTGGTTTACAACGTAAGTTTGAGGACAAGATTGATAAGATCCCTAAGACTGTACGTACTGTGGCTAAACATGCATTTGTTCAACCGGGTACACCGTTGTATCAATTCCTACACAGTGCTACTCAGTACGGTGACTTTGCTGCTAAATACAGTATGTATAAGCATTACACTAAGCAAGGCAAGAACATGATGTCACATGACAAAGCAATTGCCATGGCACAAAACAACTTCATTAACTATGACGTACCAACGTCTAAGGGTATGCAGTATGCAAATGACATGGGCTTAGTAATGTTCACTAAATACAATTTACGTATTCAACGCGCATTGTTTAATTTATTGGCTAAGCGTCCTGCAAGTGCTATTGGTCAAGCTATTATTGTTAGTGCGTTATCACGTTTACCTTATGGTATTGATCCAATAGTATTCAACCAAATTGGTAGTCCATTCCGTGAAGGTGCATTCGGATTGTTTAGTGCATTGGATGAGCCATTCCCTATCCAAATGCTTACTAAAGTTTTCTAAAATAGTAATAAAAAATAAAGCCCCATAAGGGGCTTTATTTAATGTATACCTTTTTGAATGGTATGTTACTCGTAGTTAATACAGTAGATATAAGCATCCACTGCAATGAAAGTAAAAATAAAACCAATGCACAAATTCCTGCGTTTAGTTTTACGTGACTTGTAGAAAGCAATTGATTCTGAGAATGCAGTCATAGCAATAAGAGCACAGACTATCATTGCTATAAAAACGTACTTCATAACTTCTTCCAAGAGTAAGGTGTTGGGGGTTGGAATCGAACCAACGACACACGGATTAATATCTCCGTTGCTCTACCACTGAGCTACCCCGCCATAACATACACCGATGTACTGGTGTAGTTATAAGCATAGACGCAGCGTAGTTGCGTACGCAGTAGCGACGTGCGCGAGTAATATGCGAAGCAATGTTACTCAATAAGTTAGAGTCTGGCTAAACACCCGACTATCCTTGCGGATTCTAATTGTCCCCGTAAACGAGAGCTAAATTTCCAAAGTCATCCATAACATATGTGTATTGATTAACTGCTAATGGATGCCAGCCTGTATGGTAGTAATGGCCCATAGATGACTTCTTGTACATACGTACACTGTCTACTTTAATAGGCCACATACAGAATTGCCAAGTACCGTGGAACTCAGCAATGTCAGTAAGTAGTGAGTTTGGTTTATAAGGTCGCATTAGTTACCTCTTTAACCTTGATAGGTTTAAAAGCATTCTCACCTTCACTATTGAAATAGTAAGGATGTTTATTGAATGCAAAGATTAATCCGAAGTTGAAGCCATGATTGTTAATACGTTTATGGCCTACAACTTTTGTTTTCTTTTCAGTAGCACCGTTACAAAACAGTACTTCTTTACCGATTGGGTATTGCTCAAATAATCCCATGATTACCTCAGTACAAACAGTGAAGAGCATTAATAATTACATCAGGTACTTTACGTGTAACCATAATGTTAGTTAGCACTTGAGTAGTGCGCTTAAAGTCAGGATGATTTTTATAATCAAACAATTTATCTTCGGCAGCTATACCTGTGAAGTAAGTCTCTTGATTTTTTAACATCAAAGATAGGCTATCTTGTTCCATGTATCTAGCGATAACACGTGCATTGTGCATGAATCGTTTAGGATCATCTTCTTTAGTATTTAAGTCATCTAACATGTCTTGCAAGTAAGCAGAATCAATGAAAGGTTCTAATGGTAAATCAACGCCAAGTATCACTACAGATTTAGGTTTAACTACGGGCATTACGATCTCCTTGATTATCGTATAGGTGGTAGGTACTCAAGTTAAAAGATTACGGTAATTTAACTTTTGGATATAAATAAACAGGTAAGTACCTACCCCTATAAAATAAAAGCACCCGAAGGTGCTATTTAATTTCTTCTGTTTGGGTAAGTTCTAATACCCGTAGACTGGCAAGCTTATATGTCTGCGATAACTTATTTAAGTAGTTACATATCTTAGCCATGTTGTAGTTAGCAACATGAATAGTGCAAGCACAAATGTCATCACTTACTCGATTGACCTTTCGTATCTGAGTGTCAGTCAGACTTGGGAAGTGATCAAGTAATTGCAGTTTAAGATTGTGCACACGTTCGTCCATAAAGGCTTTATGTGCATTGTCATCAGGGTTTAGTGTAACCAATACTTTAAGTATTGTAGAAGGCTGGTTTTTCATAGCAAGCTTGTATCGTTATGGGCAAGTTGTTTAGGTATGTAGTCCTTTAGACTCCGTTCCCACACACTATGGCGTGGCACATACATTGTATCGCCTTCACGATCAAAACCATAGTGCGGTACAAGATGCTTTGGTACTGTAAAGAAATACTCTTCTTCGCCTGTTTGATCATTGGTGATTAGGAAGTCTTTTAAGTTTGGACGGTACGAACCTTTGTAAAATGGGATAAGTAATCCGCGAGTGATTTCCACATACCAGGTTCTTACTGGTGGTGTAGTTGTCTCAGGCAATGGATGTCCTGTGTACTGTTCATAATACTGACGAATCATTGAGAATGAAGATTCAATATCATGTGAACTTGATCCAACACCTTCATGACCTTTGTTTGTACTGGTTAAACCAATACCAAAAGTTTTAGGGCGGTAATGCATGTTCACACGTATTTGTACTTTATTGATTTCTACTTCAGCTTTTCCAGTCAGTAATGCCTGAATGAAGAAATCATTTAAGTCAATCGACTTGGCTTTAATCATGAGTTAATCCTCAGGTTTGTATAGGTGGAGGTAGCTTCAAGGTACTACCTCCCCTATAAAAATTAAGGTAAGAAAAAGGACTCCTAAGAGTCCTTTTTAAATTTCATTTCAATTATGCCTATGACTATCAAGACAACACCAATTATCACTAGGTAAGGCAACATTGAAATGAATATTGCTAAGAGTACATATCCCCCTAGCAATATCAGTGTACCAATTAAGATCCACTTCATTCAAGCATTAGCTCTTGCGAAGTAAACGTGGACGACGCGCAGTAGTTTCTGCAGGTGCAGTGTCTTGTGCTGCAGCAGCTCCACGACGAACACGACCAGTTGTAGCAGGTTCAGCTTTCTCTTCAGTTGCAGCACCGCGTGTACGACGAGTACGGCCTGTAGTTGCAGGAGCTTCTTCTGCTACTGTTTCTTCAGCGTTATCACCGTTTGCAGCAATGCGTTCTAAAGCTTCTTCTTCTGAACCGATTTCTTCATACTGATCAGCATCAGGAAGTTCTTGACCTGCAGGTACAGCGAACACTTCAGATTCGTCATCTAGGTTTACCCAGTAAGTAACATTTTCATCAGTTTCACCTGAACCTACGTTGTAATCATCTTCTGATTTTTCAGGTACAGTCGGTGCAGCAGGTTTACGGCTACCGCGTGATGCGCGACCAGTAGTTGCAGGTGTTTCTTCAGCTGTTGCACCACGTGAACCTCGGCGTGAGCGTGTTGATGTAGTCGCTTCAGCATCTTCCGCTTTGTCGTCTGCATCTTCAGTTTTAGCACCACGGCGTGAACGACCTGCAGGTTTGTCATCTTCTACTACTGCATCTTTTTGAGTTGTGCGTGATGCACGACCAGTTGATGCTTTCGCTTCAGATTCAATTGCTACAGCAGTAACTTGACCTTCACTGTCTAAGTGGAAATTAACTTCATTAACTTCACCCATACCTTGCTCAACTAAGTAAGCAGAGATAGCAATAACAACATCAGCGTGACCAAGTGTGATTGAACGTTTCATAAGGAGTCCTTATATTGATTAATTAAATTTAAAAATTGTTTCGTTTCTGCACCTGCATATATGGCAGCAAGTGCATCTGCCATGTGTTCAGCTTTTGCTTCGGATATGTACCAAGACCTATCACGTTTGTACAAAGGCCAATTAGCATCAGGATGCATATCGACAGCCCAATCAATCATTTCTGATTTAGTAGGATTGTTATTGCCGACTACTTTCTTTACATCCATTGGTGTTACTTGGATAAAGTTATCTAGGTCCAATGTAAGTGCACCTACGATGCCCATACATATTCCATATGCTGCGGATGCTCTTGCAGATTGACTACCAGTTGGTAATTCAGCAATCACTATATCCACATCATGTAATAACTCTATATTGCCTTTGTAAAGCTGTTGCGCTGAGAGAACATCCTTGGAGTTCTGTCTCATCTTGGTTTTCTTATTTTTATCAGGATGTATTAAATGCAAACTATCAACATCGAAGTAACCTTCAATAATATCTAATGTGCCTTTAACTACACCCCAATTGCTTAAACTTGGATCAAGTCCCGCTATCGTTAGCAGGTGACGTTGGTTCGTCTGTTTCCGCTTCGAGTGCTGCAAGTTCTTCTTCCGATGCATATTGTGGAAGGACTTTACCATCTGCATCTACAGGTGTATATGAGAACGGCAAGTCAGAGATTAAATCCAACATATAAGCAACACCATGTTTGAATGCTACAACTTCATCCATGCGAAGCTGACGATAACCATCTTCTTCACGTGCTGTAGGATCCGTTGGATCATAAACCATGATACCAATCTGTTGAGGATCATCTGGATTACACAGATCCAAATTCAATACATGTTGAGCTTGGTTGCACTTGTCAATATGCCAAGTAACCATTAATGCACCCATATGTTTAGGGTCAGTAATTAACTCTAAACCTGCAGCTTGTGCTTCAGTTGTAGAGATACGTTTACCTGTGTGTAAG
>Ga0194138_10001642_pt1 | contig 10708 bp, 10 predicted proteins | sample TARM_MetaG_T2_14_FD_134022 | JGI IMG/M metagenome (GOLD analysis project Ga0194138, IMG submission 134022) | Freshwater microbial communities from Pennsylvania, USA, analyzing microbe dynamics in response to fracking - TARM_MetaG_T2_14 (version 2) | ecosystem: Environmental > Aquatic >...
AGTCCTGCCTCTGGACGGCCATAGCTCGGAGAGCGACGGCTGTTCAGGCAGTTTTTGGCACTCGGTGGGGCGGCATAAATGCCGAACTCCAACAAAAACCGCCAGATGAAAGAGCCCTGCGCGTTTTGAAAATCGATGGCCCGAGCGCGCCGCTACTTGCGGCGGCCTTTGGCCAGCTTCTGGGCGATGAGGAACCGGACGTTTTTCTCGAGACCTTCGAGCTGGTCGTGGTCGATGCCTTCGGCCTCGGCTTGGGCGAGGGCTTCGAGGGCCTTGGCTTGGGCGGACTCGACTTCGGAGAGGTCGATCTCTTTGACGTCGACGGCGGCCTCGGTCAGCACGGAGATGGTGTTGCCGAGCACCTTGGCGAAACCGTGGTCGACGGCGATGGACTCGGTGCCGCTTTCCGTGATGACCTTCAACTCCCCGGCGACGATCTTCGTGACCATCGGGATGTGCCCGGTCAGGATGCCGGTTTCGCCCGACTCGGTCGGCAAGACGACCTGATTGGCCTCGGCGCTGAGAACCTTTGCGTCAGGTGTGATGATTTCGAGTGTCAGCATGGGATTCGACTTAAGAAATTAGAATTAAGAGAGAAGAAATGTGAGTGACGCAGACTTTGCTTGTGAACGCCGAATTAAAGAATTTCTAAAATTTACTTTCTGATCTCCGATTTCAGGCAGCTCCGCCGCCTAGCCCTTCTTGTTGGCTTCGATCGCCATTTCGATGCCGCCCTTCATGTAAAGGTCGTTCTCGGCGAGGTCGTCGCACTCGCCGTCGAGGATCATCTTGAAGCCCTTGATCGTGTCGGCGGTGGAGACGTATTCGCCGGGCGTGCCGGTGAAGACTTCGGCCACGTGGAAGGGCTGGGAGAGGAACTTCTGCACCTTGCGGGCGCGGTAAACGGCTTGCTTGTCCTCGGGGGAGAGCTCGTCGAGACCGAGGATCGCGATGATGTCCTGCAGGTCATTGTAGCGCTGGAGCACGTTTTGCACGCCGCGGGCGACGTTGTAGTGCTCCTCGCCGACGATCGCGGGATCGAGCGCGTTGGAGATCGAAGCGAGGGGATCCACCGCGGGGTAGATGCCGAGCTCGGCGATGGAACGCTCGAGCACGATGGTGGAGTCCAAGTGGGCGAAGGTGTTGGCCGGCGCGGGGTCGGTCAAGTCGTCGGCGGGGACGTAAACGGCCTGGAAGGAGGTGATGGAGCCCTTCTTCGTGGAGGTGATGCGTTCCTGGAGGTTGCCCATTTCCTGGGCGAGGGTCGGCTGGTACCCCACGGCGGAGGGCGAGCGACCGAGCAGCGCGGACACCTCGGAACCGGCTTGGGAGAAGCGGAAGATGTTATCGACGAACAAAAGAACGTCCTGGTTCTTCTCATCGCGGAAGTATTCGGCCATGGTCAGGCCGGACAGGGCGACGCGCATACGGGCGCCGGGGGGCTCGTTCATCTGGCCGTAAACGAGCGCCACTTTGGAGTTGGCGATGTTTTCCTGGTCGATGACGCCCGCGTCGGACATTTCGTGGTAAAGGTCATTGCCCTCGCGGGAGCGCTCGCCGACACCGGCGAATACGGAGTAACCCCCGTGCGCCTTGGCGATGTTGTTGATCAGCTCCATGATAACGACGGTCTTGCCGACACCGGCCCCACCGAAGGCGCCGACTTTACCCCCCTTGGTGAAGGGGCAGATGAGGTCGATCACCTTGATGCCGGTCTCGAGGATCTCGGCTTCGGTCGCCTGGTCGATCAGCGCGGGGGGCTGGCGGTGGATCGGACGGCGCTCGTCGGTCGCGACGGGCCCTTTTTCGTCCACCGTGTCGCCGGTCACGTTGAAGATGCGCCCGAGGACGGCTTCACCGACAGGGACGGAGATCGGCGCGCCGGTGCTGAGGACTTCCATGCCGCGGACGAGGCCGTCGGTGGTGGTCATGGCCACGGCGCGGACGAGGCCGTCGCCGAGGTGCTGCTGCACTTCGAGCGTGAGGCTCTTTTCATCGCCACCGACTTGGTAGGCGATGGTGATGGCGTCGTAAATTTCGGGGACGCTGTCGATGGGGAAGGCCGCGTCGACGACGGCGCCGATGACTTGGACGATTTTACCGTTTGTGCTCATGATTTCTAAAGGAGTTGGAAGAAAGAAGTTGGAAGTTGGAAGAACTAGTTGGCGGCCGCGGCGGCGGCGATTTCGAGGATTTCCTGGGTGATCGCGGCTTGGCGGGCCTTGTTGTAATCGAGCGTGAGATCGTCGACGAGGTTCGACGCGTTGTCGGTGGCGGCCTTCATCGCGACCATGCGTGCGGAGTATTCGGCCGCGCGGCTCTCGAGGAGCAGTTGGTGGACGATGACTTTGACGTAGAGGTCGGGCAGTTGATCGAGCACGTCCTCGGCGGAGGGCTCGAAGACCATTTCGCGGGCGTCGCTGCGGGCGCCGAGGATCTCTTCTACGCCTTTGACGCGCTTCTTCAGTTGGTCGAGCACTTCGCGCAGATCGACGATGGGAAGGAGCGACTGGAGGACGGGCTCTTGCACGAGCACGTTGACGAAGCTCGGATAGGCGACCTCGATGGTGTCGACCTCGCCGTTCTTGAAGGCGTCGATCAACATCTTGAGCATCGGGCGCAGCTCCGTGAAGGCGGCCTTGTCGGAAATCGTGAAGTCGGCGATCAGATCGCGCTTGGTGCGGGAGATGTACTGCGTGGCTTTGCGCCCGACGGTAATGAATTTGGCGTCGCCTTTGACCTCTTCGGCGATCTTGCGGAAGAGGTTGGTGTTGAGCGGGCCGCAGAGTCCCTTGTCCGTGGAAAGGATGAGGATGCCGCGGGTCTTGACCGCGCGCTTCTCGAAGAAGGGGTGCGCGAGGGCGGCACCGGAGAGGTCGAGCTTTTCGCCCACGGTGTCGAGCAGGTCGGCGAGGAGCAAGGCGTAGGGACGGCCGACCACGGCGGCGTCCTGCGCGCGCTTCATCTTCGAGGAGGAAACGAGCTGCATCGCACGCGTGATCTGCCGGGTGTTTTTAACCGACTTGATGCGGCGGCGGATGTCGCGGAGATTGGCCATTCTGGAGAATTAGGAATTTGGAAAGAAGAAAGAGGAATTGAGAATTACGCGGAGAAGCCGGCTTTCCACTCTTCGAGGGAGGTCTTGAGTTTGGCTTCGGTGTCCTCGCTGATCGCTTTTTCCTCGCGGATGGTGTCCATCAGCTTGCTGCCGCGGGTTTCGAGGAACTCGCGGAGGCTGCGGGTGGCTTCGACGATCTTCGGCACGGCGATCTCGTCGAAGTAAGCGTTTTGCACCGCCCAAATGAGGGAGGACTGGACTTCGACGGGGATCGGGTTGAAAGCGGTTTGCTTGAAGAGTTCGACGACGCGGGCACCACGATCGAGCTGCGACTTGGTCTTGGCGTCGAGGTCGGAACCGAACTGCGCGAAGGCGGCGAGCTCGCGGAACTGGGCGAGCTGCAGCTTCACCTTGCCGGCGACCTTCTTGATGGCCTTGATCTGCGCGGCGGAACCCACGCGGGAAACGGACAGGCCGACGGAGACCGCGGGGCGGATGCCTTGGTTGAAGAGGTCGGTTTCGAGGAAGATCTGGCCGTCGGTGATGGAAATCACGTTGGTCGGGATGTAGGCGGACACGTCGCCCGCCTGGGTCTCGATGATCGGCAGCGCGGTGAGCGAGCCGTTGCCGTTGTCCTCGTTGACACGGGCGGAACGCTCGAGGAGACGGGAGTGCAGGTAGAACACGTCGCCGGGATAGGCTTCGCGGCCGGAGGGGCGCTTCAGGATAAGCGAGATCTGGCGGTAAGCCACGGCTTGCTTGGAAAGGTCGTCGTAAACGATGAGCGCGTCCATGCCGTTGTGCATGAAGAATTCACCCATGGACGCACCGGCGAAGGGTGCGATGTATTGGTTGGCCGGGTTGTCCCCGGCGGATGCGGAAACGATGAGGGTGTATTCCATCGCGCCGGCCTTTTCGAGGACGTTGATGGTGCGGGCGATGTTGGAATTCTTCTGGCCGACCGCGACGTAGATCGAGTAAACGGGACGGAAGCCTTCGGGGAAGGAGCCGTCTTCGTTGCGGTGCTGGTTGTTGATCTTGGCCTGGTTGATGATGGTGTCGATCGCGATGGTGGTCTTACCCGTGGAGCGGTCGCCGATGATCAATTCGCGCTGGCCGCGGCCGATGGGGATCATCGAGTCGATCGACATGATGCCGGTTTGCAGCGGCTGGTCGACGGACTTGCGGGGAATGATGCCGGGGGCGATTTGCTCGACCGGGTAGGTTTCGCTGGCGTCGATCGGGCCTTTGCCGTCCACGGGGCGGCCGAGGGCATCGACGACGCGGCCGAGGAGCCCCATGCCGACGGGGACGGAAAGCAATTTGCCGGTTGTGGCGGCTTCGTCGCCCTCGGTGAGCTTGGAGTAGTCGCCGAGGATGACGCAACCGACTTCGTCTTCTTCAAGGTTCAATGCGAGACCGGTGACACCGTCGCCGAAATCGATCATTTCGTTAAACATGACGCCGGACAAGCCGGAGAGCTTGGCGACACCATCGGCGATGGAGACGATCTTGCCGGTGTTGGATTTGACGGCGCCGGCTTGGAAGCCGGCGATTTCCTGTTCGATTTGTTCGACGATTGAGCTCATGGCGTGTGAATTAAGAAATTAGGAATTAGAGAGTAGAAAGGCAGTGAGTTAGTGGACGTTGTCGGCGAGGCGTTGGAGGCGGCCGGCCACGGAGGCGTCGTAAACGTCGTCGCCCACGCGGACGCGGACACCGGCGATGAGCGAAGGATCGGTTTTCAATTCGGCGGCGACGGGGCGGCCGTAGAGTGCGGTGTACTTCGCCGAGATTTCTTTGAGCGCCTCCGGGCTCAAGCTGCCGGGCGTGGAAACGACGGCGGTTTGAAGGGCGACCTCGCGGCGGAGGTAGTTGAGGTAGGCCTTAAGGGTGCCCAGAGGATTGCGGTGCTCGACCTGTTTGAGGCCGGCCAGGACTTCGCCGACTTTGGCTTCGGTCACGACCCCTTGCGCGTCCTTCGATAGCTCGACGAGCTTCTTGGCCAAACGGGGGATCTTTTTATCGCGTTTCATCGGTGGGAAAATTCAGGGATGCTCAGCCGCCGGCGCCGGCCAATTCTTTGGCGGCGGACTCGGAGAAGCTGCTCTTCTCGGCATCGGAAAGCTCGCGGGAAAGGACTTTCGAGGAGGTCGCCACGACGAGGCGGGCCACTTCCTGGCGGACGTCGGAAAGCATTTTTTGCCTTTCGAGCTCGGTGGCTTCGCTCGCCTTGCGGATGATGGCCTCGGCCTGGGCGGCGGCCTCCTGGGTCTTATGCTCGATCATCTCCTTCGACTGCTCGCGGGCTTCGGTCAGGATCTTCTGCGCGTCGATCGCGGCTTGCTTGATCTTCTCGGCGCGCTCGCGCTCGGCCTCGGCCAGCTGGGTCTTCATTTCCCCGGCATACTGGAGCCCGTCGGCGATCTTTTGCTGACGCTCGTCGAGGGTGGCGGCGATCGGCTTGATCGCGAAACGGTAAAGAAGAAATGCGACAATTAGAAAATTAAGCGCTTGGGCGAGAATCAATGCAGGATTGAACCCGAACTCTCGTGCAAACTCGCCACTCGCGGGGTTAGTTGCTGCTAGAAAAATGAAGTCCATTGTCGTGTATGCGGTAAATATGAAGAGATGAAAAAATCCCGGATCTGCGCAATGCAGACCCGGGAAAATAACTAGCCCATAAGAAGGCAGAGGATAGCAATACCTTCCGCAAGTGCCATCGCAAGGATGGACTGAATCAGAACCTTACCGGAAGCTTCAGGGTTACGCCCCACTGATTCACATGCCTTGTAACCGATGAGGCCAACACCAAGAGCACCACCAAGGGCGCCGAGTGCGGATGTAACACTACCAGTGACACCACTGGCCTTTACTGCTTCTGTTGCTGTAATTGCTGCGTCTGCGACTGCAGTAGAGTCTGTTGCTGCGATGATATCAAACATGATACTAATATTTATTGGTTATTGTTTAGTTATTTTCTGAAGCATCCGGGCATCGGTGAGAGAACTCTGGCTCGGTGCTACTTCAAAAGGTTGTTATTAATGTTCCTCTTCGTGGTTACAGATCAACCCGATGTACACTGCTGTAAGCAAAGTGAACACCAGTGCCTGAATAAGGCCGATAAGAGTTTCGAGCAGGTAGAATGGCAATGCCCCTGGGATGTACCAAGGCAGCATGCTTAAAATCGTCGTCAATAGTGTTTCTCCACCAAGCACGTTACCAAAAAGACGCATCGAAAGCGTCACAGGTCGAATCGCGATTGAGACAACCTCAATGCATCCAACTAAAAGGAAAATACCGGATAGGAATATATACAGAGGTAATGGTGTTTCCTTCTTGTCTGCCTTATTTCCGAAGATATCTAAAATAAGCAGCTTAATACCTTCATATCGTAAAACAAAATAGAACCATCCACCAATCGCGATAGCCGCAAGAGCCACAGTTGTGTTCAGGTCAGAGTTAGCTGGACGAAAGAAATAGGACAAGTGCCCGGAAGCATCCTTATAACCGAACGCTCCCACGCCAGGAATCAGACCTGACCAGTTGTTTATCAGGATGAAGGTAAAGAGGCAAAGTAGCAAAGGAAGCACCTTGCCAATCATTTTCTTTCCTACAATCGGCTCCATTACAGATTTGATGCCAGTGTAGAATACTTCTACAACCGCCTGCCCCTTAGTCGGAACGAGCGATGCCCTCCCGACAGCAAAGCGGACAGCCAGAATCAGCACAATTGCGATAACCCATGTAGTCATCATGGAATTCGTAATTGGGAACCCCATAAATTCATATAATTTATAGGCGTGCTGACTCACTGCGCCATCGGCGGCATGCAGCGCGGATGCGCTTCCAGAGAGAAAAAGGACTGTGGGTAGTAGCTTGTTCACGAAGAACCGGGAGGGAAAATAAAAACCGCGGCTTGACCACGGAGAAGCGAATGTGATGGAGACCCGTTCTCAGGGCGTCAACCCTCTATTTGAGGCCTACCGCCCAAGATTAGCTCGACTTATAAATCCTATCAACCGGATCGATTCTTCTAAACTTGCCAACGCCTCCGAAATCGCGAAATTCGATGCTATGGCGGAACTGACCAACTTGACCGATCGCATCTCGCATCTGCGCGACCGCAAGGGCGGCTCGGCGATCGTGCGGGGCGGCGGCTCGGCGCCTCCGACCCCGAGAAAGGTCGGCAAGCGTTCACCCGAGCGGCGTTTCGCCACCGACTACTTCATGATTTTCGTCTATGCGCTGCTCGGCATCGCCGTGTGCACACAGTTCGTGCTGATTGCATGGCTGGATGTCGTATAGTCTTGGCCTACACTCGCTCGGCCACAACGGAGAAATACGCGTCCATCAGGCTCTTAAGGGGGCGCCAGTGCAAGATTTCATAATTGTTTACTGGTTCTGTCACCCTTGGCGCCCTCGCGTCCTCCACCTTCAATGGGTGATTTTATCAGGAGCATTAAGAAAGTTATGTATTCGTGGCTCCCCGACTCCGCCGACCCCCCAAAAAACTTTGTTTTCGTAGGGGCGTCACTTGTGACGCCCCTACACCGGCGGACTCAAATAGGTCTCTTTTTTCCCCGGTTAACAGGATGAGGACAAGCAAAACCGGGAAAAAATTTCCTACTTTTTTTGGGACGTGATTTCTAAATTGCTGGTAATCAACCAACTGTGACTTATTGGGTTTTTGCACTTTACCCCATCAAGAGAGAATCCCAACGGTTCTGGCAGAAGTACCTGATTTCCAGGGGCTTACGCAATAAAATGCGGCATCCCGGGGAAACTCAGGGCAAAGTCGTCCAAACACCTGTTTATGGCATATTGGCGTAAGTGTCTTATTTCCATTTGCTTACACAATAAAAGCCCGCATTCCCCCTATTTCGGGGGGAATGCAGGCTTCACAAGCCTTTCCTATTGTTGCTTTCTCAACAGGGACACCTCTTCGTATCCCGATCCGTCTTCCTTCGGCTTGTATACCCCGTAGTCCAGTACCTTAATGATACCGTCCGGATCCCTCCTAATTACCGACCACGCCACCCTGTCGTGCTTGTCCCCGGTGTCCACGCTTTTGTAATACCGGGGCTTGCGGTGTTTTCTCCGGTACCATCTGACCAGCCTCCCCACAGTCCCCTGTTGGTAGCTCTGTTTAGCTCCGCTTTTATCTCGATCTTGCTCCGCGTAGCTGACTTCATCCCGACTGTTACCAAGCCCGCATTTTGAAGACTGAAAAAATCACACTCTCACAGTTGGAATCGTTCCTCCTCAAATCGGCGGACATTCTCCGTGGAAAGATGGATGCCTCGGAATTTAAAGAGTTCATCTTCGGAATGCTCTTTCTGAAGCGCCTCTCCGATGAATTCGACCTCAAGCGCAAGCACCTCCGGGAAGTCGAATACAAGCACTATGCGGACGACCCCGAGGCACTGGCCGACATCATGGAGGACAAGACCTCCTACGGGGAAACCTTCTTCGTGCCGATCCGCGCCCGCTGGAATGAGTCCTGGACCGACGAGAACGGCGATCTCGTGCCCGCCATCAAGGATCTGAAGTCCGACATCGGTGCGATGCTCAACAAGGCCATAGCCGCCATTGAGGACGAGAACGATGCGCTCGACGGCGTCCTGAAGAACAATATCGATTTCAACGAGATCAAGGGGAAGACCAAGATCCCCGATTCCAAGTGGAAGGATCTGCTCGACCACTTCAATCAACCCGGTTTCGAGCTGGTGAATGACAATTTCGAGTTCCCGGATCTATTGGGGGCTGCTTACGAATACCTGATCAAGTTCTTTGCCGACAGTGCCGGTAAAAAGGGAGGCGAGTTCTACACCCCTGCCGAGGTGGTGCGCCTCCTCGTGCAGCTGACCAAGCCCGGTGCCGGGCAGACGGTTTACGACCCCACCTCCGGGTCCGGGGGCTTTCTGATCCAGGCCCACCAGTATGTCGAGGAACAGGGTCAGAACGCGGACGACCTCTATCTCTACGGACAGGATAGCAACGGCACCGTCTGGTCGATCTGCAACATGAACATGATCCTCCACAACATCACCCGCTTCACCATTGAGAACGGGGATACGCTGGAAGACCCCCAGATCCTCGACACCACAGGCCGCCCGCAGAAATTCGACCGCGTGCTGGCCAATCCTCCCTTCTCTCAGAACTACGACCGCGCCAACGTCAAATTCCCCAACCGCTTCCGCGAGTGGTGCCCGGAGACCGGCAAAAAGGCCGACCTCATGTTTGTGCAACACATGCTGGCGAGTCTCAAGTCCGACGGCTACATGGCCACCGTCATGCCCCACGGTGTGCTCTTCCGGGGAGGCAAGGAAAAGCTGATCCGTGAGCTGCTGATCGAAGACGATGTGATCGAGGCCATCATCAGCCTGCCCCCCGGCCTCTTCTACGGGACCGGCATTCCCGCCTGCGTGATCGTCTGCAATAAGCAGAAGCCCGAGGCTCTGGTGAACAAGGTGCTCTTTATCAATGCCGACCGCGAATACGCCGAAGGCAAGAACCAGAACAAACTCCGCCCCGAAGACATCGAGAAGATCGACTACGTCTTTACCCACAAGCGTGAGATCCCGAAATACAGCCGCTTGGTGGACAAGTCGGAGATTGTGGAGACACACGAGTTCAACCTCAACATCCGCCGCTACGTGGACAACACCCCTGCCCCCGAGCCCGAGGATGTGCAGGCACACTTAATCGGCGGCATTCCGGAGGCAGAAGTTGGTAGCGAGGCGCTGGAAGCTAGAAGAGCCGCCTTCGGCTTAAATCTGGACGCGTTCCTGGAACCCGAACGTCCCGGATATCTCAAGTTCGTCGCTGCCATCGACCGCAAGCCAGCGATCAAAGCAACTATCGAAGCCGACGCGGCCGTGCAGACCACCCTGCTCGACCACCAGAGCGCACTCAAGGACTGGTGGGAGACCGCGCAGATCGACTTCGCACAGCTGCGCACCGGCAAGACCATGCCCGAGGTGCGACAGGAGCTGCTCACCACCCTCAAGGAGAAGCTCGTGCCGCTCTTCGTGCTCGATGAGTTCAAGAGCGCGGGCGTCTTCGTCAACTGGTGGCAGCAGATCCGCTTCGACCTAAAGACGATCATGGCCACCGGCTGGCATCACACCCTGATCTCGGATGACTACCTGATCGCCGCATTCTTCCAAGCGGAGGCCGACGCCATTGAGGCACTCGACGCCACCGCCTCCGAAAAGCAGAGCGAACTCGCCGAGGCCGTCGAAGCCGGGCAAGAACTGTGCAACTACGAACCGGACGAAGGCGAGACCGTGACCACCGCCACGATCAAGAAAGCACTCAAAGACCAGATCGACGACCTCAAGGGCAGCGGGAGCCCATCCGCCAAGGCAGAGCTTGCGGCACTGAAAGCTCAGGACAAAGCGATCAAGGATCTGGAAAAGGCGATCAAGGAGGCCAAGGCCGAAGGCAAGCGCCTGACCGACGAGCTGACGCACAAATTACTGCTCAAACGGATCGGCGACGAAAACTTCAAGATCGAGACCCAAGCCTTGCTGGATCAGATCGAGACACAGCTCAACGAACTCGACCCCGAGAAGAAGGCCGATCCGTCTTCGCTAAAGCTACGCCGGACAAGCAACCGAACGATCACCGCCCTCACCAAGGACA
>Ga0194138_10001644_pt1 | contig 10700 bp, 10 predicted proteins | sample TARM_MetaG_T2_14_FD_134022 | JGI IMG/M metagenome (GOLD analysis project Ga0194138, IMG submission 134022) | Freshwater microbial communities from Pennsylvania, USA, analyzing microbe dynamics in response to fracking - TARM_MetaG_T2_14 (version 2) | ecosystem: Environmental > Aquatic >...
TGGTCACCTACTTCGAGGAGCAGGACGTGAAGCTGGTCAGCCTGAAGGAGAACTTCGATACAACCACCCCGCAGGGGAGGCTCATGATGACCGTCTTCCAGGCCTTCAGCCAGTTCGAGCGTGATTTGATTGTGGAGCGGACGAAGGAGGGGCTCCAGAGTGCCCGTTCCCGGGGTCGGAAAGGCGGAAGACCACGTGTGAACCAGCGTGATATTGAACGAGCCGTGAAACTGTATGAGAGCGAAGCGTATAGTGTCAAAGAAATTACAGAAATGACCGGCATCAGTAAAGCTACTCTCTATCGATATGTAAAGAGTAAGGAAAAATAATGATTACAACATGGGAGCGCTGCTGCAATAGAAGCACACCCAACCAGAAGTAATTTGAGGTTCAATTATTAAACTTATATTCTATAGAAGAAAGGAATGGTGATATGGTCACAATAACAAAGGAGATTTATGAACAAATAAAAATTGATCTTCCTATAATAGATAGAAGTCTCTCTTCACGAAACGGGTCTGGAAAGTTATGGAGAAATCTGAGAAGTAAATACTCTATTCTATTACCAGGAATAACGACACATATCAAACAATCAGGAAAAATAACGACACTTGGACAAGAGGCCGATTACCGGCCAGAACTTGAGCAGTTAAAAGAAGCTATTTTAGCCTATATGATTGTTAATCCAGTAGAAGAACAGTCTAATGATGAAATAGGTAATGATGGAAGTGAGTTATTAAACCAGAACACATCTAAATCAATAGACGAAATCATAAATGAGAAAATCGAAGAGTCCAAGATATATATAAGATCTAAAGAATCTAATCAGAAACAAATTGCATTAGAGAAAATTTGGGATACTTTCGAAAGACTAAAGACGATTTATGGAGAAGATAAAAAGAAGTCTGTAAATAGGTTAATTGATATAGTTAGTAAAGAATCAGCAGTAAAAAAAGAACTGATAAGCAAAGAATTTCAGGAGTTAACACAGATAGGCAATACTTACCATATTAGACATTTCGAAAACGGAAAAGAACCTATTTATTCAGATGATTTTAGAGAGTATTTGTATTTTAGAATTTTAAGCTTAATAAGCTACTGTATAAATGAATTGAATCAATAATCAAGAGAAAACAACGCATTTTAAGCCGGTTTCAGATTTAAAAGTGGGTCCCTGTCCATGAAACTGGGCTAAAATGCGTTTTTTTATACCCATATCTTTCGTTAAGATTTATTTTGCAACTTATAGTTATAAGAAATGAATATGGCAAAAAGTGATTAGGTAGCGTTTATTAATTTATGTTCATTAGTCTTAAGTTATGAAACCTAATTAAAAAAGAATGAATATGAGGGGGGGGATGCCGTTTCTTATTCACTCTATTTTTTAGTCGTCTAGCTTAATTTTACAATTCAAGGTTTCAAAAAATGCTTCTGTGTCAGCAATTACAAGCTGTCTTTTTACAAATTCCCCAAAGCAAGCTATATAAAAAAAGCCGATACTCTGATTTTGAGAATCGACTCGTGATTGAAAATTTTTATATTATTTTTCTGCTGCTTTCAAAACGATACGCCTGCTTTGGTAATCTCCGACAAGTTCTGGGTCCAAATAAATCCCTCGATGCATCAATTCATCACCGCCAAAGATGCGCCCGTCCTCCAATTGATACGCCTTAGTTGGATCCAATCCGACCATCTTAATACGTTTAGACGGTTTGTTGGCTTTATCCATAATTTGGAAATAATAGTAGATGGCTTCTTCTTTATCTTTGTCGACAAAGATCCAAGCAGTGTGATTTTCACCGTCAAATGGACTCAATATTCGGTGAAAATCGCCAAATTGAATGAGCGAACGGTGTTGTTTATAGAACGCAATCTGCTCTTTCACTTCTTCTTTTTCTTTATTAGAAAGTTTGGTGACGTCTAGTTCATACCCTAAGTTTCCAGACATCGCTACATCGCCACGCATCTCCAAACTTGTATAGCGGTTGACTTGATGATTTGGAACAGCAGACACATGTGCACCCATAGAACTAATTGGCATAATCATACTTGTTCCGAACTGAATCTCTAGTCTAGCTGCTGCATCGGTGTTATCACTCGTCCACGTTTGCGGCATGTAGTACAGCATACCTGGATCGTATCTCCCGCCACCGCCTGAGCAGCTTTCAAACAAAACATTCGGATAACTCGTGACCAAGTCTTCAAGTACTTCATAAAGTCCAAGCATATAGCGATGCGCTACTTCTCCTGGCGCCGTTCCCGAAGCTGCTGATCCAAGTTCTGTCATATTGCGGTTGTAGTCCCATTTAATGTAGTCAATCGGCACCTCATTTAAAATAGCTTTTATTTGTTTCAAGATGTTGTCGCGGACTTCTTTGCGGCTGAAGTCTAACACCAATTGGCTTCTTCCGCGTGATTTCGTACGTCCCGGGGTATGAATAGCCCAATCCGGATGCTTTCGGTATAGTTCACTGTCTTCCGAAATCATTTCCGGTTCAAACCATAGTCCGAATTTCATTCCTTTGTTATGGACGGCATCGCTCAATGCTTTTAGTCCGTTTGGCAATTTCTCTTCATAGACAAACCAGTCCCCTAAAGACGTATAATCATCATCACGTTTCCCGAACCAACCGTCATCTAGGACGAATAATTCAACACCGAGTTTCGAAGCGCTGTCTGCGATTTCAAGAATTTTTTCTTCATTAAAATCGAAGTACGTCCCTTCCCAGTTGTTGATTAGTACTGGGCGTTCTTTGTATTGGTGCTCTCCTCTAATTAGGTGGTTTTGGTAGAGTTTGTGGAAAGCTTGAGACATACCGTTTAATCCTTCATCGCTGTAAACCATAACTACCTCAGGTGTTTGGAAAGTATCACCGGGATTTAAAGTCCACTGAAAATGTTCCGGGTTAATTCCCATTTGAACACGAGTCTGGGCATATGCATCGACTTCTACATTTCCGACAAATTCGCCGCTATAGACGAAATGGATTCCGTATACTTCACCAGACTGTTCATTGGTCTCTTCTCTGGCCAATGCCATAAATGGCTGATACGTGTGACTCGTCGTACCGCGCTTGCTGTCGACTTTATGCACGCCTCGAGCAATCGGAGAACGTACAATGTCTCGTTCTCTTCCCCAAGCACCCGGCAATTGAATCAAATCGAATTCGGAGTCTGGGAAGTCGACCGACATACTCAACGCTTTATCTAATTTCAAAGAAGTTTCGCTTGTGTTTTTGAAACAAACGGACCGCGTAATGGCAGGTAAATCAGCAAAAATCGTGTACTGCAAAATGACTTCCATCCCAGTCACAGAATCAACCAATTCAATCTCTAATGTTTTGGCTTGAACTTCTTCCGTCACATATGTATGCGGGAGACCAACTAGCTTTTTCTTCCCCTCAGAAATAGTATAGCTTTTGTATTCGAGGAGATTGGCCCGCCAACCCTCTTCATCGACATACGTATACGCCGACTCGCGGTCATCGCCCACATCCGTTCCAGGGAATTCTTGAGGCAAAACAGCTAGTGAAAATTCTCGATGCGAAATATGTTCTGGATTCGGCATAAACGAACGGTCTTTGAGTGGATAATCGCCACTTGAATGAATATGGTTCAATCTCTTGCCCCAGTAATGATGTGCCAGATATTTTCCTTCTTCGATAGAGATAGCATAACTTATTTGGTTATTTGATAAGTGAAATAATTGTTTTTTTTCTTCAAAAGTGATATTCATTAGTTTCTCCTCTTTCTCAAGTATCATTAAAAGACTTTCCGTACTTTGCCTTGTTCTTCGCTGAAAATTGCAAATTCTTTTGTGTTTAGATTAGCTTTTAGTGTAGCTATAATGTCATCTTTTTGCCACTTCAACTCAATATCAGATGGATCATGCATTACTACTTCTAGTTCTCCATCAAACGCTTGGCTTTGATTCCGAAACTCCAATAACTTGAACAGCTGCTGAACAACTGGCCGTTTCGTTTCTTCTTTTACTTCTTCCACTGAATAATAGTGACGATTGATGTTGCGGCCTTCCTTCGTTTTCTCTAAAAGCTCAATGTCGTTTTCTCCAGCTAACAGTCCAACATAGTAAACTTGAGGAATGCCTGGTGAAAAACATTGAATTGCTCTAGCTAATAAATAATCTTGATCCTTATTGCCAAGAGCAGAGTAATAGGTACAGTTAATTTGATATATGTCGAGATTGTTGTATGCTTCTGAACTATATATACGTTTAACATTAGCCCCTTTTTCATATAGAGATTTCACAGTAAAATCAATTTCTTCATCGGTCAGTAAATCTTTTACATCAACAACACCTATCCCATCATGTGTGTCTAAAGTCGTGAACTGATCACGAGGACAAGTTCGCAACCAATGTGTCAGCCGTTCGCCTTTTCCGCTATATAAAGCATTTAATACAAGCATTGGTAACGCAAAGTCATAAACTGGGTATCCTTTATCTGAAATTTTTTCTTGAATCGTGTAATGTTCATGGATTTCTGGCAACAACTTTACATCATACTCATCTAAAATATCTTGGCAATACTCAAGTAATTCCCAAATATCGGGTTCTACAAAAAAACAATTTGTATCCAACCTCTTAATGGCATAAGCAAATGCATCTAATCTGATAATAGAGGCCCCTTGTTCAGCTAAAAAAGTCAACATTTCTCGTACAAATTCTCTAGTGGCTTGCGTATCAACATCAAGATCAATTTGTTCTTCAGAGAACGTGCACCACACTTTGTCAGTGCTGCCATCTCCAAACGTTACGTCCAAAAATGGTGCTTTAGGTTTTCTCTTATATATTAAGTCAATATCTTTTTCCGTGGGTCTTCCGTCCGGCCAATACTTAGAGTATCGTATAAATAAATCAGCATACTGAGACTCGTCTTTCTTTTCCAAAAAGTCTTGAAAATATTCGGATTGCTGGGATATATGATTAATCATAAATTCATACATAGTATAGAATTTCGAACTGATTCTCTTTATATCTTCCCAATCTCCAAAAGGCTCGTTCACTTTTGTGTAATCCATAGGTGCAAAGCCTCTGTCACCAGAAGAAGGGTAAAAGGGAAGAATGTGTACTCCCCCTACGACCCCTTTGAGATGTACATCTAATACGTGTTCTAAGTCCTTTAAGTTGGAACCCAGGCTGTCTGGGTAAGTAATCAACATCACTTTGTTTTTAATTTTCATTCTTTACCTGCCCTTTCTAGTGAGTTATTTTCCACCAGTTGTAGCGATTCCTTGAATAAATTGTTTTTGGAAAAAGATATATAGAATAATCATAGGAACAACTGAAATAACAGACCCCGCCATCAGTTCAGGATAATTGGTTGTAAATTGTCCTTGCAAGCTCGCCAGTCCAGCTGAAAGAGTCATTTTATCTTGAGAAATATTGACAATTAATGGCCACATTAAATCTTTGTATGCAAACAGCGCAGTGAATATCCCTAATGAAATGAGACCGGATTTTGCCAAAGGAAGATAAACCTTAAAGAAAATTTGCCAAATATTCGCTCCGTCTATTGTGGCCGCTTCCATCAGTTCGTTTGGTAATTTCATGAAAAACTGTCGTAATAAAAATGTTCCGAACGCAGAAACGACTCCGGGAATAATGAGCGCAGCTGTAGTATTCAATAAGCCCATATTTTGGACCAACAAATATTGAGGAGTCAAAAATATTTGCGCGGGTATCATCATTTGCGTGAGCACCATCATGAAAAACAAGTTTTTTCCTGGAAATTCTAATTTTGCAACCGCAAAAGCCGCCATAGCACTAAATAATGTTGCTGTTATAACTCTTACTACAATCATGATTCCAGTATTCAAGAAGAAGCTAACAAAAGGCAATGCGTCCCAAACATTTGTGTAGTTTTCCCACATAAAATTTTCCGGAAAAATTGTTGGCGGAATAGCTGTAGACTCTGAAATAGTTTTTCCTGATGTCATGAACATCCAAACAAATGGCAAAATCATCGCCACGGCTCCAATTATAAGCATTACTTGAATAAAAAATTTCGAACTCTTAGTAGGTTTAGTGTTCATTTTTGTATTCACTCCTAATCATACGTAACCCATTTTTTCTGAGCAATCAACTGGAATACCGTTACAATCATAATGATAACAACCAGCACAATGACAACAGCTGATCCATAACCTTTATCTTTCAGCACAAATGATTCATGGAAAAACATAAATACAAGAGACTGAACATTACTTAAAGCTGGATTAGTTTGATCAAACATTACAAATATAACGTCAAATACTTGAAGAGCACTAATGATGCTTGTGACAACCACAAAGAACAATTGTGGTGTCAAAAGCGGCAATGTAATTTGGAAAAATTGACGTGCCTTGCTTGCTCCGTCAACAGTGGCTGCCTCATAGTATTCTTTTGGTATTTCTTGTAATCCGGCCAAAAGCAAAATCATGTTAAAGCCAATATTCGACCAAATTCCAACAATAATGACCGACCATAAAACAACATTTGGATCAGACAACCATTGAATAGGTTCTGTCATTCCTAATGATTGTAATATCATATTTATCAAACCATATTCAGAGTTGAACAGCCATCTCCATACCATCGCTACAGCTGCCGGTGCTGCTATCATTGGTAGAAAGTATATCGTTCTGTATACTTCTACTCCTCTTGCTTTAGTGTTTAACAAAACAGCAGCAAGCGTAGACAGAATTACTGTCACGGGAACTTGAACCAACGCGTAAATAAGAGTATTAGATAATGATTTCCAAAAGTCTGAATCAGAAAACATACGCATATAGTTTTCTAAACCTACAAACGTAGAAGTTCCCAAAGTACTAACATTTTGAAAACTCATTAAAAGTGTAGAAAATACAGGGATAATATTAAGAACCAATAAACCTATCGCTGTCGGTGCAATCAACAACCATCCCCAAAACATCATATTTCTTTTACTCGTTTTTTTTGTTCGTGCATTTGTTGTTACTACATTTTCAATATTTGGAGTTTTACTTTCCATGAAAATTCCTCCTTATAAAAGAATTCCGCTTATGAATCGTTCATAAGCGGAATTCTTACTTTACAAAACACTTATTCGCTAGCTAGAATTTCTTCTACTTGTACCACAATATCGTCTGCTACTTCTTCCACTGTTGCCTCACCAGTGAAAACTGGAATCAGCTGTTCATGTTCAACATTTTCCCATCTTGTAGTAAATTTAGAGTAGGGCTTAATCACAGCATTTTCCATTTGATCAATAAATACTTGGGTATTGAATTGTGGATAGGCTTCTGTAAAGGAGACATCCGTTCCTTCTAGAGCTGGAATCGCACTTCCGTGTTCGCCTTGAATTCGCATAGCTTCTTCAGAGGATAAGAATTCCAAAAACAACTGAGCTTCTTCCGGATGTTCAGTACTGGCTGAGATAGAATTTGCTAATCCATTAAAGATTGTTGCTTCAGTTTCTCCTTGTGGCAATGGCGCTACATCTGCATTTTCAGCAGTATATTCATTATTTGCCATCTCGGCTGTCATCCATGAGCCAAAGAATCCCATAGCTCCTCTGCCGGATTGGAAGAATGTCAAATTAGAGTTATCCGCAAATTGGCTTGGCGTTGGAGACACTCCGTGTTCTACGATTAAATCAGCATACCATTGAACAGCTTCAATTGTTTCATCTTCTCTAAATCCAGATTGTGTTTTGTCTTCAGAAAGAACATAGCCATTATTTTGGTAGATAAAGTTATGGTACCCTTCCTGGCGTCCAGGTGGTGCTAATACTCCATACACGCCTGCTTCTTCATCTGTTAGTTCTTTTGCTGCTACTAGTAAATCATCCCAAGTCCAGTCTTCAGAAGGATATTCTAAACCAGCTTCATCAAACAGCGCTTTGTTGTACCAAAGACCGATAGTATCATAATCTTTAGGAACGCCTAGCAATTGATCTTCAACAGTATACAACTCAACTAACTCTTCAGGAAATTGGTCTACACTTACACTTTCACTATTTTCCATCACTTCATTTAAATCCATTAGAACATTACCTTCTGAATACTTAGCGATTTCATTTGAATGCATCCAAAATACGTCTGGCATGCTGCCACCTTGAGCAGAAGATTCCAATTTAGTCCAGTATTGATCCCAGGGGGTCACCTCTACATTCACTTTAATTCCTGGATGTTGTTCTTCAAAAGCTTCTGCAATTGCAGACATACCCGGTTCTTGAATCGCATCCCATATACTATAAGTGAGCGTTACATCACCTTGGCTTTCTGCATTTCCATCGCCATTACCACATGCGGTTAGTAAAACTGCTGAACCAAGTGCCAGAGAAACCGCTGCTTTTTTCCAATTACTCTTAAACATCATTTATCCCCTTTTCTTTTGTCTCTTTTTTCATTCAGAAAACACAATGAGGTCTATTTTATCTAAAAATAAATAGACTTCCTTTCGAATGTACATTCCTTTTTTAGATAAACAACTGTTGAAAACGTTTTATTTCGCTTGTTATTGATATGATAGCAGAAAAGTCTTTAGTATTAAACGCATTGAGTTTTTTGAAAACATACTATTTTGTAGATTTTTTATTTAATAATGTAAAAAAGACTGAAGTTTTCGGTCTTTTTTCACTCTTTTTAATATTAGTATTCACTTCTTTTTTTGGCTTTTTTATAATCTTTAGGGGTCATCCCTATTTTCTTTTTAAATATTCTTGTAAAGCTTAAAGGATTTTTGTATCCTACATTTTCTGCTACTTCTGCGATGCTATAATCTGTAGTTTCAAGGTATTCCCTACTTTTTTGTATGCGATAATCAATTAAGTAATTGTGCAGTGTCCGACTTGTTACTTGACGAAAAACTGCAGTCAAGTAAGATTCATTCAAAGATAAACTTTTTGAAATATCACCTATCAAAAAGTCGGTATTGTGATAATTCTCTTTGATTAAATTAATTGCTTGATGAGTATAAACGATGCTTTTATTCACCTTTTCAATAGGTCTCATTGTTTTATCTATTTTTTCTATAGCTAGTAACGACAATAACCAAAATAGTTTTCCTTGTAATTGAAGACGTGAGATATGATCAAAAGGATTCATTGCAATCATTTTTTCTATTCCCTTTTTCGCATTTGAGAAATCGCTTACTGATCCAATTGGCATGCCAGGAGTTATACCAAGCGTTGCTAATAATGATTTCGGATCTCTCCCATCAAATCCAAACCATATATACTCCCAAGGATTCTCTTCATCTGCTTGATAAAACGTTTGTTCATCAGGAAAAATTATAAAAAATTGCCCAGCTGACAAATTATACTTTGCTTTTTCAGTTTCGTAATATCCTTTGCCATTCATAATGATATGAATTAAATAGTACTCACGAATTGCAGGTCCAAAGCTATGATTTGGGGCACATTTTTCTCTTCCCTTGGTGACATAATATAAATCTTGATAAAGTTCACTTAATTGAAAAAAATCTTCATCCATTAAAAACTGCTCCTATTCATTCTTCTGTTTGTTTCTTTGTTTAGTATCTTTCATTTGTCAAATTAAGCTAGACAGTTGCCAGTCCGGCACGTTCTCAAGAAACACCTCTAATGGTGTTTTATAATCCAGTGATTTCCGAGGAATCTTGTTTCGGCGATCCGCTACAGAAGAAATGAAAGCTTGGTTGCTTTATTAATATTATACATTTTTTACTAGTAGCTCAATAATCTCATCTACTTCTGAAACATTTGTGATTGAAGTGACATACATGGATTAATAAAACAAATAATCATTTTATATGATAGTAAATATTATATCATGAACAATTCTCTTTTAATTCGATAAACCGTATCCCTGGTAACACCAGTTTCTTCTGCAATCTTCTTGATAGGCTCTTCTTGTTTGAGCTTATTCACGATTACATGATAAATCATTCGATCTCTTGGATCTTTTGCCTCCGCTGAATATTTTACCGGACGGCCTTTATAGTGGCCTTTCCGCTTAGCTATTTCAATTCCTTGTCGCTGCTTCCGCTTGATTTCTTCACGCTCATTCTGAGCTGTCCAGGACAGAAGTTGCACAATCATGTTTCGAATTAACTTTTGGAGGTTTGGGTCTCCCATCTCTTGGTTTAAGATAGGTAGGTTTAAAACAATAAGACCGACTTCCTTTTGATCGAGCTTCTGAACGGTCTGAACAATATCATCATAGTTTCGTCCTAACCGATCCAGTGACTCCACAATCAGAGTATCTTTCTCCCGAAGGAATTGAAGTGTTTTTTGTAGCTCCAATCGTTCGGTCATGCTTTTACCGGACATTTTTTCTTGGAAAATCTTTTCAGCACCGGCTTGTTCTAAAGCTTCGATTTGCCGGTCTAAATTTTGGTCGGTAGTAGATACACGTGCATAGCCTACTTTCATCTTTTTCCTCCTTTTTCTCACTGTATTTAATCGACACTTATAATCTACATTAAAAAAGGCGGAAAGACAATGCTTCGCTAGTGTCGACTAGAGGTACACCCATAATAGACAATCGAAAAAGAATAGTTTTGATTTAAAAAAGACCGCTTTCGATATGAAGAAGCGGTCTTAATATTCTATTTTAAAAGTGATTGTTTTTTGGAAACAGAAATGTTTCGTTTAATGTTTAAGATGTTTTTCAATTTTTTCAATCCCTTATAGATTATCTATTTTTAGGGTAAATTTTAAAAAATAATTTTCGATCAA
>Ga0194138_10001646_pt1 | contig 10692 bp, 10 predicted proteins | sample TARM_MetaG_T2_14_FD_134022 | JGI IMG/M metagenome (GOLD analysis project Ga0194138, IMG submission 134022) | Freshwater microbial communities from Pennsylvania, USA, analyzing microbe dynamics in response to fracking - TARM_MetaG_T2_14 (version 2) | ecosystem: Environmental > Aquatic >...
GTCTCTTTCAATAAATGCAGTAAAAAGCACAAGGAAGAAAACTCCGGCGATCAAGAACATGAACATCGGCTTGATAATCCAATTGACAATCCAGGTAAGATAAAGACCTTTTGGATTCTCTTTAATCTTCCCAAGCGCATTGAAATCCACCTTGAGCATACTCGGATAAATCATAAACCATATGAGAACGCCGATAGGAAAGGAAATCCTTGCGATGGTTAGGCGGTTCAAAAACTCGGGAACAGCAGAAAATGTCTCTCCGATGAATACACCAACAATCATCGCAAGGATGACGAAAACTGTTAAGTATTTTTCAAAAAATCGCATAATAGGGCTCCTAACATGTAATTTCTCTGTCCATCAGCGTATCAAACAGGGTGAGGATGTTCTTTATTGCATTGTCTTCTAGGGTATATAGGGTTCTTGTACCAATTTGTCTATACTTTACCAGGCCATGCTCTCTTAAAACCTTCAAGTGGTGTGACAACGTAGGTTGGGTAACATTCAAACATGTCAGAAGATCGCACGCACACACTTCTTCTTGTTTGATTCTGCTTAGTATTTTGAGCCTTGTGCTTACCGATATTACCTTGAGCAACTTTGCAAGTGTATCAAAATCGGGTTCATTGATAATTGACATCCTATCTCTCCATTCACTATAATCTATATTTATGTACGTCTATATAATAAACCAGCAACAAAATTTTGTAAACTGGAAATGCTTGAAAACGTTTTCTGTCCAAAACCGTTTCATTTGGACATCTTTATTGGCCAGGCACCTTGCATAAACACTAGAAAAACGCTATCATAAGTAATGGAAAGACTTACCGTGCGATTTTCATCAATTTTTAAAAATCGTGAATGTTTCCATTTTTAATGAAATCAAAACGCTTTAACAAAGGGGTTGATCACATTCCAAAGACTCTGTAAAGAGCCGTGATGATTTTAAGTGTAAACGGTTTCAATTATTTTTACCACCCTATTGGCAACAAAAATTCACCACATAAATGAGAGGAGAAACTATGAGAAAAAGTTGGAAAAGTTTTCTATTCGTTGCGTCTTTGGCGTTTGTAGCTCTGTTCGCAGCATGTGACACAGAAGAAACAGATGATCCAAATGACGATCCTAACAACGAAGAAGAAACAGAAACAGTTGAAGTTCACTTCTATAACAGCGAGGGCTGGGACGAAGTGTATGTACAAAGTGATGACCACGATGATTTAACAGATGGTCTACAGGCCACTGCAGAAAGCGGTGAGGACAAATGGTACGCGGTTGAATTTGAACGTGATGTTCTAAGAAACCCTATCACCATTACATTCAACAATGGTGGAGACCTGGAGTCTGAAGAACTTGAAATCAACCATCCTAGACAAGTCTATACGACTGTCTATAGTGATGGCATATTTGGTTCCAGAGGTGGGGCCGAAGATTTCATGAACACCACCCTTTATTTCTTTAATTCTGAAAGCTGGGACGCTGTTCATGTGAGCAGTGACGATGTAGCAATGCTCAGCGACAACCCTGAGGTTGACGTGCATCCTGATCAGGACAACTGGTACAGCATTCAAGTACCGGTCAACCTATCAAAATCATCCATCACGGTAACATTCAATGATGGTACGATTGATGATGAAACAGCGACTACGCTCGACGACCCATCTCAAACTTATCTGACGGTTCAAGAAGATGGCCTATATGGTTCATTCTCTGAAGCAGAAGCAAAAGTTTCTGGTAATTTCACTGAAGTGTATTTCTACAATACACCAGGATGGGAAACCGTAACTGCTCACTACTGGGGCAATGACAACCTTGAAGGCACCTCTTGGCCAGGTGCGAACACTACTGCCGTTGAAGGACATGATAACTGGTTCAAAGTCATCGTTCCTGATGTAAACCCTGGTGATGAGTTCATGATTATCTTCAACAATGGCGGCAATGGAGCACAAACAGGTGACACTGAGATTTCCAATGCTGAAGATCTCTATCTAACCTACAACGAACCTGATGGAGATACCAACATTCCAGCAAGCAAGTACAGCTCTTTTGAAGAAGCTGAAAATCCTTCTGTTCGTCTGAACTTCTATAACGACCAGAACTGGGATACTGTTAACGTTTCTGCAGTTGACGGTGATGACGCAGCGATTGAAGGCGTAACCATCGAACAAGATGGGGATCCACGTTTTTACACTGTTGAAGTTCCACAAACTGCCATGGAAGGCACAGTTAACCTTACCTTCTCTGATGGAGACAGCGCTACTAGCGATGTAATCACTGTGACTGACGACAACAAGGATCTTTATCTCACTACTGATTCTGATCTCACGTATGCAAGTAGAAATACCCTTTGGTTCTACAATGCGGATGGTTGGTCTACAGTACACGCTGATGTTGAAACAGACGCCGATACTCCTAGAACCGTTCTTGACAATGTTCAGGCCACTCAAGACGGCGATACGGATTACTGGAGTGTAGACGTTCCTACAGATTTTGATAACGAAGCCTACAATGTAACCTTCTCAGACAATGATACAAATGAAAGTGATGTTCTTGCGGTAACAAGCGATAACGTTGGCAACATCTTCACCTCAGATGCAACCATCGTTTACACTGCACGCACGACCATTACGTTCTATAACTCTGAAGCCTGGTCTTCAGTCCATGCAAATATCGTAACTGATTCAGACACACCTAGAACGATGTTTGACGCTGCAGCGACTCAAGACGGCGATACCGACTGGTGGAGTGTTGAAATCCCAACGAACTTTGACAGTGAAGCCTACAACGTAACATTCACTGACGGGGACACCGCTACTTCTGAAACGGTTACTGTCTCTGATGGCAATCAAACCGTATTGACCATGACAGCTGCTGAACGCTACAACAATATCGATCAGGCTGAAACATGGATGAACGCAGAAGCCGGAGATTACAACACAGTCTGGTTCTATAACTCCGAGGGATGGACTGACTTGAACGCATACATTTTCGGTGAGTACCAAATCCTAGGTGCTTGGCCAGGTATGACACTCACTCAAGATGGTGAGACTGACTGGTGGAGCATTGACATTCCAGCAGACTTCTCAACATCGGATTTCACCATTATCTTCAATGGTGCTGATGGCAACCAAACTTCAAACATCCCACTTGAAAACAATACGGATGTATACATGACCGCCAATGGTGGAAAACATGCGGACAAAGCCTCAGCTGAAGAAGCCATGGCGATGGACCCTATCAAAGTATACTTCTACAACTCTGAAGGTTGGACTGACATTAACGGTTACAACTGGTCAGATGGCGCAAAATCAGAGACTTTCAACGAGATTTTGGGCGCTTGGCCTGGAACTGCCGCTACTCAGGACGGAGATTCCGACTGGTGGTATGTTGAAGTACCTGTGGACTTCACAGAAGACTACATTGCACCAACAGACACTGAAGATGCAAAAGGGTTCAACATAATCTTTAACGGTGCTGGAGACGGTGTTCAAACCGGTGATATTCTTCTTGACACTCTTGATGATGTTTACATTACAGTCAATGATGAGAAGTTTGACAATAAAGCCGATGCCGAAGCTTCTTTGGAAACAGTAAGTGCAAGTGACCTGTTCATTTCTGAATACATCGAAGGAACAAGTAACAACAAGGCTATTGAAATCTACAATCCAACAGGATCTGATGTGGATTTGACTCCTTATACTGTCGAGCTTTATTCAAATGGCGCAACAGATGTAACTCAGACACTTGACCTTACAGGTACATTGGTAGCTGGCGAAGTATACGTTATAGCTGCTGACCAATCAGTTCAGACTGTTTTAGATGTAGCGGATTTGGAACAATCTTATCCAAGTGTTGTTCATTACAACGGTAACGACGCCCTACAACTTCTCAACGATGGTACCGTAATTGACATTATTGGTGAAGTCGGTGTTGATACTACTTGGACTGTTGGTGATGGAGCAACTTCAGAATACACACTCGAAAGAGATCCAAGTGTAACTAGTGGTGTAACCACGTTCGATCCAACTCAATGGGTTGTTCACCCACAAGATACATTCGACAAACTCGGATCACATACAGTCGAATAGATTCATTCAATATTCATAGACTAACCACAATAAAAGCCGCTTTACACGCTCAAGTGTAAATGCGGCTTTTTTTATTGCTGGAAAAATGATTTTGAAAACTCGGGATGGGATTCGTGAAACGCAATCTTTTCTTTAAGAAATGCTTCCAGTTCATAAAGTATCTGATAGAGAACGGCTCTTGTTTCGAATTCACTTCTGGTTTCTGGTAGGTTTGAATGTTCTCTGAAATCCTTTAGCATGGACTGCAGTTCATCTAGTTGGGCTTCTGCCTTGTTGGCATACCCGATGTCTTCAATAAGATTGCTCAGATAATTGGCAATGGTGAGCGCGTGTTTGTGATGACAATCAAGTCTCAGTACGTGTTCATGCGCTTGGCTCAACCGTTTCATCTGAGCGCGTCTCATCCTTAGGTAATCAACGTAGCGTTCGTCATTGTCAAAGAGGATATCCTTGTTGGTTTGCATTGCTTCATCAAGTATTTTTTTAAGTCTTTCTTTGAGAGGCTTATGATCTCTAATGTATGAAGCTTCGTCCCTGAGGCTCCTTTCCAGAAGGCTTATGTCTTCCTTGATGAGGGCATCAATGTCCTTGGTGAACTGCCTTAATTCCTTTTGCGAGTTGACAGGATAGAAGATGTTGAGGATAAGCGCAACCGATATTGCGATAGCAATCAGGGCGAAAGTGTTTAACAACACCCCGGTATCGAAGGCTCCATTTTGAAGGAGGATGTTCGCAAGTACGAGGCTTGGCACAATGCCTTCTTCCAGTTTGAGAAGATACGATAGACTAATGAAAATGACTGTAAAGAGGAAGAAAACGGGCATGGAGTAATCAAGTAGAACAAAAAGCAATGTCGCAAGCATAAGGGCAAGCAATGCGTCGATGAAACGCCTGAGCGCGAGATCGATGGAGTCGGCCTTGGTTAGTTTGATGGAAAGCACGGCCAGAATGCCTGCGGTTATTGCGCTCTCGACATTCAAGAGTAGCGCAATGCCTGTAGAGACCAGACTTGCAATGAGCATTTTTATGATGGCATGGGTAATTCTGTTCATTGATATCCTCCTTACAGCAATCCGTAAAATCTGAATACGGTGATAATGACGAGCAGTGTGAATGCTGAGACAAGTGTTGTAAGCACGACGATGTGCGAAGCGACTTCACTGTCGTGGTTCATGCCCTTGGATACGGCCACGCTCGCTATCGCTACAGGCGAGGCGAATATGGCGATAAGCGACGACCAGGTCCCTGTGAAATCGATGAAAGAATGCACCACGTATACAAGTGAAAACGCAATGATAGGCACCATGACCATTCTGCCAATCACTGCGAACGCCAGTGGTTTTTTGAAATGACCCATTCGTTTGAAATAAAACTGACCGCCTATCGCAATGAGTGCGAGTGGGGTTGCGGTGGCTGCGATCATTTCAAGGGTTTCACTGATGACACCAAGATCTGAGAATGTCAGGCTGAAAGAGGCAAGTGCAAAGTGCATGAACAGCCCAAGCAGCGTTGAAATCATGATGGGGTTGACGATGGTTGAGTTGAGGATGGCCTTCACGGTCATCACTTCTTTTGCTTCATCCCTTGACCAGTGATCAAACATAAAAAGTGCGATGGCATTCGTGATAGGAATTAAAAACGCATTGAACACGACAATAACCTCAAGGGCGCTTTGGCCCCCAAGTCTCATCGCAAGGGGAATGCCTATAAAGACGAAGTTTCCTCTGTGAATGGCCTGATGAAGTACGGCACCATGAGGCCATTTAAGGTTAAAAAGAGGGAGTATGATGGTGGCTAGTAAGGCTATAAGGATAATGACGGCGACAGTAAAAAGAACGACGTCCCATTTTAAAGCGTCAAAGGAGTCAATCGCTGCGATCGTCGTAAAAATAAGCACCGGTAGCGCTACTGTGAAGACAAATCGATTGAGTTTGTCAGTAAACGCTTCATTTAGAACGTGACTTTTTCTAAGAAAATAGCCAATGGCTCCAAGCAGCAGCAACGGGCCTATGGCATTCAATGTAAAAGCGAGGGTTTCCATGAATTTCACCTAACTTCAGAATATGGTCTAAGACACTCGGATGTGTCGTTTTTCGGATTGTTCACCGCAAAAGACACAGGATAATGCTTCAAAAGCCCCGCTTCTTTTGGCTTCAAGAGATCCCCCAGGCGTTCGGGTGAGGCATTGTTTTTTGGATGGACCCATGAAAGACGGTCAGATTCATCCAAAAGAACCGGCATTCTATCATGAACGGCCAACATGTCCTCGTTTGCTTTTTGAGTGAGGATGGCTACGGAATAATAGCGCTCTCCCTCTTTGGTTTTGGACTCCGTATAAATGCCCGCCATGGTGAAAATGGATTGTTTTTCATGCGTGAAACGCATGGGGATTTTCTTCTCACCCTTTTGTTGCCATTCATAAAACCCATCCGCAAGAATCAGACAGCGCTTTGAAGCGAATGCCGATTTGAATAGGGGCTTGGTGGATATGGATTCGCTTCTCGCATTGATGAGGGTGAAATTGGGCTTATCGATAAAAGCTGGTCTGAAGCCCCACTTCAAGGTTCCAATTCTGTACTTCTCACCATCATGAATGAGCGCTAAAACGTTTTGCGAGGGAGCGATGTTGTATCTGGGAAGCCCTAAGGATTCATAATCCACATCAAGCTCGAATGCGCTTTGCATCGTCGATTCGAATGTTTCTTTATCCATGGCTAGAGAGAAACGGCCACACATGTCAGACCACCTCTTTCAGGCATTTGGAATAAAGCATGATGGTGAGGGTTCTCTCACCGTTTTTAAGCGGTTCTATCATGCTTGTTTCATTTTCCTTTTGAAATCCGTTGGCGTCATAAAACCGATAGACGCATGTCGTGTCGGTGAATAGGTAGTAGTGTGCCTTCTTTTTCTTGATGAGCGTAGCTTCGAATCTTTCAATGAGTGCTTTTCCCAGTCCTCTTCTATGGTACGTCGGATCGACCAGAAAAAGAATCAATTCGCTTTTAAGATGCTTTTTCTTCTGCTTCAATAGTTTTTTGTATTCTTTGTACATCTTTTTGAAGTTTTTTAAAAGTTTGCGGGATTCTTTTGAGTGAAATTTCAGTTTAAGCCCATATTTCATGAATTTGAAATAGTATGGCATGTTTTTAAGAGCCGCTTTGATTAAACTGATGCGGCCAAGGGCGATGCCTGCGAACGCTCCGTTGACATAGACGGCTTCCTTGTAGTCACTTTCATAAAGCGACATGTAGACATCGGTCTTGACAAAGGCTTTTCGTATGGTTTCATTGTCCGAATATTCTTTATAACTCCACACTTTTTCAAGTGTGTTTTCAAAATCAGCGAGATCAGTCTTTTCAAAAGGTCTAAACTGCAGTGTTTCTTTCATGGTCTCACCCTTCCTTTGGCCCTTATTATAACATAGAGGCGTGGCTTTCAATGCGCTTTTAAAACGATAATCCTTTTAAAATGAAGAGAACTGGTGCATAATGAAAGTATAGAGATTAGGAGGTGACTGTATGAACGATGTAGTAAAATTCTTCGACGGGCTTCCATTCATTGTCAAACTCATCCTTGCACTCCCTGGCATTGACAGCCTGGCATGGGGCATTTACCGGTTGGCCAAAGGGATTCATAAAAATGACCTTGGGCTCATAATCGCCGGCATTGTCTGGATTGCGGTAGGATGGGCTATTTTCTGGGTTATTGACATCATTACCATTATTCTCAACGGAAAACCGACGGTTTTCGCTTAATGAAAAAAGTCTGCACGCCTGTGAGTCAGGATGTGCAGACTTTTTTTGTGCGATAACTAGAATTCCACGTTGAAGCCATTGAATGTTTTTCTGGTATCAAGAACCTCGAGGGAGGTATCGGTGATATTGCCGGTACGGGCATTTTTTGCGCGCTTGATGAAATCATCCACCTGGGCGCTTTTTCCCTGGGCAACGATTTCAACCGATCCGTCACTCAGATTTTTGACATAGCCTTTTACACCGACTTTTTTTGCAATCTGCATAACGGTAAATCGCATGCCGACACCTTGAACTCTGCCAAATAAATAAAGTCTTATTGTTTTCATAAGCACTCTTCTCCTTATTCAGGTTTCATTTGCTGGTAGCGCGTCATATCGATCGGGGCGTCATAATCTACGGCATTTAACTTGAATCCGTGGATGTTATAAAATAGCGTGTAAAAATCCTGTGTTCCCTGAAGGTTCAATATCTGTTCATCAGTCAATGACGTCATGAGGTTGATGGTTTCTTTTTGAATGGTCTCATCGAGCTCAAAAGCGTCCATTCTGAGTCTTCCCTTCGGATCCAATTGACGGTTGTTGCCATAAACCATGTCCTTGAAGAGTCTATATTTGTGTTTTAGTATCGTTTCATGAACCCCGTGGGATTTCATGACATCAAATAGACAGGATACGTACAAGGGCATTTGTGGGATGAATACGCTGGCTTTGGTAACGACGGCCTTGGATGATGAGATGAGTGCTTCCCCTTGCAAGGTGTTTTTAAGCATTGTGTTGATTGTCTCTGCGCGTTTTTCCAAATCCTCTTTGGCTTTGCCGAGCGTGCCGCCACGGTAGATAGGGTAGGTTACTTCACTGCCAATATAGGTATAAGAGATGGTTTTTGCCTTGTTTGCGAGGACGTTTTGACTGTTTAGGTGTTCCATCCACTTTTGCCAGTCTTCTCCGCCCATGACAAACACCGTGTCCTTGATATCCTGTTCACTGGCTGGATTCAGTTTTAGTTCTTTCACTTCTTTTTTAGCCACATCGATGGTTTTACCCTTTTCAGGCGTTCCAATTGGTAGAATTTTTGATTTCACGAGTGTGCCGTCTTCTGCGGGTCTGGCGCCGGCCGCAAGCGAATAGATGACCAGGTCTATGGACCCAAGATGTTTTTTGATGTAGTCGGATACCTCTTGCTTGGTCTGATCAGAGAAGGCGTCCATCACGAAATCCTTGTGCGTGGTGCCAAGCGCGCTAGCGAGTGTCTGGAAGTGAATGTTGTTCCACCAGCCTGCGCTGCCTGTCTTTTCGTTTTTGGGCTGTCTTTCAAAGGATACGTTGATGGTATTGGCTTTTGCGCCAAATGCGAGGGCCACACGTGAAGCGAGCCCGTAGCCCGAGGAGCCTCCGATGATTAAAACGTTTTTGGGACCTTCAAAACTATCAAGGCCTTTGGTTTCATCAATGAGAGACTGAACGTAGGCTTTACTGCCTTTTGGATGTGCGTTTGTGAATACATTTGAACGAATGGATGGTTTGATTATCATAAGATCACTCTTTCTACGTTATAATGGGGTTTATTTATATATTTATTCTAACACGATACGTTTGTATAAAAAACTACTATGCTAGTGTAAAAACAATGTAATTACTTTGACACGCGTAGTAATATATGATAGCCTTAATATGCCCTGTTAGAAGTAATTTGAAGTAAAAAGGAGTAATTAGAAATGAAAACAGCAATCATTACCGATTCAGCCTCAAACCTTGACAAAAAAACACTAGAAAAACATCCTCACCTATACACGATTCCTCTGCTTATCATGATTGATGGTAAAAGTTTCCGCGATCAGGTAGACATTACAAGCGAAGAAGTTTATGCTCAACTTGATACGCACAAAGTCTCAACCAGTCTTCCAAGTACCGAAGATTTCTTTTCCCTGCTCGATGATCTTCAGGAAAAAGGCTATGAAAAAGCATTCTTCGTCACTGTATCTTCTGGACTGAGTGGGACGTACAATGCGATGAGAAACGCGCTTGAGGCGTATGAAGGGTCCATTGAAGTAACCCTTTATGATTCACTCACACTAGGTGCCGGAGAAGGCTACCTTGCGACCCATGCGCACACCAGACTTTCTGAAGGTGTTGACGAGGACACCCTTGTAGAAGAACTCAACACCCTTCGTTTCAAGGATTCCCTTGCAATTTATTCAATTGATACGCTCAAGTACCTAAGGCGTGGTGGCCGCATTGGGAAGGTTGAAGGTGCGATTGGTGGTGCGCTCAGAGTCAAACCCGTCATTACCGTCAATGACGACGGCGTTTATGTGACATTGTCAAAAACCATCGGATCCTTTCAAAGAGCCATGTTGTCGATGAAAAAATTATTGGTCAAGAAGTTTGGTGATTCGCCCATTCATCTTACCATCCACTACGGCAACAATCCCGATAAAGCTAAAGAACAAGGTGAAAAACTTAAAAGCGCCCTCAACATCAAAGAACTCGTGCTTTCACAGTTGACACCGGTTTTAGGCATTCACACAGGCCCTAAAATGCTCGCGTATGTAGCACGTAAAATCAGCTGATTTAAAAGACAAAAGCCCTTCACTTTCAAACTTAAAGTGAAGGGCTTTTTTTAAATGGGCAATGATACGGAAACATCGTCATAAGTAACTTCTACTTTTACCGGCACCAGCGTTCCTTCATGGGTGAAGGTGTAAGTAAACGTAAGCGGGTCGCTTTCTGGATCGAAGGTGAAACTCTGAATGGTCTCTGCCTTGTCTCCAAATACGGTTTCATACTCTGACTCCTTGAGATGGTACGTACCTTCTTCGTCTTCTTTTTCAAACATCGATGTCTCTAAGA
>Ga0194138_10001649_pt1 | contig 10684 bp, 12 predicted proteins | sample TARM_MetaG_T2_14_FD_134022 | JGI IMG/M metagenome (GOLD analysis project Ga0194138, IMG submission 134022) | Freshwater microbial communities from Pennsylvania, USA, analyzing microbe dynamics in response to fracking - TARM_MetaG_T2_14 (version 2) | ecosystem: Environmental > Aquatic >...
ATGACGTATCCATCCAGACCGAATTTCCTTTCGACGATGATATTCATACGGTTACGCTCTATTTGGGAGCCAAACGTCAACCCGAATATTATGAGCATTTAATTAACCTGAAACCGGAGCGGGTAATTTTTAACCCGGGGGCTGAAAACCCTGAATTAAAAGAAAAGCTTGAATCGGCAGGTATTGAAACCGTTGAAAACTGCACGCTGGTCATGCTGCGCACCAATCAATTTTAATTTTCAGAAAATGTTTGCAGAACTACAATCACTGGAAGAATTTAACCGGATGAAAGATGAGGAACCGGCCTTGCTGGCTTACTTTTCAACCGATTCCTGCAATGTGTGCAAAGTGCTGAAACCTAAAGTGGATGAATTAGTTCAAAGTGAATTCCCGAAACTGAAGATGGTTTACGTAAAATCAGATGTTTTGCCTGATGTGGCTGGGCAGCACCAGGTATTTGCAGCGCCAACAATCCTGGTATTTTTCGATGGGCGGGAGTACATCCGCAAAAGCCGCAATATCGGCCTTGATGAACTCCGCCGCGAAATCGATCGCCCCTATTCGATGATTTTTAGGGACACGGACTTTCCAAGTCCGTGATTTAAGGAATTATTGATTTAGCTATTTGGTTGCTTATAAAAGGATTCCTCATGTAATACCATTTTATAGACAAATTTACTTACAAATATTAGTGGCATAAGGTGGTGAGAGGTGTACTGACAAACTTTTAGTCCGTCAGCCGGCTAGTCGATTAGGGGTATATTTTATTTCGTTTTCAAGCTATTTAAATATTCATCTGGTGATAAAACAGGAATATCAGATTCTTTAAAATCTTTTTTTAATGTCAATTTTGCATCCATAATTAAATATTTTCAATACGTGTAAATATACAAATTCAGTCCGTATTGCGCAAGCCGTAATTTTCGTGCGACAAATTTACGCCTAACGTAATAGTATTTTATCCATCGTTGATTCAAAATACAACAAAACTACTGAGATTTAAAATTGCAGCGGATATGAGTTTATTTTTAAATAATTGCCCGGTTCATAACTCCTAATGCGCTATTTTTATAATTTTTACAATTCCGGGTGATAATTACGTCAATATCTACATTTACTTAAGCAGAAAAGTTTTTCAAAGCGTCTTAAAAAAGTTTTTCCAGTAAATCTTCATCCGCCTCATTGGCCAGTGTTACCTTTAGCTCCGGGTTCACCTGCATGGCCCGCTCGATGGCAAACCGCGCCGGTTTGTTCCGTGCCCAGCTGCGGCGGGCAATGCCATTGTTTACATCCCAGTGGAGCATGTTGGTCAGGTGCCGTTCGGCATCTGCGCTGCCGTCGATGGTAAGCCCGAAACCTCCGTTGATGACTTCGCCCCAGCCCACGCCGCCGCCGTTGTGCAGCGACACCCACGTGGCACCACGGAAACTGTCGCCCGCAAAATTTTGCACCGCCATGTCGGCTGTCAGCGCCGAGCCGTCGTAAATATTCGATGTTTCGCGGTAGGGGGAATCAGTGCCGGAAACATCGTGATGATCGCGTCCCAGAACTATCGGTGCCGAAATTTCACCTTTGCGGATGCCGTCGTTAAATGCTTTGGCAATCAGCGTGCGGCCGTTGCAGTCGGCATACAGGATGCGTGCCTGCGAACCTACTACCAGCTTGTTTTTTCCGGCTTCGCGTATCCAGTGCACGTTGTCGTTCATCTGCTGCTGAATTTCTGCCGGAGAAGTGTCGGCCAGTTCTTTCAAAACCATAGCCGCAATTTCGTCAGTCTTTTGCAAATCCTCAGCTTTGCCCGATGTACAAACCCAGCGGAACGGGCCAAATCCATAGTCGAAAAACAGCGGTCCCATAATGTCCTGCACATACGACGGATAGCGGAATTCACCGTTGCTGTCGTAAATTTCTGCCCCGGCACGGCTGGCTTCCAGCAAAAAGGCATTGCCGTAATCCCAGAAATACATTCCATTTTGGGTGAGTTTGTTAATGGCAGCTACCTGGCGTTTCAGCGATTCATGTACTTTTTCTTTGAAAAGTTCAGGTTGTGCCGCCATCATTTTGTTCGACTCCTCCAGCGATAAACCTGCCGGGTAGTACCCGCCGGCAAATGGATTGTGCAGCGAGGTTTGGTCGGAACCCAAATCGACACTGATATTTTTTTCGGCCAGTTTTTCCCACAAATCGACAATGTTTCCCTGGTAACCCATCGAAACGGCTTCCTTGTTTTTTTGTGCCTGCTGAATTCGTTGAATTAGTTCATTCAAATCGGAATACAATTCGTCCACCCAACCTTGTTGGTGGCGTTTTTTAAGTGCCTGCGGATTGATTTCGGCCACCACGGCCACCAGCCCGGCAATCACGGCCGCTTTGGTTTGCGCGCCCGACATGCCGCCCATTCCGCTCGAAACGAAAAGTTGACCCGCGATTCCGCCCTGGGAGTGGAGCCGTGCGGCGTTCAGCAATGTAATAGTGGTGCCGTGCACGATTCCCTGCGGCCCGATGTACATGTACGAACCGGCAGTCATTTGCCCGTATTGCGTCACGCCCAGCGCGTTGAATTTTTCGTATTCGTCGCGCGATGAATAGTTGGGAACCATCATCCCGTTGGTAACAACAACTCTCGGCGCATCGGGGTGGGAGGGGAACAACCCCAGTGGATGGCCCGAATACATCACCAACGTTTGGTTGTCGGTCATTTCGGCCAGGTATTTCATGGTGAGCCGGTACTGCGCCCAGTTTTGAAAAACAGCGCCGTTTCCGCCGTAAGTTATCAGCTCATGTGGGTGTTGTGCCACTGCATGATCCAAATTGTTCTGAATCATTAACATGATGGATGCCGCCTGTTTCGATTTGGAGGGATATTCATCAATGGGGCGTGCAACCATTTCATAATCGGGCCGGAACCGGTACATGTAAATCCGCCCGTATTTTTCCAGCTCTTCAAGAAATTCGGGTGCCAAAATGGCGTGAAATTTTTCAGGGAAATAGCGAAGTGCATTTTTTATTGCCAGCTTTTTTTCTTCCCGGGTAAGTACATCTTTTCTTTTTGGGGCGTGACTGACACCGGTTTCGTAAGGTTTGGCCGAAGGAAGTTGATCGGGTATTCCTTCCAGTATTGCTTTTTTGAATTCTTCCTGATTCATAATACTTATTTTGGTTTATCTTTTGATAGATGGAATACAGCGGCAAATTAGCGTCTTTCCCCGAATTTTGAGATGATTTTTCACACATTTTGAGGATATTTGTCAGATTATAAAAAAAATGAAGGAATTATGAGAAAATTAATTGTTATAACAATGGCTGTGGTTGCCGGGTTTTTATTTACCGGTTGTGGCTATAATAAAATGGTTGACCTGGAAGAACAGGTCACCTCGCAGTGGTCGCAGGTGGAAAATGTGTACCAGCGTCGTGCCGACCTCATTCCCAATCTTGTTAACACCGTGAAAGGTTATGCTGCACATGAACAGGAAACTCTCGAAGGCGTAATTGAAGCCCGTTCGAAAGCAACTTCTGTAAATGTAAATCCGGAAAACCTGTCGGAACAATCCATCGAGCAATTTAACCAGGCGCAGGAAGGATTGACCTCGGCACTCAGCCGGTTGATGGTGGTAGTGGAACGCTACCCCGATTTGAAAGCCAACCAGAATTTCCTCGATTTACAGGCGCAGCTGGAAGGCACTGAAAACCGGATTGCTGTGGAGCGAAGAAAGTTTAACCAAACTACCCAGGCATACAATGCGTATATCCGAAAATTTCCGCAGGTGATTTATTCCGGGTGGTTCGGTTTTGAGAAAAAAGATTATTTCGAGTCGCAGCAGGGAGCAGACCAGGCACCTGAAGTAGAGTTTTAAAGAGGAGGAAGCATGAGTGTACGAAAGTATTTTTCAGAAAAGGATAAATTACAGATTAAGAACGCGATTCGGGCTGCCGAACTGAATACTTCGGGCGAAGTGAGGGTACACATCGAAAAACATTGCCGCGAGGATGTGCTCGATCGGGCAGCTTATATTTTCAAAAAGCTGGAAATGCATAAAACGGAACTGCGCAACGGCGTTCTGTTTTATCTCGCAGTAGATGATCGTAAATTCGCAATTTTGGGCGATGCCGGAATTAACCAGGAAGTTCCTGATGATTTTTGGGAAGAAATTAAGGAAAAGATGGCCGAAAAATTTAAAGAAGGCTTGTTTGCCGAAGGACTTTCACAGGGAATACGGATGGCCGGCGAACAATTAAAAGCCCATTTCCCGTACCAGGAAGATGACGTGAATGAACTATCAGATGAAATTTCATATGATTAAATTGTTTGTTTTTAAGGTATCATATGGAACTCGCATATACTTCAATCATTCATTTTGGTGTAAATATTTTACATGCTCGTTTCATATGGTTAAAATTGTTTATTTATAATGCCCCATATGTAACTCGTCCGGGTAAACCGGGGCTCGTTTCATTTGGAGAAAAGGAGTAAAAATGAGGAAGTTTTTTGTTTTAACAGTTTTATTGTTTGGATTCGTAATTAGTAATGCTCAAATTCCCGAGCGACCTTCTCCACCACGGCTGGTGAACGATTTTGCCGGTGTTTTGCAACCCGGTGAATACAACAACCTGGAAGCTACCCTCGAACAGTTTGCCCGGGAAACTTCTACCCGGATTGTGGTGGTAACTGTTGACGACCTTCAGGGATACGACCCTGGCGATTATGCTTTCCGGTTGGGTGAACAGTGGGGAATTGGCCAGCAGGGCAAAGACAACGGGCTGGTTATTTTGGTAAAGCCCAAAAAGGGAAATGAGCGCGGTCAGGTTTTTATTGCCACCGGCTACGGGCTGGAAGGCGTTTTGCCCGATGCCATTGTTAACGGCGATATTATCGACACCGAAATGGTTCCCCATTTCAGAGAAAATAATTATTACCAGGGGTTGGCGAGTGGCATAAATGTTATTATGGATATTACACGAGGAGAATATACTGCAGAATATTACCGTGAAAATTATGCAAGCCAGGGTGGTGGTATTCTTCCTGTGATTATTGTTTTCTTCATTTTCTTTGTAATTGCTCCTATTTTAAGCAGGCGAAGAAGAGGTGTTTATTCACCGGGAAAAAGCTTGCCGTTTTGGCTGGCCCTCGGCCTCTTATCTGGTGGCGGAAGGTCGCACAGCGGATCGTTCAGTAATTTCTCCTCTGGTGGGGGAGGTTTCGGCGGCGGCGGATTTGGTGGTTTTGGCGGCGGCAGCTTCGGCGGCGGCGGTGCCGGCGGCAGTTGGTAGAGATTAAAAGTTATAGCTCAGGCCTACCCCCGGCAGCTGCTTTAGCTGGATCCTGCGGCCTTTGGTTCCTTCGTTGTCAACCGGTAACAGGATGTCATGATCGTAAATTAATGTTGATTGAAAATTGGCCGAAAGGAAATCGTTGATTTTCATGTTTAAAGCCAGGTCCCAGTTCACATCAATATTTTCGGGCTGGTCCAGGTAATTTGAAACATCCCAGTAGGTTGTGTCTTGTGGTTCCTGGGCAAAAATCCCCGTCGCCAGGATAATTAGGAGAATAAATATTGATGTTGTCTTCATACTATTAGAATTGTTTATTTATAAGGTATCACTATGTGGGAACCTGCCCGACTTGCTGGTCAGGCGGGCTCGCATCCGCCAGCCGGCGGATAATCATTTGTTTGTGGATAAAACAAAAAAGCGCTGCAAAAATTGCCGCGCTTTTGAGAATATTTTAAGCGTTGGATTTATTCCGCTGCTACTTTGTTAATGTCTTTGTCAACCAAAATGCGACCGCAATATTCGCACACGATAATTTTTTTATGGTTGGCAATGTCCATTTGCCGCTGTGGCGGGATTTTGTTGAAGCAACCACCGCAGGCATCGCGCTGAATGGTAACAACAGAGAGGCCATTGCGTGCATTTTTGCGAATGCGTTTAAATGCTGTGAGCAGCCGTGGCTCAATAAATGATTCAATTTTTTCAGCCTTGGCTTTCAGTTTTTCCTCTTCAATTTTGGTTTCTTCGGTAATTTCGTTCAGCTCGTTTTTCTTCCTTTCGAGGTCTTCTTCACGTTCTTTTAGCAGTGTTTTCGAAGTTTCAACAGCCTCTTTTTTCTCAGCCATTTCAGTGCTGAATTCCTTGATTCTTTTTTCCGAAAGCTCAATTTCGAGGGTCTGGAATTCTATCTCTTTCGAGAGCGAATCAAATTCGCGGTTGTTCCTGACGTTGTTTTGCTGTTCGGTATATTTTTCAATAAGCGCCTGAGAATCCTTTATGGCAATTTTTTTGTTGTTAATAGCCGTGTCGAGGTTTTTAATCTCATCCTCAAGGTTGGTGAGCCTGGTTTTCAAACCGGCTATTTCGTCTTCCAAATCCTGAACCTCGAGCGGAAGTTCGCCGCGCAGTGTTTTAATTTTATCGATTTCTGAAACTACACTTTGCAATTCATACAGCGCGCGTAGTTTTTCTTCAATTGAAATATCTTTTTCTTCTTGCTTTGGAATTGATGCATTCATCGTTTGTCAATCTTTAAATTCAAAATTACTTGTCAAAAATAAAATACCGGGTTGGTTTTTATTTCCGAAAACCGGACTGCAAATTTAGGGAATTTTTTTGTAAGTAGTTCATAAAAAAGTTCTTTAGTGAACTGCTCACTTTCGTAGTGCCCCACATCGGCAATTACGATTTTTTTATCGGCATCAAAAAACTGGTGGTATTTAAAATCTCCTGAAACGAAAAAGTCGGCTCCGGCCGCAATGGCTTTGCCCAGCAGAAAGGAGCCGGCACCCCCGCAAACTGCCACTTTCTGCACTGGTTTTCCTTTAAGGGCGGTGTGTTTTATCACTCCGGCACCGAATGTTTTTTTCAGCGTTGCGAGGAACTCTTTTTCTTCCACCGGTTGGGGCCACGTTCCTGTCATTCCCATTCCCGCTTTTTCGTATGTGTTGTCGAGCGGGTAAATATCGTAAGCCACTTCTTCGTAAGGATGGGCGTTAAACAGCGCGCTTAAAATATTTCCCTGCAGCCACGCCGGGAAGATGGTTTCAAAACGAATTTCTTTTTCGTAGTGAATTTCGCCTTTTTCGCCCACATAAGGGTTGGTTTCCTCGCCTGCCCTGAAACTCCCGGTGCCTTCGAGGTTGTACCCGCAAAAGTCGTATTCGCCAATATTTCCGGCACCGGCTGTAAAAATAGCTTCGCGCACCTTGTCGGCTGCTTCGTGTGGTATAAAAGTCACCAGCTTTTTGAGTTGACCGGTTGCGGGTTGCAACACACGGCAGTTTTCCAGGCCCAATAGTTCACAAATTTTGGAATTCACCCCGCCCCGAACGGCATCGAGGTTGGTGTGGGCTGCAAATAGGGCGATGTCGTTTTTAATGGCTTTCAGCACCGTGCGTTCCACGTAGTTTTTCCCGGTAATTTTTTTCAACCCCGAAAATATGATGGGATGATGCGCCACAATCAAGCCGGCATTTTGCTGAATGGCTTCTTCTACCACTTCTTCAGTTACATCAACAGTTACCAGTGCTTTGGAAACTTCAGCATCCGGATTGCCCACAATCAGGCCGGCATTGTCGTACGATTCCTGCAGCGCCGGCGGAGCAAAACTTTCAAGGTAATTTGTTATCTCTTTTATCTTAACCATTCAATTATTTTTTCCGTTAAAGAATTTATTCTTCCTCCTTCTTAACCTCTCCCCTTTGGGGAGATTGAGAGGGGCTTCCCCCTTGGGGAGACCGAGAGGGGCCCTTTTCTTCCATCTCATCGCGTATGCTGGTCAGTTCTTTTTTTAGCTCCTGCAGCCGTTTCACAATTTCCCAGTTGTTTTGGGTTTCCGCTTTGTTGTCGGCCAGTTTTTGCTGCGCGCCTTTAATGGTCAGGCCGCGTTCTTTCACCAGGTAGTTTATCAGCTTGACCGTTTCAATATCCTCTTTGGTGAAATAACGGGTGCCTTTGGCATTTGTTCGCGGGGCAAGTTCCTTGAAATTGCTTTCCCAGTAACGAATTGACGAGGGGGTGACATCAATCATTTCGGCCACTTCGCCAATGGTGTAATACACTTTTTCTATGTTGGATTTTTTAGCTGGCATTGCTCGTTTTTATTCCCGCCAAGATAAAGAGATTTTCAGATACCCGATAATGCTACGGAAGATTTTTTGGACTGTTAAATCCATTTATACCTTATTCTTTCCCCGCCGACTGGCAGGGAAATGCATGCGGCTCACCAGCTTTCGACGGATAATTCAAGTGGACTCAGCAACGTTCATCAGAGCGATTGTCCCATTAACCAATTTATACCATTTCTTCTCTCCTTCAGGAGAGATGTCCTGCGTAAGGAATGTGGGAGGATTGGACAGAGAGGTCCGAGGGGGACGAGGACGGATTTACCCGGCCAGGGGGTAAAATATCTTACAGCACTCACTTTATGTTTTTCAGCATTTTACTGGTATTTTTATTTATGTTTTCGTAACTTGCTTACCATTAAATTTTTAATCTTTTATCAAAACAGTGAAAATGCTTCAGATACATTGTTCCTTCGCCGCAATTGCAAACCATGCCCCCGGCAAACCAGACAGTGCAAACAATAAAAATAATCCTGCAAAAATTCACGTCCCAAACCCGGGGCACATTATTCATTAAAATCAATTTATCATGAACAAAACGCAGACAAATCACATGCGGATGTTCCTGAACACTCAGGAAATCCTGGATGAGAACACTACATTGTGGAACGGAATTCCCGTTTTACTGGATGTAAAAAACAATTTTGATGAGCTGATTCAGCGCATTGAAGAGACCAATGAAAAAACGCAGCCGGCAAGCAAGGCCGTAACCGCCAGCAAGGCCACGGTGCTGAAAGCCTTGGCGCAAAAGGCGGTATCGCTGGCTGGCGCATTGCAGGCTTATGCGGCAATTACCGGAAACGCGAAACTGGCCGGGGAAGTAAAACTGGTGAAATCGGATTTCGACCGGGCCCGCGAAACCGATGTAGAAGCGCTGGTGGCACCGGTTATCCGCCATGCCCGCGCAGAGCTGGAGAACCTGGCCGATTACGGGGTTGCCGAAGCGATGATTACCGAAGTGGAAACCTCGCTCGACGACTTTAAGGCGCTCATTGGCCAGCCGCGCACCATCCGCAACCAGGCATTTGCCGCAATGAACCTGCTCGAGGAACTGTTCGATACGGCCAACGACCTGCTCAAAAACCGGCTCGACCCGCTGATGATCCGTTTTAAGTATTCCGACACCGAATTCTACAGCAAATACGAGCGGGCCCGGACAATCGTAGATTAATGAAACTTAGCTGAAATACTGTGCGAAACAGGCGACTTCTCTTTCAAAGGTGCCGGAAAGTTGTTCGAACTACCCGCCAACCAATTCAAGGCTATTGCAAAGTAGTTCGTACAACCCGGCGCTTTATTCAGAGAAGTACCCGATGAATAATTTTAACACGGCAATTCATTCATTGACAGTTGCAAGCGACACATTGACAGTGGAAGTTCATTCAAAGTACTCCGCAAGTTGTTCAGAGCACTCCAAAGGTTATTCAAAGAACTCCAGGGGTTATTCAAAAAACATGCAGTCAGTGAGTTATGTGCCTGCTGCGCACTGTATCCCGGTACCGGGCAGTTCCGTAAAACTACGCCCGCCTGCATTGTTTTTTTAACAAAAGATTGGTACTTTTAAAAATTGAAAACCGGAATCTATGAATACGCCTTGGGAAACAACGCAAACAAAAGGAAATCCATCCCAAAATTATTTTAGTGCAAAAGCTGGATTATACGCCCAAATTGGGAGGATAACCCATTCTGACAACAGAGATATAAATCAAAGTTTGGGGTTTCACAAACGTTAAGCTTAAATGAGACAATATACAAATGGAACTTTATAATGAAATAATAAGTTTGATTAGTTCAAAAAGAGAAGGTAATTATTGGGACTTTAAGGAAGAACCATATGAGAATAATGCCTCTTTGCTCCACGATATAATTTGTTTATCGAATAGCTTGCATAATGGGAATAAATATTTGATAATTGGTGCTACAGACCCAAATAATGGTGCGACAATTAAAGGATTATCTCCAAATCAAAAAGGAAGAAAGAGTCAAGTTCAATACATAGACTTTTTGAGAACTAAATCGTTTGCGGGACATTCTAGACCAGAAATTGAATTACATACAATATCAATACAGGGTAAAGAAATAGATATTCTAATAATCTTCGACAAACCATTAAAACCCTACTATTTAACCGAGGATTATGAATTCAATACTGGAGAAGGGGGAAAAACAATTGTTAGAGCAAATAATATTTACACGAGGACTAACGACACAAATACACCAATAAATAAATCTGCAGACATTGGAATAATCGAAAAAATGTGGAGACAGAGGTTTGGATTAGATTTATCGCCTCTTGAAAGGATTAAAATTCTTCTACATGAGCCCGATGAATGGTTTATGGATATTGGCAATAAGTCGTATGCCTATCATGAGCAATTCCCAGAGTATAATATTGAATTTTCAGGAGTTGAAAAATTTTGGGAGACCTTTAGTTTCTTTTTTATAAACGAATCTTCATTCCTTGGCAATGCTATATTCAAGTATCATTCGACGATTTTGTTTGAACAAGAATATATCTACTGTGATGAAATGAGGGTTGTTTTAGCAGGGCCTAAAACAGAATATATAAG
>Ga0194138_10001651_pt1 | contig 10682 bp, 8 predicted proteins | sample TARM_MetaG_T2_14_FD_134022 | JGI IMG/M metagenome (GOLD analysis project Ga0194138, IMG submission 134022) | Freshwater microbial communities from Pennsylvania, USA, analyzing microbe dynamics in response to fracking - TARM_MetaG_T2_14 (version 2) | ecosystem: Environmental > Aquatic >...
TGATGTTGGTACTTTACAGGAGAGAATTACTTCAACGAAGAAAGGTTCAATCACATCTGTTCAGGCAGTATATGTACCTGCAGATGACCTGACTGACCCTGCTCCTGCAACCACATTTGCTCACTTAGATGCTACAACAGTACTTTCCAGAGATATTGTGGAAAAAGGTATTTATCCTGCTGTTGATCCACTTGATTCAACTTCAAATATTCTTGATCCAAGAATATTGGGAGAAGAACATTATAATGTTGCACGTGAGGTACAGGAAATTTTACAGGAATATAAGGATTTACAGGATATTATTGCAATTCTAGGTATGGACGAGTTATCTGAAGAAGATAAGATTGTTGTAAACAGAGCGCGTAGAATTGAGCGTTTCTTATCTCAGCCATTCTTTGTTGCTGAGCAGTTTACAGGAACTCCTGGTAAGTATGTTGAACTTGATGATACAATTCGAGGTTTCAAAGGAATCTTAGAAGGGCGTTATGATGATCTACCTGAGGAAGCATTTTATATGGTAGGTACAATCGAAGACGCAGTGGAAAAAGCTAAACAGCTGGAAGAAGGTGAGTAGCCAATGGCTGCTGCACCAAAAATTCAGCTTGATGTTGTAACACCGCAAAAATTGGTTTACAGTGAAGAAGTAGATAAATTAGAGGCACCGGCAATCGATGGTTTGATTGGTATCTGGCCCCGACACGCACCTTTAGTAACTGCAATGAAAATCGGAGTTGTTAGAGTTGTTAATGGTAGTGAAGAGATCCAGATAGCTATCAGCGAGGGTTTTATGGAAGTTCAACCCGATCGAGTTAATTTGGTTGTTCGGACAGCTGAACTACCTGAACAGATAGATGTTGATCGTGCTGAAGCAGCGAAAGAAAGGGCAGAAAAGAAATTAGAAAAAGATCATGAAAATATTGATTTTGCCCGAGCTGAAGCTTCTTATGAAAGAGCATTAGCACGTCTCAAAGCTGCTGGACACCATGATCACGGTTATGATCGTTTATAACTAAAAATGTTTGTTTATGTTCATGCACCGTGAACCACCCGATTTGTGTTTAATTATGTCGAAAAAATATTATAAATATCAAAAGGGTCCCTTAAGGGGCCCTTTTTGTAATTAGACTTTACTATTTTACTTTAAGATTTTCTGGAGCAGGGTTAAATTTGATCAATTAACTTTGATGCAAATTTAGACAAAAACTGACAGGTTCACGGTGCGTGCACATACGTGCACAAATACGAACACACCTGAACATGTACGCTCAAAAATCCAGGATTAAAAGAATCTGTACATAACAAACTGAAAATGTTAAAATGATATCAGGAGGATATAATTTATGATAAACAATAATGAAGAAAGCAAACTCGAAAAAACTGCCCGTGAAGGTGCTTTTGGTTCTAAAGAAATCAAAAAAGATGAGAAAAATAAATTTTTAGGAGAATTTGAAGAAAGAATAATTGCCTATTTAACAGATAAACAGGTTAAAGAAAAGGCATTATACCCTGAGATTAAAGAGGCCTTAAAAAATAAAGAAGCAGCTAAATTAATTATTAGAGGAGATATTGATAAAAAGCATATCTCAGATTATATAGAATGGGCCCGCAAAGAGGGGGTAAGATTTAATAGAAAAAACTCTCCTGAATTCCGGGGAAATGTATCTTTGGAAGTAGTTGGAAAAGATGCGGTATCTCAGCAATTTGGTGCAATTCCGGAGCGAGAAGAAAAGTTGCAAAAGAAGGGCGTATCTGATAACATTATAGAGAATGCAGGCTCTTTGCTCTGCAGTGATTGTTGGGATGAATTAATGGAAAAAGCGCCGGAAGAAAAAATCAATTACAAAAAGGCCGGCATTTTAGATAAAATAACTGGTACAGACTGTATAGGCTGCAGAAAAAAATAATTGTTAAGAGGATAATTTTTGATTAATGTGGTCTTTAAAGGTGTAATTTTAGAAAGGGGCTTTTAGAGGTGGACAAGTATATAATTCAAGGTTTGAATCCACTTAAAGGAGAAATTAAAGTTGGGGGATCTAAAAATGCAGCATTACCAATCATAGCTGCATCATTACTTGCTGATTCTGAGGTAGTGTTAGAAGATATCCCAAGACTTAGAGATGTTACAAATTTATGTAGTATAATTGAAGATATGGGTGCAAAAGTAATAAGAGATAAAAACCGGATTGAAATTGATCCAAGATTAGTTTCTAAAACAGAGGCTGATCATGAACTTGCCAGGAAATTAAGAGCTTCATATTATATTTTAGGAGTGATGCTCGCTAAATCAGGACATGCAAGGACAACTCTACCTGGTGGTTGTAATATCGGTAACCGCCCGATTGATCTTCACCTCAAAGGATTTAGAGCTTTAGGGGCAGAGGTCAATCTTGACCATGGAGTGGTAGATGTTAAAGCTGATAATTTAACTGGAGCAGAAATCTACCTGGATTATCCAAGTGTTGGTGCAACCATTAATATTATGATTGCTGCCAGCCGTGCTGACGGTAAAACAATAATCGAAAATGCAGCTCGTGAACCAGAGATTGTAGATTTAGCTAACTTCCTAACTGTAATGGGAGCTAATATTAAAGGTGTAGGTACAGACATCATAAAAATTGAAGGTGTAGATGAGATGCATGGAGTTGAGCATCGAATTATACCTGATCGAATTGAAGCAGGTACATACATGATTGCATCTGCTATCACGGGTGGAGATGTTTATGTTCGCAATGTTTTAACTGAACATGTTAAACCACTGATTGCAAAAATGCATGAGATGGGAATTACTGTTGAAGAAGATATTGCCGGAGTTAAAGTTAAAGCAGATGGCAAGTTAAAAGCTGTTGATGTTAAAACTCTGCCTTATCCTGGTTTCCCTACTGATATGCAGTCTCAGATGATGGCTTTATTAACTCAAGCTGATGAAACAAGTTTAATTATTGAAACAGTGTGGGAAAATCGTTTTATGCATGTAGATGAATTGCAAAGAATGGGAGCAGATATTAAAATCGATGGACACAGTGCTCTCATAAAACCTGGTCGCCTAACCGGTGCTGAAGTAAGAGCTACAGATTTGAGGGCAGGAGCTGCACTTATTCTGGCCGGACTGGCTGCTGAAGGTCAAACAGAAGTTAAAGATATCTATCATGTTGAGCGAGGGTATGAAAATATAGAAGAGAGGCTCCGGGGAGTTGGGGCTTCAATAAATAAAGTATCTGAGTAAATAAAACCTGCCGCTGATATTTCAGCGGTTTTCTGTTTTGAAATTGATTTTAGTTTCTAAATAAAACAAGGTGGTGAAGAAAATGATTACAACGGTAACGTTAAACCCGGCAATTGACCGCGAGTACTTTGTTGAAAAAAATGAGGTTATGAAAAACCAGTTTATTTACAATGACGAAGATCTAAAAGTTTATCCGGGTGGTAAAGGCTTGATCAGTGCAATTAATTTTAAACAACTCGGATATAGCGATGTACAGAATATCGGTTTTGTTGGTGGTAAGCAGGGTTTATTTTTCGAGAAAATGGTTCAACAACATGATATTATAAGTAATTATATTCATACTGAAAGTGAGATAAGAAATAACGTTAAAATTATTGGTAAAAACCCACCAACCTATACTCAATACAATGATTATACATTTAAAGTTGAAAAGGCAGAAGTAGAAGAGCTGATAATTAGATTTAAAAGATCAATTGCGGAAAGTAATTGTATTTTAATTTCTGGTTCAGTTCCTGAAGGAGTAAATTTTGATATTTATCAGCGTCTAATTAAAATTGCTAAAAAGAAGAATAAACATGTTTTTCTGCAGGCCAGTGGTGAAGCCCTGAAATTAGCTTTAGAGGCAGAGCCTGATGTTGTAACACCATATTTTAAGCATCATAAAACAATTTTAGATATAGAGATGAATGACAAAGAAGATTACATTGACGTGGGTAAAAAAATGCAGGAAATGGGTGCTAAAAGAGTTATGATTCCATTTCACTGTGATCGCATACTATTTGATAAAAATGGTGATGTTTATCAGCTTTCACCAAAAGGATACTGCATTATTAACTGGTTAGGAGCAAGTGATGCTTACAATACCGCCTATTTAGATTATGCTTTTAAAACAGATAAATTTGATTTTATTGAAGCAAATCTAAGAGGGGGAGCTGCCGCCTTATGGATAGCAGAAAATAGAGAAGTCTATTTAAATGATAGAAAAGATTACAACTGCTGTATAGAAAGATTAGAAGTTAATAAGTTGGAGGTGTAAAAGTTGAGTCTAGTTAGAGATTATATGATCAGAACAATGAATTCAGTTACGCCAGAGGATAATATTCGCAAAGCAATAATATTAATGTATAGATCAGAACAATCTGTATTACCAGTGGTTGATCATCAAAATCAGTTTGTGGGAACCATTTATAGTAATAATATTCTTAAGAACATAATCCCCGAAAGTTTTGGCTTTTTGGACAGCAGCCGCTTGTTTTATGAAGTTAATGAAGCAGTCGAAAACTTAAAATATGTTAAGGATGAAAATGTGGGTAAATATATGGCCCGCAACCGTGACGCTGTTAAAGAAAAAAGCGATATGAAAAAAATTGCTGATATTATGTTAAACAACAAAGAATCACTCCTCTTTGTAGTTAATGATGAAGGCTTTTTGCGCGGATTTATTGAAAGATCAAACCTTCTACACTATTTATTAGATGAAGCAGAAAATCATTCTAAGTAGTTATGTCTGGACAGTTGTGTCTGCAATATAGCTTTGTTTGCTAAGGTTATTGATAACTCAATAATTATATTAGAGTATTGGATAAAATGAGGTGTATTTTATGAATGAATTAATTAATTTTTCTGCACATGATGTTGAACAATGGCTGGTGTTAAATAATATTGCTAATAAAGAACTTTATTTAATTGCTTCATTTTTATTATTTGCATTTTTAGTAGTTTTACTAGCCAAAAAATATAGAATTCCAATCGTGGTTGGTTATGTATTTTTAGGTATCTTATTGAGTCCGGACATCATTTCTGTTTTTCCCATAATAAATTCAGAAATGTCTAAAATGTATACTTTTGTTCTGGCTAATTTAGATTATGTTACAAATATTGCTCTGGCCTTCATTGCTTTCACAATTGGTAGTGAACTTTCAATAAAAACAATAAAGCGGCTGGGAAAAAGTATATTTTCAATTGCAATTATGGAATCTGTTTCAGCTTTTATAGTTGTTGCGGCAGCAGTCTATATGATTGGTCGGCCGCTTTATATGGCTCTTTTATTTGGTGCAATTGCATCTGCTACTGCACCTGCTGCAACAGTAATGGTTTTAAAAGAATATAACGCTGAAGGTCCCTTAACCTCGACAATTATGGCTGTTGTAGGTCTTGATGATGCATTTGCTTTAATAATCTTTTCATTAATTAACCCAATAGCTTATTCACAGTATAAGGGAGAAGCATCAATTAAGTTAACAGAGATTATTGTTTTACCATTAATTGAAATCTTTGGCGCTATAATTTTAGGTCTATTTTTTGGTTATGTTACTCAATATTTATTAACTAAATTCACTGAAAAAACTCGCAAAATATTAACTATAGTTACTTCGATTACCTTAAGTTCTGCTGTGTCAATTTTCTTTGGTTTATCAGCATTGATAGCCAATATGTCTGTTGGTTTTGCAGTTCGAAACTTTGCCAAGAAGAATTTGGAAATTTCTGATGAGATGGACACATTGACAGTACCTCTTTACGCACTATTTTTTATAATTGCCGGTACAGAAATTCGATTTTCAGAGATGGGTTCCCTTAGTTTTCTGATGATAGCTTTTACTTATTTAATTGCTCGTATCATCGGTAAGGTGGGGGGGTCAACCATGGCGGCAAAAATTTCTGGAGCTCCTGAAGCAGTGCAAAAGTTTATAGGTTTTGGACTTCTGCCTCAAAGTGGAGTGGCGATCGCTTTAGCCTATTCAGTACAGAAACAATATGTACAGGACACCAAGGTTGGACTTTTAATATTCAATACTTTACTTCTTACAGCAGCAATGACTGAGGTTTTTGGTCCATTATTAACAAAATATGCAGTTATTAAATCAGGAGAAGGTACAATAGAGTAGGTATTTTGAGTTTAATGCAATAATTACGTTATTTTAATTTTATTTTAAGATTAATGGTCTATAATAAGGTATAAGACTGGAAAAATATATATTGTGCAATTTTTGAAATCCTTGCTTTTTCAGTGCATAAACAGTTTACTGTTGTTTCGGATATTTCTTGATGACTTTTAATATTGTTATCAAATCAAAAGAAGCGGCAGAATAATAACTAGGGAAGGAGTAATCTATTGAGTTTTCTAAATAAATTTAGCAAAAAAATAGCAATTGATCTTGGAACAGCAACAGTAATTATTTATGAAAGCGGTAAAGGAATTGTTCTGCAGGAACCTTCCTTTGTAGCTCTTGATTCCAAGTCAAATAAAGTAATTGCTGTAGGAGAAGAGGCCCGCAGAATGTTAGGTCGAACTCCTGCAAATATAAAAGTAGTACGCCCTCTAAAAGATGGGGTCATTGCAGACTTTGAAGTAGCAGAAATGATGCTTAAAAGTTTTCTGAAAAAAGTTGGTGTTAAAAGTAGATTCATCAAACCACAGATAATGGTTTGTATACCTGTCGGTGTTACCGGCGTAGAAAGTAGAGCTGTTTTAGAAGCAGCAGTTCAGGTTGGAGCCCGTAAGGCTTATTTAATTGAAGAACCTGTAGCAGCAGCAATTGGAGCCGGCCTTCAAATTGAAAAAGCTGAAGGAAATATGGTGATTGACATTGGTGGTGGAACCACTGAAATTGCTGTTCTTTCTTTAGGAGGAATTGTTGTTGGCGAATCAATTAGAGTTGGTGGCGATAAGTTTGATGAAGCTTTAGTGCGTTATGTTCGAGAAAACTATAATCTAGTTATTGGTGAATCAACTGCCGAAGAGATAAAAATAAACATTGGTAGTGCGGGCCCCGGATATTCAGCTACATATGAAGTGAAGGGTAGAGATTTAATGACCGGTTTACCAAGGCATATAGAATTATCAGCTGAAGAAACAACTAAAGCTTTTAAGGAGCTTCTTGATAATATTGCCCAGGCGGCCAGAAGAGTGCTTGAGCAAACTCCACCAGAACTTTCGGCTGATATAGTTGAAAAGGGAATTATCTTAACCGGTGGTGGTTCCTTACTCAAAGGAATTGAGAATTTCATCAGCAGTCACACAGAAGTTGGAGTTTTTGTCAGTGATGATCCTTTAACCTGTGTAGCTGAAGGAACAGGACAGGCTTTGAGCGAATTAGATAAAATTTCAAATGTTTTAAGTACAGGTAATCAAGGCATTTTTTCCTAAAAGTTACTGGAGAGTGATTAAATTTGAATAAAAGCAGAAGAATCATCTTATACATTTTGATAGTATTAGTTTTTCTCAATATCCCAGTACTTGCTGCAGAAGACATTATGCCTTTAGATGAAGTAAAAGCAGGAATGACAGGTTATGGGAAGACTGTTTTTTCCGGCAATGAAATAGAAAAATTTGAAGTTAAAATTATTGATGTATTGGATAACCGCAGTTTGGATGAGGATTTAATTTTAATTAAATTAACAGGTGATAAAGTAGAAGAATTTGGTGGTATTGCTGCTGGAATGAGCGGCAGTCCCATTTATATCGAAGATCGGTTAATTGGAGCAATTGGTTATGGTTGGAATAACAGCAGTCATCGTTATGGTCTGGTAACTCCAATCGAAAGAATGCTTAAGCTCTTTGAAAAAAGTGATAAAAAAGCAGAAAATGATAGCCTTAGTGACTCAGAAATTGATATTGATGAATTTACTCCAAATCAAAATTTGATTAGAAGCTCAAGTCCAATAATGGTTAGTGGAATCAGAGGTCGTGCTCTGGAGAGGTTAGAAAAAAATTTATCTGAACTTAATTTAAAAGTGGTTCCATCTTCAGGAATTAAAGAGGCGGATAAAAGTTATAAAGAGCCCAGACCGGGTGAGGCAATTGCTGTACAGCTGGTTCGAGGTGATATAAGTGTGGCTTCTATTGGTACCCTTACTTATGTTGATCAGGGAAAATTTTTAGCCTTTGGACATCCCTTTACAAATAGGGGGAATGTCAATTATCTTTTAAGTAGAGCCAACATTAGTGCTGTAATACCTAGTTCAGAACAGCCCTTTAAATTAGGCTCACCCTATCATAGACTATTGGGCTCAGTAACTCAGGATAGAGGAGCGGGAATTGCAGGGAGACTGAATAGTTATCCGCGCATTACCCCACTTTATATCTCTATTTCAGAAAATGGAGAACTGCTGAAAGAAGTTAGCTTACAGATCATTAATGATGAATATTTATTTTCATCACTTTCTAACAGTGCTGCCTTACAGGCGGTTGACTCCGCTCTAGATAGAATTGGCCCTGGTTCAGCTGAATCAAGAGTCAAAATTATGGGGAGAGGCCTGCCGCAGCTGCAGATAGAATCAAAGAATATGTACTACAGTCAAAAAGATATCGGCAGTATGGCACTCAATGATTTCTCACAAATTTTGGATTTAATATTAACAAATCCATTCAAAGAAATTAATTTAATAGATATCCGTTTAGAATTAGATTTTCAGAAAAAAGACAGTGTTGCTTTGATTCAGGAGGCAAAGGTTTTAAATGAGGAAATTTACCCCGGAGATGAACTAAAAGTCGAGGTAACTTTACACCGCTATCGAAATGGGACTGAAACCAAAACATTGACTATGAAAGTTCCAGAAGATGTGGAACCAGGAATAGCAACTCTCTTTATTGACGGTGGTTATACTGGAGAAACAATGCGGCCTGAAGATACTGTTGCCATGCAGAGTCAGGGTGGACTAAATGAAGCTGAAATATCCGGTCATAAAAGTTTTGAGTCAATTTTAAATTCTTATCTCGAGTCACCGGATAATAATGATTTAATTTTACAGCTATATCCTTCTTATGCAGCCCCCGTTTACCAGGAAAGCAGTGAAGAAGCACCTGTTAAAAATTCAGAGGAAAAGGAGCAGGGAGAAGAATTAAAGGAGCAGGATTCTGATAATAAAGTCAATCAGAATTTGCCAGAGGCTGGAGAAGAAATCAAAGAAACTTTTGCAACAGATTATGTTTTAGAAGGAAGCTTGAACCTTGATTTAGAAATTCTCAGTTCAGCTGAAACCGAAACTGCTGCAGGCTCAGAATCAGAGTCTTCTAAACCCGACTCGACTGAATCTGAAGCTCAGACAGAAGAGCATTAATTAAAATCAGGGCTTTGTGGAGGTTTTTAAATGAATAAGCAAATAAAATATCTTTTGGGGGTTTTGATTTTACTGCTGATTGCAGCTTATTTTTTAAGTCTTTTTAGCGGTTTGCCTCAATATTTTAAAGATGATATTATTGCTTTTCTGGAAGAAAGGTATTCAGGTGAGATTTCTTTCAGCTCTGTCTCTTTATGGCCTCTAAACCGGCTCAGACTTGAATCATTTTCTTTTTCAGATGAAAATGGGAATTTTGTAAAAATACAACAGCTTAATCTTGATTATAATTTTGATTTTAGTGATTTTGACAGCTTAATAAAAATCTCTTTTTTAGAAGCTGAAAATGCAGAAATCATTCTTTCTGAAAATTTTTTAGCTGCTGAGGCTGGGAGCCAGGCAGTTATTGTAAATGATCAAAATTCGAAGGCTGGAAACTTCAAGCTTTCAAATTTTGATTTACCTAAATTTTTGGGAGATATTCATATAAATATTGTTGATTCAAAATTAACTATAAAAAACCAAAAGTATGATTTAAAGTTTTCCAATTTAAATCTTGGAATTGCTGCTCAGAGCTCTAAAAATTATGTTTTAAATTTATCAACTTCTGTTTCGGCAGATCAGTTAAGTTATAATAATTATAAATTAAATGATTTTAAGGCAGAAAAAATTGAACTGCAGCTTCAGCGTGAAAGTGAAAGTGCTGATCTATATTTTAAAACTAATAAGCTTGCTGTAACACCTCTAGTCAATTTATTAGAACAGAGACAATATAATTTTGAAGGTTTTAATATTGATTTAAATACTTTAGCCGGATTTTTTTCTGCTAAAGGGGAAATCAAATTTGGTCAAAATAAGATTTTAGATTATAAATCAGAGATTGACTTTTCCGAATTAGAAATGACCGTTCTTTATCAGCGTCAAAACCAAAGTGAAAAATTTAATTTAAATTCTAATGATTTAAACCTTGTCTTATCAGGACCAGAATTTAATTTGGCAGCAGTAGACAACCGCTTTTCTCTGGATGATAATCTGGTAGAGTTTTCTTTTAAATTAGACCAGAATTATGACTATCAGTTAGAATTAGCAGCCGCTAACTTTAATTACAACTATGATTTATTAAAACCGGAGCTGAGCTCAGGAAATATAAGTTTTGATCTAAAAGTTGAAGGAAATCAGCAGCAGTTAAAACGAGCCAGGGCAAATATTGCAGCTGAAAATGTAGCAAATAAATATGCTGAGATTCAAAACTCACATTTAATTGTAAAATTAATTGATGAAGAAATATTTGTTGAAAAAGCTGAATTTGAGCTGGCAAACAATTCAAAACTTAATCTTCAGGCAAGCTATAACCTGCAGGATGGCAATTATCTTTTAAGTGCGGAAGCCGCAGAAATGAAAA
>Ga0194138_10001652_pt1 | contig 10680 bp, 7 predicted proteins | sample TARM_MetaG_T2_14_FD_134022 | JGI IMG/M metagenome (GOLD analysis project Ga0194138, IMG submission 134022) | Freshwater microbial communities from Pennsylvania, USA, analyzing microbe dynamics in response to fracking - TARM_MetaG_T2_14 (version 2) | ecosystem: Environmental > Aquatic >...
GAGGGGTAATTGGCATAGAGGGTTGATCTCGGCGCTCTTTCGGGCGCCGGGGTGTCCGCCCAGAGCGACGGTCTGGCCGGCCTCGGCCTGGAAATTGCTGCCCTTGAGCACAAGTTCGTCCGGAATGTAGGCGAACGCAAGGTCGCGGAACTCGACCTCCCCTCGAATCGGCGGCAGCTCGCGCACATCCGGGCCGTCTTTCCAGTCCGGCGGGGTGTCGAGCAAGCGGAATATGCGCTCGGCACCGGCGATCGCGCTGAGTGCGCTGGAGAACATACGGCCGAGACTGGGAATCGGCGAGAAGAACAAATTGGCGAGAAAGAAGAAGACCACCAAGTCCCCGACCGGCATGGCGATCTCCGGCGAGAGCGCGCCGTAGCCGCCGACGATGACGATGGCCGCGATGAAAACTTGCGAGTTCAACTCAAGGAGCGGCAAATAAAGCGCGACATTGCGGGCCAGCCCCATGTTATAGCCGGAATGATCCTTGATCAGATCGCGGAAGAGGCTGGAGTTGCGTTCCTCCCGGGCGAAGCCCTGAGTCACTTGGATGCCTTTGACGCTCTCCGCCACGGTCGCCGTGACCCGCGAGAAACTCTCCTGCAGCATGCGGGAGGCCAGCCCGATGCGTTTGCTGAAGTAGCGGTTGATGTAGAACAGGGCCGGGGCCATGGCCACGATGACCAGGAAGAGCTTCCAATTGTAATAGGCCATGAGGACACCGGCTCCGATCATCTGCCCCGCCTGGACGAGGCTGACGAAGAGCACGTTCTGCACCCCGGCCCGCAGGGCCTCGACGTCCGAGGTGATTTTGGAAAGGATGCTGCCCAGCTTGGTGCGGTGAAAGAAGCTGAGCGGCATCCGCATCAGGTGCTCGAAGACCGCGTTGCGCAGGTCAAAGACGACCGACTCCCCCAGTTCCAGTGCGTAGCGCTGGCGGAAGTGCATCGTGACTTGTGTGAAAACCGCAAGGAGCGCAAACCCGCCCGCGCCCCACATCACCCCCGGCAGGTCGCCTTCGGCGATGGGGCCGTTGATGACGGCACCGATCGCCCATGCCAGGGCGGGGATTTGCATGGAGCGGACGATAACGAGGACGAGCAGGAGGTTACGCTTGAAACGGTAAGGCTTCGTCCAGGCGAAGAGTCGAATGAACACATCCAGATCAAAGCCTCGGTTGGCCCGCTCCTTTTCTTCACGCTCCGTCTCCTCGGCTTCGGCATCGCGCCGAGCCAGGGACAACTCGTGGCGCACCTCGTCCTCCAATTGCTTTTCCGCCACCTCGTCCACTTCGCCCGGGCCCGGGATGGCGGCCTTGTATTTCTTACCGTTCTTCATCCCGAAGTCCCTTCTTCCCCGGCCCGCCTTCGCTTGCGGTTGGCCGCGAGCAGAGCGATGCTCTCGGGGTCGACCGCTTGCAACTGGACCGCCGCACGATAGAGGCCGTCTTGCGCCATCAGCTCGTCGTGGGTGCCCATCTGGATGAGATCGCCGTGGTCCAGCACGATCACCTTGTCCGCCCGTTTCAAGGTGCTCAAGCGGTGGGCCACGATGAAGGTGGTGCGGCCCTCGATCGCCCGCTCGATCGCTTCGAGGATTTCATGCTCGGTCTCCGGGTCGATGGCTGCGGTCGGATCGTCGAGCAGGAGGATCGAGGGCTCCAGGAGGATCGCCCGGGCGATGGCCAGACGTTGCCGCTGGCCGCCGGACAGATTCGAGCCACTCTCGCTCAGTATCGTGTCGTAGCCCTGGCTCATCTCCATGATGAAGTCGTGCGCGCGGGCGATGCGCGCGGCTTTCTCGATACGTTCACGGGAGGCGTCCGGGTGGCCAAAGGCGATGTTGCTGGCCACGGTGTTGGAGAAGAGAAAGTTCTCTTGGAAAACGATCCCGATCTGGTGCCGCACCTCTTCGACGCAGAGATCCCGCAGATCGTGGCCGTCGAGGCGGATCGTCCCCTCGATCGGATCGTAGAAGCGCGGAATCAGGCTCATGATCGCGCTCTTGCCCGAACCGGTGGCACCGGCGATGGCGACGATCTCTCCCGGCTTTACGGAAAAACGGATATCCCGGAGGATGATGTTCTGCGGCTTGTATTCGAAATAGACATGGTCGAAATCGACCGCCCCGCGCATCCCGGGCAGAGGGATCGGATGCTCCGGCGAGGACACTTCCGACTCCGAATCGAGGATCTCGAAAACGCGTCGTGCCCCGGTCAGACTCTGCTGGACGGAATCGGCCACACCTGCGATATTCGCAATCTGCCCCGAGAACTGCTGCAGAATCCCGGCGAACACGACAAGGCCGGCACCGAGAGGAAGCTCCCCCCGCACCACCAGATAGCCACCGTAAGCGAGCAGGATGACGAGGTTGACGTGCGTGAGCAGGCCGATGACGGGCGAGAAGGTGCTGACCAACCAGAAGATACCCTGGCGTTGCCGGAGGATGCTCGTGTTCTGGCGACTAAAAGCGGCCGCCCGGTTCTCTTCCAGATTGAAGCCTTTGACCGCCTGCACCCCCTGCACCACCTCGGAGAAACCCATGATCAGATCATCGAGGAGTTCGCGACTTTTCAGATAAGCCGGGCGCAGCCTCCCGGAGAAATAAGCCGAGATGAACCAGAGCAGCGGCGTCGTGGCCAGACAGGCCAGTGTCAGGGTCACATGCATCCGGAGCATGTAGACCAAATAGACGACCAACGAGACGATCGTGATGAAGACCTGAATCAAGACCTGGTCGATGAACATACGGGCCGCTTGCACGTCCGCCGTCACGCGATTGATCAGCGTGCCACTGGCGGTTCGGTCGAAAAAACGGAAGGACAACTTCTGCAATTTCTCATAGACCTGGGAGCGGAGTTTAAGGACGATATCGATATGGACCAGACGGCTGACCGACATCTGGTTCCAATATTCGAGCAGCGCCCGGACGACCGCGACGACCGCGATCGTCGCTCCGATCACAAAGACCACATGGAACGCTTCGGCCTCCTCGGGCGGCCGCCAGCCAAAGGGCCAGCGTGCATGGTTTGTGCCGTTGATCGTGTCCGCCAGAAAGTCGATGGCCAGACCGGTCAAACCGAGACCGCTCAACATCAGCACGAGGATGAGTAGCTGGGTGAAAATGACCTGTAGCGAACGCGAACGGAACTGCCAGGAAAAGCGCAGTAGCCGCCAGATCAGTTTCCAGTTCGAAGCCTGGGGAGAAACCGTCTCGGGTTCCCGCTTATTCGTGTGCTCACTCATCGATGAGGACTCGAAAATGCAGCCCCTTCGTTCCCATGTCTACTTTCTAATTTGGTAGTCGGTCTTTTCCGTAATCAGTTTCTGGATACCGTCGAAAGCGGCGTTGACTTCCTTGTCCTTGAGGGTGCGGTCTTGGGCGCGGAAGGACATGGTCAGCGCGAGGCTCTTCTTGCCCTCGGGCAGGCCCTCGCCCTCGTAGAGGTCGAAGATGCGGACGCTCTCGCAGTCGAAGCCCCGGGTGGCCTTCTTGGCGAACTTGGCGACTTCCTTCTCGACCTCTCCGGCGAGGACGGACTCGTCGACGATCAGGGCGAGGTCTTTGCTGGAAGCGGGCTGGTTGCTGACACCGGTGTGGCGGCCGCGCTTTCTTTTGCGTTCGAAGAACTTGGGCGTCATGAGGACCGATCCGGCGATGACGGGGGTGCTCAGATCCCAGCGGTCTTTGAGAGTCGCGACGTTGAGGAGGCCGCAGGTGGCCTGGAAGCCCATTTTGGCGAAATCGCCGGCCTCGGCGGAGTGGCCGGGCTGCCAGAGCCGGCAGTCCTCGATCGGCTGGAAGCTGAGCTTGCCCGCGGCGGTGCCGGCGATCTCGAGGATTTCGCCGCTGATCGTTTTCGCGGTGTAAAAGTCGGCCACCTCGCGCGGACGCCACTCCCGGGTGATCTGCTCGGCCACGATGACGAAGCCGACGGAGACGAGCTCGACCATCTGCCCGTTGGCCTCGCGGTAAACGTGGCCGCGCTCGAAGAAGCGGGTCGCCCCGGTCGCGCGGGCGGCGTTGAGCCGGAGCACGTCGAGGAGGCCGGGGATGAGCGAGGGGCGCAGGTGGCTCTGGTCGCTCTGCAGGGGATTGCCCAGGGCGAGCACTTGATGGCTGGCTTCGCCGAAAAAGAACTTCGTCTCCTCGGGAGCGCGGAGCGAATAGAGGAAGGCCTCGTCGAAGTTCTGGCCGGTCAGGTAGTCGGCCACGGCTTCGTTGACGGTGTAGATGCGGTGGTCTTGGTCGCTGATCCCGCGGGCGACGACCTCGGAATCGGGGATCTTGTCGGTGCCGTAAACGCGGATGAACTCTTCGATCAGATCGACCTCACGCTGGAGGTCTTGGCGGTAGGACGGGATGGCGACCTCCCAACGGGCGGAGCCGTCGGCCTCGTCGTGGATCGCGACTTCGAGTCCGAGTGATTCGAGCACGGACTGGATCTCGTCGTCGCCGACCTCGAAGCCGATGAAGCGGCGGACGCGATCCGGGTTGAGCGAAACCTCGCTGACCGTGGGCGGCTCAGCGCCCTCCTCGATCATGTTGCCGTCGGCGGTGCCGCCGGCGACTTGCAGGATGAGATCGACGGCTCGGAGCGAAGCGTAAACGACTCCCTTGGGGTCGACGCCGCGCTCGAAGCGGTAGGAACTGTCGGAAGAGAGACCGAGTTTACGCGAGGTCGCACGGACGGAGGTCGGCTCGAAATAGGCGGCTTCCAGAACGACGTCGGTGGTGCTTTCGTCCACCTCGGCATCGAGCGAGCCCATGACACCGGCCACGACGAGCGGACGCTCGGCGTCGGCGATCACCGCCATGTCGGCGGAGAGTGTGCGCTCCACCTCGTCGAGGGTGGTGATGGTCTCGCCCTCGCCCGCCATGCGGACGAGGAGTTTGTCGCCCCGGATTTTCGCCGCGTCGAAGGCGTGGAGCGGCTGGCAAGTCTCGTGGAGGACGTAGTTGGTCACGTCGACCACGTTATTGATCGAGCGTTGGCCGGTGGCCTCGATCGCGTCTTTCAGCCAGCGGGGGCTGGGGCCGACTTTGACGCCCTTGATGCCGATCGCGGTGTAGTGCGGGCAGACGTCCGGCGCGCTGACCTCGACGCCGGAGAGGAGCGGCTGGCCATGGTTGGCGTTTTCCCGGCCGGCCTGGACTTCGGGGTATTTCACCTCGAGGCCGAACTTGGCGGCGAGTTCGCGGGCGACGCCGAGATGGCTGAGCACGTCCACGCGGTTGGGCGTGATCTCGAGGTCGAAGACGGTGTCGCCGTCGGCGAACAATTCGTTGAGCGGCGTGCCGGGTTCGGTGTCCGGCTCGAGGATCAGGATGCCCTCGTGGTCCTGGCCGATCCGCAACTCCCTGGCCGAGCACATCATGCCCTCGGAGGGCTGGCCGCGCAGCTGGGCGGCTTTGATCTTGAAATCGCCGGGGAGGACGGCGCCGGGGAGCGCGACCATCACCTTGTCGCCCTCGGTGAAATTCTTCGCACCGCAGACGATGTCGTGGACTTCGCCCTCTTTACCGGTGGAGACCTTGCAGCAGCGCAGGCGGTCGGCGTCCGGGTGCGGGACGTATTCGAGGACTTGGCCGACGACGACGTTCTCGAGCCGGGGCGGCCCCAGTTTCTCGTATTCCTCGATGTCGAAGCCGAGCAGCGGCAGCACTTCGGCCAGCACTTCGGGCGAGTGCTCGACGGGATCGAGATCGATGTAGTTTTTAAGCCAGTTGTAGGAAATCTTCATTTAAGCGAATTGTTTAAGGAAACGGACGTCGTTTTGGTAGTAGTAGCGGATGTCGTCGACGCCTTGGAGGATCATGGCGATGCGCTCGACGCCCATGCCGAAGGCGTAGCCGGTGTAGGCCTCCGGGTCGATGCCGACGGCTTTGAAGACCTCGGGATCGACCATGCCGCAGCCCATGATCTCGAGCCACTTGTTGCTCAGCTTGCCGAGCTCGGGCGAGAAAAAGTCCATCTCGAAGCTGGGTTCGGTGAAGGGGAAGAAGCTCGGGCGGAGGCGGGTCTTGGCCTCGGGGCCGAAGATCGTCTTCACGAAGTGGTCGAGCGTGGCCTTGAGGTCGAGCAGCGTGACGTCCTTGTCGACGTAAAGGCCTTCGATCTGGTGGAAGTTGGCGCTGTGGGTGGCGTCGGGCGTGTCGCGGCGGAAGCAGCGGCCGGGCGCGACGATGCGGATCGGCGGCTTGGACTCCAGCATGGTGCGGATCTGGACGGTCGAGGTGTGGGTGCGGAGCAGATACTTCTCGTCGGCGTGTTTGCTCACATTGCCGACGGTCAAGTCGTCGGGCAAATAGTAGGAGTCCTGCATGTCCCGGGCCGGGTGGTCACTCGGGATATTGAGGGCGTCGAAGCAGTGGTGCTCGGTCTCGACCTCGGTGGCCTCGGCCACGGAGAATCCGATGCGGCGGAAGAGGTTGACCATCTCCTCGCGAATCTGGGCGATGGGATGGAGCGTGCCGCGGGCGCGGTCGGGCGCGGGCAGCGTGGGGTCGATGGCCGGGCCCAACTTGGCGGCCAGTTCGGCCGCTTCGAGGCGCTCGAGCACGGCGTCGAACTCGGCGGTCACGGCGGTCTTGGCTTCGTTGATCAGCTTGCCCATGGCCGGCTTGTCCTCCTTGGGGACTTTGCCCATGCCCTTCATCACCTCGGTCAGGGCGCCTTTGGGCCCCGAGACGGTGGCCTTGTAGGACTCGAACTCAGCGCGCGTGGAGATTGCGGGGGATTTTTCCCGCACTCCGGCGACGATTGCGTTTAACTCTTCTTGCATAAGACTATTGGAAAATGGTGAAGCGAGAAGGGTTTCAGTCTCCGGGCGTTTGTCGAGACGGTTTTCGGCCAAATCGCCCGCGCAGGTCTAATTTTGCAGTATCGCGTTCAAATTCGATGCGGCCTTGAAGAAGAACATCGACAAGCCCGCCGGACTCCTCGTCCACCGGAGCGCACTCGATGCGCAGGGTTGGCTGCATGCCCCGGCGCAGCTCGATGCGCGCAGACGGTGACCGCTCCGGCCGGAGCGGTCACCGTCTGCTTTCCCCCACTTCATAGCGCTCGATCCAGGCGGCGCTCCACTGCGCGTAATCACCCGCCTCGATGTGGGCGCGCGCCTGCGCCATGAGGTCGAGAAAGAAGTGCGTGTTGTGGATCGAGAGCAAGGTGTGGGCGAGCAACTCCTTCGCCATGACCAAGTGGCGCAGGTAGGCGCGGCTGAAATTCTGGCAGGTGTAGTTGTCCGCCTCCATGATCGGCCCGGGATCGTGCTTGAAACGTTCGTTTTTCAGATTGAGCACTCCCTCGGGCGTGAAAACGGACGCATGGCGCGCGAGGCGCGTCGGCATCACGCAATCGAACATATCCATGCCGAGTCCGACCATCTTCAAGAGCTGCGGCGGCGAGCCCACGCCCATCACGTAGCGCGGTTTCCCCTCCGGCATGACGGGGGCGGTGGCCGCGACCTGGCGGATCATCTCCTCCTCCGGCTCGCCCACACTGACGCCACCGATGGCGTAACCGGGAAAATCCATCTGCGCGAGCGCCCGGCCGCAGTGTTGGCGGAGGTCGTCATAGACCGAGCCTTGGATGATGCCGAAGACATGGTGCCCCGACTCGATGAAACCGCCCTCGGTCGCGTGCTGCAGAAACTCGCCCGCCCAACGGATACTCCGCGCCACCGCGCTCTCGCAGGCGTCGCGCCCGCAGGGGTAGGGCGGGCACTCGTCGAGCACCATGGCGATGTCGGTATCGAGGTTCTTCTGGATTTCGTAGCAATTCTTCGGGCCGAGGAAGAGCTTGCTCCCGTCGAGATGGGAGCGGAACTCGATGCCCTCCTCCGTGATCTTGCGCAACTTGGAAAGACTGAAGACCTGGAACCCGCCGCTGTCCGTGAGGATCGGCCCCTTCCAATTCATAAACGTGTGCAAGCCGCCCATCTCCGCGACCAGTTCGGAGCCCGGCCGGATGTTCAGATGGTAGGTGTTCCCCAGGATGATCTGCGCGCCGACCGCTTCGATCTGCGCGGGCGTCATCCCCTTGACCGTGGCCTGGGTGCCGACGGGCATGAAAATGGGCGTCTCGATCTCGCCGTGGCGCGTTTTGAGAACCCCGCGCCGCGCTTGTCCGTCTTCTTTGAGCAATGTGAACATTGATCGGAAGTTAGGAGCCAGAAGTTGGGAGTTAGAAGCCTAAAATCGTCTCAACCCCTGCAGCCGACTATTCAAAGTCCGACCTTGAATGTTCGGCCTTCCGCGTTCTTAGTCCCATTCCCTCATGAGTCTCGACATACCCAGCGTGCAAGAAATCGACGGCAGCGGCCTCCGCTTTGCCGTCATCGCTTCGCGCTACAATGAGGCCTTGGTCGATTCGCTCGTGCGCCACGCCTGCCAAACCCTCGAAGCGGCCGGAGCGGACAAGCCCCTCGTCGAGCGTGTCCCGGGCGCGGCCGAGCTGCCCTTTGCGGCGGCCACTTTGGCGGCGCAAGGCCGGTTCGACGCGATCGTCTGCATCGGCGTCGTCATCGCCGGCGACACCAGCCACCACGAAATCATCGGCGACAGCACCGCCGGCGCCCTCCTCGATCTGAGCATCGCCCAGAAAGTCCCCGTCATCAACGGCATCCTCGTCGTGAACAACCTCGCCCAAGCCGAAGCCCGCGCCGGCGAAGACATCAACCGTGGCAAAGAATTTGCCCAAGCCGCCCTCGAGATGGCGCAATTCACCAAAAAATGGAAAACGACCCGAAACCCGTAAAGCGCACGCCGCAGCGCCGCGAAAACCGCATGTGTGCGGTGCAATTCCTCTACCAGTGGGAGCTCAACAAACCGGACCAGCTCCACGACGCCCTGCGCGTCTTCATTGAGTCCCAGGACAACGGCCGCGACTACTACGCCTTCGCCGAAGAACTCGTCCACGGCGTGCTCGAGCACATCGATGCCGTCGATGACGAAATCAAAGCGCATGCCGCCAACTGGACTTTCGCCCGCATCGCCAAAGTCGACCTCGCCGTGCTGCGCCTCGCCATCTACGAACTGCTCCACCGGCGCGACATCCCGCCGATCGTCAGCATCAACGAAGCCATCGAGCTCGGCAAGATCTACTCCACCCCGGACTCGAAGCGTTTCATCAACGGCATCCTCGACCAAATGAAGAACAAAATCGACCGCCCCCTCCGCAGCGCGGCGGAGTAATCAACGTAGGGGCGTCACTTGTGACGCCCGCCGAAGCTAAGCTTGCCACCCCGCGACCCTCGGAAGTGACGCACCTGCCCTACCAAAAATGAGAGCATTCTTCAGAAAATTCAAAGACGGCCTCAAGCGCCAGACACCCACGTTCCAGAAAGCCTTCAACGGCATTTTCGCGGCCGGCAAACTCGACGACGGCGCCCTCGAAGAACTGGAGGAGGCGCTCTACACCGCCGACTTCGGCCACGAGACCGTCGAAGAAATCATCGACGAGATCAAAACCGCTTACAAGGCGGACAAGAGCATGCGCGGCGAAGACGCCGCCAAGATCGGCGCGACCGTGCTCGCCCGCGTGCTCGAAGGCGCCGAAGGCCGAGTCGAAGTGGGCGCGCATAAGCCGGAGGTCATCTGCCTCGTCGGCGTCAACGGATCGGGCAAAACCACCACCTCCGCCAAACTCGCCCACCTGTATCAGAATGACGGATACAGCATGCTGCTCGGCGCTTGCGACACCTTCCGCGCGGCGGCCAACGAACAGATCCAACACTGGGCGGATCGCCTGGGCATCGACATCGTATCCAGCCAGCACGGCGCGGACTCCGCGGCGGTGGCCTTCGACGCCTACGGAGCGGCCCAAAGCCGGGGGCGCGACATCGTCATCCTCGACACCGCCGGCCGGCTCCACACCAAGGGCAACCTGATGAAGGAGTTGGAGAAAATGCACCGCGTGATCCGCAAGCAGGAAGCGAGCGCCCCGCACCACAGCTGGCTGGTCGTCGACGGAAGCCTCGGCTCCAACTCGATCGAGCAGGCGCGCGTCTTCCACAAAAGCTTCCCCCTGACCGGACTGATCGTCACCAAGCTCGACGGCACCAGCCGCGGCGGCGCGCTCGTCGGCATCTACCGCGAGCTCAAGCTGCCGATCTATTTCGTCGGCCTCGGCGAGCAACCCGACGACCTGCAGCCCTTCTCCGCCCGGAATTACGCCGACGCGATTTTTGGGATTGAGGATGAATCGTAGGGGCTTCACTTGTGGAGACCGCAGAAGAAGAGCGCCCTTCGCGTTTTTGGGATTGAGGATGAATCGTAGGGGCTTCACTTGTGAAGACCGCAGAAGAAGAGCGCCCTTCGCGCACGCGGTCTTCACAAGTGAAGCCCCTACGGAAGCCCCCACGACTACAGACCATGCCCATTGAAAAACTCACAGTCCAACTCGCCGATCGCAGCTACCCGATCCACTTCAGCGGGGTCGCCGAACAGCTGAAGGCCGACGTGGCCGCGCTCCGCGCCGCCGGGCGGAGCGTGCGTGTGATCAGCGACGCGCGCGTGCTCAACGCGCACCCAGGTTATCTGGCGCAGGCCGGGTTCGAGGACGGCGAGCTCCTCTCCCTCCCGGCGGGCGAGCCGACCAAGTCGGTCGAATTCTTCAGCCAGTGCCTGAGCGATCTCGCCGGGCAGGCGGCCAACCGCGACTACGCCCTCTTCGCC
>Ga0194138_10001653_pt1 | contig 10677 bp, 9 predicted proteins | sample TARM_MetaG_T2_14_FD_134022 | JGI IMG/M metagenome (GOLD analysis project Ga0194138, IMG submission 134022) | Freshwater microbial communities from Pennsylvania, USA, analyzing microbe dynamics in response to fracking - TARM_MetaG_T2_14 (version 2) | ecosystem: Environmental > Aquatic >...
GCAATTCATCACCCTGGAAAACGGGCGTTACGCGATAACGGACCGTGGTTCCCGACTGGATCGCCTCGCTGATGATGTATTCCGAGGCAAAATACATGGCCGGGTAGTTGGCGTTGCGGTACAACGTCACCAGATTACGCCAGTCCTCGCCGCTGCCGCCGAGCACATCCGCCAGCAGATGCCCGCGGTTCAGCTGCTTGGGATTGGAATCATTCTGATTGCTCTTCGACCAGCCAGTCGGCAGAATGCTGCTGTCTGCATCGGTACCGGTCTGGTACATTTCCGGCGTGATCATGGCATCCATAGTTGTGACCCGGTTCAGCTCATCCAAATCGCCGTAGTTGACCCAGCCTTCTCCCTCAAAATGCAATTCCGATGCATCAAACGTACTTCTTCCTCCATTCAGTTCGAGAAAGTCCGCACCCGTGTATCGGGGCGCATCATTAGCGGAGAGAATGATCGAAGTGCCGGGCATGCCGGTCTGTTCTGAATTCGGATCGACCCCTTCATGTATTTCGATCCAAGTTAGGACGAAAAACCATGCAAGCAGCACCAAAAGCCGCAAAAATTTGTGTTTGCCAGAAGATTTTCTTTTTGCCATTTGATCCCCCCACTTATAAAAAATGAAAGCATTCATCCATTCTAACAGTCAACCATTGGGAGTGCAAACCGATTTCCAGCGGCAGTTTTGTTCGGAAAAAAACGACCCTTCCTTTTGGATGGAAAGATCGTTTCTTAAATATTATTCAGCTGCAGGGTCAGTCCGGATACTCGACCGGATATCGAATTTTGCGATCGGATCCGGCCCGCGCATGACTTCCCTTTTGATCTGGAGCAGGCCGTCTTCATTCACCCGCGTTTTCCATCTTACCAATTGGATTTGGCCACCGGTAATCTCGATGGCGGTGATGCTTGTCGGATAGATGCAGCAGCCCGAATTGAAGTATGGCAAATCTTTCGTTTTGGGATATTTGAAACGATGTGTATGTCCGCAAATCAGCATTTTTTCATGCTTCTGGATCCACTTCACGTAGTTTTTTTCGATTTTATGCCGTTTGTTCATATTTTTCACGGGGCTTGTCGGGCTCTTGACGCCGAATGCGTGCAGGAACCGCCAAAAATATTTCAAGGAAAGCATCGTCGGGTACCATAGTTGGTCATTCGGCAGATCGCCCTGCATGCCATGAACGACGAATATTTCCTGTTTCGTTTTCCGGTCCTTCAATACCAATGCTTCGATTGGTCGGATCCCAGGGAGGAAATCATAGAAGAACTCGGTATATTCATCGTAGTTCCGGAAATAATTTTGCTCCACATACCATTGGCTTTTCAGATAGACATTGTGGTTCCCGTAGATCATGATCAGACGTTTTTCATCATAAAAACGTTTCAGGATAGCGAATACCTCAGGATGGGCATTTTTGATGTGCTTGAACTCGTGGTGTTCCCACAGTTCATCGCCGTCCCCGTTTTCAACGTATATGAACTCATTTTTGTAATAGTATTCCAACGCATGTAAGAAAATGTTTTTGTTCCTTGCGAATTCATCCGAAAGACTCCCATCGCCTCTGTGACAGTCACTCAAAAAAACATAATTGGAAGTTTCGTCGATGTATTCGACCCTCGCTTTTTCGTAGGCCTCCGTCAATCGTTTATCCGTAAACATGCACTTCACCCCGTCTCACAGAATCCGTTACCTACATTATAGTTCTCTGAGGTGGGAAGCGCCACTATTTAGCGCCTTGACAGCAACAAGATGCTGGATAGGACCACCGCGCCGCCGATGATGTAAAATTACATGAGATAACCGGAATAGGTGCGAAATCTACACAAATTAAAGCCGTCACCAAATCTGCCGCGCAAAAAAAGTGCCCCAACCACAGCTGGAAAAATTCCCGTGGTTGGGGCACTATCATTATTCAAGATGATGCTTAATTCTGAAACACTGGTGTGGAAAGGTATCTCTCGCCATTATCCGGCGCGATCGTCACTACCGACTTGCCGGCACCAAGTTGCCCGGCCAAGGCGATGGCTCCTGCCACTGCCGCACCGCTGGAGATGCCAACAAGAATGCCTTCCTCTTTGGCCAATCTGCGGGTCATTGCAAAAGCTTCTTCACTGGAAACCTGGAACACGCCGTCGAATACAGCTGTGTCCAAGACTTGCGGAATGAATCCTGTACCGATTCCCTGGATTTTATGCGGTCCCTTTTGCCCGCCGCTCAATACGGCTGATTCGGAAGGTTCCAAGGCGTATATGCCTACATCCGGATTCGCTTTCCGCAAGGCTCTCCCTACCCCTGTGATCGTGCCGCCTGTTCCGACCGCCGATAAGAAGGCATCTGGGCCGACACCGCCGAAAGCTGCGATGATTTCCGGACCGGTCGTCGTTTCATGGATTGCCGGATTGGCTGGGTTTTCGAATTGCAACGGCAGAAAATGGCCAGGTTGGGCTGCAATTTCTCTCGCTTTTGCGATAGCTGCAGGCATCCCCTCGGCACCCGGCGTCAAAACGAGCTCGGCGCCATACGCCGAAAGCAACAGGCGCCGCTCGATGCTCATCGTATCCGGCATCACAAAGACGGATTTATAGCCTTTTGCCGCCGCCAACATCGCCAAGCCGACGCCGGTGTTGCCGCTTGTCGGCTCCACAATCGTGTCCCCCGGCTTCAAAATGCCCTCTGCTTCTGCTGTTTCGATCATGTTCAAGGCGATGCGATCCTTTATGCTGCCGCCGACATTGAACGCCTCCAATTTCAAATAGACATCGGCGAAGCCTTCCGGTACGACATTGCTTAATTTAATGATCGGTGTATCGCCGATCAGCTCTGCTACAGATGATACTATCTTAACCATTCTGATTCCCCCATTGAGTGTGTAATTTTCGATTTTATGTGCCAAAATTTGAGCGTAGTGCCATTTCCCTAAGCTTGGATGATAAGGGTAGCATAACACGCGAAACCTTTAGTGAAAATCAGGTATAAACGAACAAGGGTGATCGGTTATTCCGAACACCCTTGCTTGCCTATCCGATTGTCTTATTGTTTGTGCCCCATCAGTTGATCGATCGCTTCTTTTGCTTGTTTGTAACGGGCATAGTAGCTGAATTCGTCTTTATCGCCGATCCCTTTCGCATCCAGCATGACCACTTTATCCATGTTTCCGCTTCTTGCGATTTCCTCCAGCATCATCTCGTGGATGGTCGTCAAAAAGACATCCTCTGAAAATTCCATATTGCGGTAGCCATCGTCGACATATTTAAGAGTCGGCGGCACAACCAGGATCAGGTCCCACAATTGGCGCGCAATTAAGGCGTTGGCCGACTGCTCCACTATCACATATTCTTCCGAAGTGATTGCGTAATCCTCGTCCTCAGCGCCAAGGCGTGCGTAGACTTTTGTGACCATCACGTCCGTATCCAAGATTGCCATCCCTTGACTGGCAGGATCCGCGATCGTGTCCCGGTTCAGCTGGAACTGCCCAGTCACCAACCGCTGATAATCCATGCCATCCAGCTCGAAATCATTCACATTCGATTCTTCCTGATACTGGCGCGAATATTCGAAACTGAAGGGGCAGGAATACAATTTTGCCAAATCCTTGACCAATGTCGTTTTCCCCCCGCTCGGAGCACCCAAAACCAGCACCTTTTTCGTGAATGCGCGCCGGAAAGGCAAAGCGATGGCATTGAAATAACGCAAGGCGTCGTTGCGGATATTCAGGCCGGTAACCGGGTAAAGGCTGGTATCCACCAGATGGACTTCGTCGCTTGAGTTTTCCCTTAATGCCTCAGCCTGCAGCGTTTTCCCGGTGTACCAAATCTTTTGCGCATCGCTGTGCTGTAGTGAATCAGCTATTTTGAGATTGATGATCTCCAACCATGGCTCCCATTCGGTTTCTTTCTGGGGGATGCCTTGGCCAGCCGCCATCACGACATAAATCTGATTATCATCCGCAAACAATTCGCGCATATAGCGGAATCTCCTGTAAACATCCAGACCGAACGGCTCACCGAAATCGCCTTCTTGCCCGCAAACGATCACGACGCAACCGTCGTTCTCTTTCTTGGCCTGCAGGATGACTTCCAAATGGCCGATATGGCAGGGCGCGAACGCCCCGAAAACGATGCCGATCCGGCTACCGCTTAATTTATCCTTGTACAGATTCCCCATCTCGATTCTCCCTTCTGCAGAACGTATTCTCTTTGGCGCCCAACTTGCCTGTCACTAACATTCTACAACTTCCTCACCGAAGCGTATAGCAAGAAGGTGCTCTCTAAGGCCGGATGCGCAGAAAACCTTTGGAGAGGGCAAAAAACAGGCGCTCAGATCGCTGTGATCTGGGCGCCTGTTAGGTTATCTTTGAAACAGAACCGCTTCATAGCCGCTTTTGTTGATTGCATTCTTTGTGGTCGCTCCGATGGCGTAGAAAATCAGCGGTTTTTTATCGGTCCTCTCATAGACCGAAAGGAACCTATTCCATGCTGATGGGCTGGCGAAGTATACCGCGGCCAGCCCACCCAAATTGAGCAGCTCCGCCAATTCCGCCTTGCGTTCCTCAGGAAAGACATTGTGGTACAGGACCGAACTGGTTACTTCGTTTTCGATCCCCAGGAGTTCCTCGATGGCATCATCGGCGAGTTGGCTCTTCGGATAGAAGATCGTCGTTCCAGCTGGAAAACTTTCCTGCCACGCGGAAACGAACTGCTTTTTTGTTTCCTGCGGGCTGATGAAAGCCACTTCAAAGCCGCATGATTGGACCATTTCACTCGTTTTCTTACCGATAACGGCAATCAAGGGGCGATGGCCTTTCTCGACAGCGGCCAAGACGCTCTTGACCGGCGCTTGGCTCGTGAAGAAAAGCCATTCGGCCGCATTGATTTTTGTTTTGACGGCTTCTGTTATCGGCAACGGTTTGATTTCACATAAAGGTATTTCGTAAAACCGTCCGTACCCTTCCGCTCGGAACCTCAGCTGATCTTCCGCATTCATGGATAAGGGCCTCGTCAACAATAGCGCTTTCGTCATGGCAACAATTCGTCCGCTGCTCTTTCCGCCAATTTCAGCGGATCTTCCCCGACATAACGCTTCGAGATTCCCGGTTTCTCGATCGAATCAGCCAAGAACGCCAAAAATTCCCATTGCCCATCATCCATGCGATGGGCATAGCCGCCTATCGGCAAGTCGCAGTTGCCATTGGCGCGGTCCAGGAAAGAACGCTCCGTCTGGCAAGCCAACGAAGCTGCTTCGTCATTGATGCCGCTGAGCAGCCCGATCAGTTCCTTGTCCCCTTCGCAGCATTGGACAGCCATGATCCCTTGTCCGATCGCCGGAACGCACACTTCCGGTCCAAGCATAAGCGTATGCAGCCCCTTCAGATAATCCATCCTTTCAAGCCCGGCTGCAGCCAGGACGATGCCATCCAGTCTTTCTTCCTTCATCTTGCGGAGCCGGGTCTCGATATTGCCGCGGATCGGCACAAACGACATATTCGGAAATGCCGTCTTCAATTGGTTGATCCGGCGCACACTGCTCGTGCCGATCACCAAAGGCGCAGTTGTTCCGGGGAATGGCTTGTCGTCGTTCCAGATCAGGCAATCGAAAGGATTCGCCCGTTTCGGTGTGGCGACGATGGTCAAGCCTTCCGGCAGGCGGGCAGGCATATCCTTGAGGCTGTGTACGGCAAAATCGATCGTCCCGTCCAACAGTTGGGCCTCGACTTCCTTCACAAATACGCCCTTGCCGCCGATTTGCGTCAATGGCACATGAACCAGCCTGTCGCCTTTGGTGGTGATGCCGACCACCTCGACAGTAACGGATGGATCCACGCTTTTCAGAGCCTCGATGACCAGTTCCGTTTGTTTCAGTGCCAAAGCGCTGCTCCGTGTTCCTACTTTTAGTTTCCTCATGCAGCGACCTCCCTTCTTACCCAATTATAGAGGACTTTCGCCGTGATTCAAACGGTTATCATCATTTCTGCATACCGATTCTGTAGGCCAGGAAATAAAGTCCGCCCATGAAAAAGCCGCCGCCGACCAAATTTCCGATCCAGACGATGCTGATGTTCAGCATGAATTCCGCCCAAGTCGCCCCTCCGACAAAAATCCCTGCCGAAATCAAGAACATGTTCGCGACCACATGATGATAACCGGCGATCACGAAAACCATGATCGGCAAAAATGTGCCGAATATTTTGCCGATGAAATCTTTGGCTGCGTAGTTCATGTAAACGCCTGTGCAGACCAGGATGTTGCAGGCAACCGCAGAGAAGAACAGCTGAACGGGTGCCACATCGATGCGGCCTCTGGCGACAGCAATCGTCCGATCGATAAACGCTCCTTGCAGTGCGCCTGACAAATAGCCGAAGAAATATGCCACAAAAAGCGCACCGACCAGGTTGAAGAGTGTCACGACCGCCATGTTCTTCAGCCATGCTTTTCCGGAAATTTCTTTTGCGAACAAAGCGAGCGACACGGACAGCATGTTCCCTGTCACCAATTCGCCGCCCACCAACAGCAGGCAGATGAGTCCGACCGGGAAAACCATCGCCCCCAACAGGTTAACGAGCGTCCCCCATTCGGCCGGCATCGACCCCATTGTGCGGATCATGGCGACGCCCGCCAGTCCGATGAAGACGCCGGCCATGATGCCCAGTGTCGCCATCGTCAGGATACTGTAATCGGCTTTGTGTTTGCCTCTGATAATGGCATCTTCCAATAATTCTTTCGGGGTCAATGCTCCCATGGTGGTTTCCCCATTTCCGCTTCATATATATTTTTTGCTGCTGCATCATCAAAGATGAGGGTATCGAAATGCTGTTCCGCCAAATAGTGTCTGTTCACGGCATCAAATCGGCGGTCCCGTTCTGCACCTACTTGCACCCACCAGACGTCTGCGCCATTTTGCGTCTGTTCCAGCAGCCCATCGAGATCCGGGTTCCGAGTTGAGACGTACAGCTTGGATTCACCTTTTTGCGGCAATTCCGAAAACCAGTCGAAACGTTCCCCTGCATGGATGACTTCGCCCAGGATGATCATGGCCGGATTCTCGATTTTGGCAACACTGACTTTTTGGCTGATGTCCGCAAGCGTTCCTTGTAATTTCGACTGCCGACCATATGTCCCCCATTGCGTGATCAGGATAGGCATTTCCGCTTTCAGACCTTGCGCCAGACCTGCCTCCACAAAACGGTCAAGCGCCTCCACACCCATGTAAAGGCACACCGTTTGGCCGTTCAGCAATTGCTTGAAAGTATTTTTTTCGTTAGCAATCAGCCGTCCTGTCGTGAAAGTTACAGAAGTGGCTATGCCCCTTTGCGTCAGCGAGATGCCGCTGTAGCTGGCTGTCCCGCTGGCTGCAGTGATGCCGGGTGTGATGTCGAAACGGATGCCCGCCTCTTGGCAGGCATCCAATTCTTCCGTCAGCCGGCCGAAGATGGCCGGGTCGCCGCCTTTGAGGCGGACGACCGATTCATGCGAGCTGGCCGTTTCGATCAGTTTGGCATTGATTTCTGCCTGTTTGATCGAGGGCCGATCGGGTGTTTTGCCGACATAGATGAACCGGCAATTATTCTTGCAATGGAAGAGCAACAACGGATTGACCAGCCGATCGTAAATGACCGCATCGGCATGCTGCAAGTACCGCACACCTTTAGCGGTGATCAATTCCGGGTCGCCCGGTCCGGCGCCGACGAAATGGATCATATGGCAGCGCCTTGCAGGTAGATGTTGCCGTCTTCCAGCAACAGCTCATACACCTGAAGCTGTCCTTCATCCGGCTCCTGGATGCGCCCGTCGATCAAGGAGATTTTGTAATCCCGCAGCGGTTCATAGAGGTATTCACCGGATACGGTCCCTTCCAGAACGGGTCCGCCGGTCAATGGGCAAAAATCTTCGATGGCCGTGATGCGGCCATCGGAAAGTTGGAAAAGAGCCAGTTTTTTGCTGCCGATCGATACGGAGCGGCCGATCTGCGGCAGCAAGGTTTCAATTTTGGTCAAAAATATTTTATTTGTCATCTTAATCCCCCACCGTTACAAGTTCTCTTCTGTCGATCGAATACAATTTCTCCTGGATATCGCGGTCGCCGACGACTTCGTGCCATGGATCTTTACGTTTCACTGCTGTCGCCACATCCAATGCCTCGATCAGATCTTTCCGCTTGGCGGCATCGCTAAGGATATGTTTGACGGCTTCAAACCCCAATCGTTCTACCCAGGGAGCGGTCCGTTCGGCATAAATGCCTGTTTCGCGGTAGTACTGCAGCAATGCGCCACAATATTCGATGACTTCTTCTTCCGTTTCCACGGTCGTAAGCAACTGTGCTTCCTTGACCTCAGTACCGCCGTTTCCGCCGATGTAGATCTGATAGCCGTTCTCGAAACAGATGATGCCGAAATCCTTCACGCCGGATTCTACACAGCTGCGCGGACAAGCGGATACACCGACTTTGAATTTGTGCGGCGTATCGATGAACTCGAAGCGTTCTTCCAATTTGATGCCAAGACCCATCGAATCCTGGGTGCCGAATCTGCAGAAGTTTTTCCCGACGCAGGTTTTGACCGAGCGGAAAGCTTTCGCATAGGCTTGTGCGGAAACCATATCCAATTCTTTCCAGATGGTCGGCAGGTCCTGTTTCTTGACGCCGTAAAGGCCGATCCGTTGACTGCCGGTGACTTTCACCAAAGGCACATTGTACTTTTCGGCTACTTTGGCAATCTGCAGCAATTGCTGCGGATTCGTCTGGCCGCCACGCATTCTCGGGATAACCGAGAACGTGCCGTCCTTTTGGATATTGGCATGCATGCGCTCGTTCACATAGCGTGATTGGCGTTCATCCTTATGCTCCGTCGGGAAGGCGACATTCAGGTAAAAGTTGACTGCCGGCCGGCATTTCGCACAGCCTTCAGCATTCGCAAATTTCAGTTCCTTGAACACGTCCGCGCTGGTTGTCAGATGCTTCGCATAGATCTGAGTCATTACTTGGTCCCTGTTCAGGTCCGTGCAGGAACAGATGCCGGTTGAAGCCGTGACGCCCTCGCCCAACTCATGCTCCAACAATGTTTGGACTTGCGGCTTGCATTTTCCGCAACTGGTTCCGGCTTTGGTTACCTTGCCGACTTCTGCTACATTCGTCAAGCCTTTTTCGCGGATGCCCCGTATGATGTCGCCTTTTGTGACGCCATTGCAGCCGCAGACGGTCTCCTCATCATCCCAAGCAACAACATCATCACTGCCCGCCTCTTCGCCGGCAGCCTGCAAAATCGCAATGGATTGCAGATCGGCGATTTCCTGGCCTTTTTTCATCATGTTGTAGTAACGGTTCCCGTCGGACGTTTCGCCATAGAGGACGATCCCCTCGATGCGGTTGTCCTTGATGAAGACTTTTTTGTAGTTGCCGTTGACGCCATCATAGGCTTCGATGCTCTGCAGGCCATCCGTATCCATGATGTTCCCAGCCGAATACAGATCGCAGCCGGAAACTTTCAGGGAAGTGAACGTCTTGGAACCTTGGTAAGGTTTTGCTTCGATGCCGGTCAGCACATCGGCCAGCACTTTCCCTTGTTCAAACAATGGGGCAACCAGGCCGTAGGTTTTCCCGTCATGTTCGACGCATTCGCCGATTGCGTAGATTGCCGGCAGATTGGTTTCCATGAAGTCATTCACGACAATCCCGCGGTTCACTTCCAGGCCGGCTTCGCGCGCCAACTCAGCAGCAGGCCGGATGCCGATCGACATGACGACAAGGTCCGTTTCAATCGTGCTTCCGTCCTTGAAGCGGAGACCGGTGACACGCTCGTCACCCAAGATTTCGGTTGTCGCGTGTTCGAGCAGGAATTTCAGTCCCTGTGCCTCCAAGTCGCTCTGCAGCATTTTGCCGGCTCTTTCATCCAATTGCGTTTCCATCAACCATTTTGCCAGATGAACCACGGTGACGTCCATCCCCTGCAGCTGGAGACCTTTCGCGGCTTCCAGACCAAGCAAACCGCCGCCGATAACGACGGCCTTCTTGTGCTTGCCGGCAGCTTCCATCATTTCCGCCGTATCGTCGATGGTGCGGAAAGCCACTACGCCGTCCTTTTGCGAACCGGGTATCGGCAAGATGAACGGATGGGAACCTGTAGCAAAAACCAGTTTATCGTAAGGGACCTTCAGCCCTTTTTCACTTGTCACAATTTTATGTGCTGCATCGACTCCGACCGCCGGATCTTCATTGATCAGCGTGATATTATTTTCTTCGTACCACGTATATGGATTGGTGATGATTTCGTCCACCGTCATTTTGTTCTGCAGCACATTGGAAAGCATGATGCGGTTGTAATTCGGGTAGCATTCCTTCCCGATGATAGTGATAGCATAGCGTTCCGGATCCCTTTCGAGAATTTCTTCAACCAACCGGACCCCCGCCATACCGTTTCCGATCAAGACCAACTGTTCTTTCATCTGCGCACCCTCTTCTATTCGTTGTTATGAAATTCACAATAAAGGATTCGCGACTCATTTAACATTAGGGAAACGCCTATGTTTTCCGGATCGCCACATTTTGGACAAAAAAATAGAGAGCGGGACAGAACGCGTTTAGCTCCGGACCACTGGAGCGAACAAGCGCAGAATGGCTGCAGGCCATTCGAGCATTGTTCGTGAAGTGGAGCCAGGGGCTGCGTTCTGTCCCGCGTTTAC
>Ga0194138_10001654_pt1 | contig 10674 bp, 9 predicted proteins | sample TARM_MetaG_T2_14_FD_134022 | JGI IMG/M metagenome (GOLD analysis project Ga0194138, IMG submission 134022) | Freshwater microbial communities from Pennsylvania, USA, analyzing microbe dynamics in response to fracking - TARM_MetaG_T2_14 (version 2) | ecosystem: Environmental > Aquatic >...
CACTGCGTGAACCAGCGTTCGCCGGTGAGCTCGGGCGGCAGCGGCGCCCCCGTGAGCTGGTAGGCGGGGCTGGCCTCGTCGGGGACGACGTCGGGAACGGGCGGCGCCGAGTCCCCGAGCGCGACCGCGACGCCCATGACGGCCCCCATGATCACCAGCTCGACGGCGGCGAGCCGCGCGAAGAGGCGGCACCGGGCCGGCTGCCCGTCGGCGAGGTGTCCGATGACACGGCGGCGGTGCATCAGGCCGACGATGCCGAGCACCCCGAGCAGGAGCGCCTTCGCGAGGACGAGGACGCCGTACCCGGTCCTGAGGTCGCCGAGCGCCCCCACCCGGATCCAGGCGGACACGACGCCGGAGTACCCGACGATCACGAGGCACCACGCGGCGACCACGGAGAACCGCGGGAGGGCCGTCACCCAGGCCGGGGGACGGTCGTCGTCGGAGCCGCGCTCGGTCACCACCAGCACCGCGATCGCGGCGAGCCCGCCCACCCAGAGGGCGGCGCCCACGAGGTGCAGGTACATGGCTCCGACGGCGAGGGTGTGGCTCGCCGCGCCGGCGGCGTGGCCGGTCGACGCCTGGTACGCGAGGGCTGCGAGCGGCAGCACGGCGACGACGAGCGCTCCGACCCCCCCGCGCACGGCGAGCGCCAGCCCCGCGGTGACGGCGGCGAGGAGCACGACCCTCAGCCCGGCGGATCCCACAGGGATCTCGGTGACGAACTGCCACAGCCCCGGCCCGAAGTCGGTGGCGCCGAACGGCCGTGCGGAGATCTCGGCGTACTGGAGCACGAGGCCCGCCACGCCGGCGAGCGCCCACGCGCCGGCCGCGACCCCGGCCGTGGTCAGTGCCGTGCGCTGTGCCCTCCCCGGACCGAGGAGGGCCGCGGCGGTGAGCAGCGCCCCCAGCGCGACGGCGGACGCGAGGTGCCCGAGCACCGTGGTGACGGGCGCCGCCCAGCGCACGACGGCGCCGGCGTCGGCCAGGTCGCTCACCGCGGCGAACGCTCCCGAGAACAGCCCGGCCCCGAACAGCGCCGAAACGGCGACGACCACGGCGAGCGGCGCGACGGCCGCGAGCCATCGCGCCCGCGTCGCCGCCCCCACGGGAGGGGCGGCGACGTCGTCGGACACGGTGCTGCTGGCCACGCCCTCAGACTATGCGCGCCACCCGGGCTGCGGTGTCGTGCCGTTGTCGTGGGGTCGTGCCGTTGCAGCGGGGTCGTGCCGACGATGGCACGACCCCGCGACATAGGCACGACCCCACGACACAGGCACGACCCTGCGACGGTCAGTTCCAGACCAGGCCGCGCGCCGGGTGCTCCAGCACGCGGGCGACGTCGGCCAGGAAGCGGGCACCGAGCCCGCCGTCGACCAGGCGGTGGTCGAAGGAGAGCGCCAGGTGGGTGATCCAGCGCGGCTTGATCTTGCCCTTGTGGACCCACGGCTGCTCGCGGATCGTCCCGAGCGCGAGGATGCCCGCCTCTCCCGGGTTGAGGATCGGCGTGCCGGTGTCGATGCCGAAGACGCCCACGTTGGTGATGGTGATCGTGCCGTCCTGCATGTCCGCGGGGGTGGTGCGGCCGGCGCGCGCGGTGCCCGTCAGCTCGGCGATCGCACGGGCCAGGTGGAGCAGGTCGAGGCGGTGGGCGTCCTTGACGTTCGGGACGACGAGGCCGCGCGGGGTGGCGGCGGCGATCCCCAGGTTGACGTAGTGCTTGTAGACGATCTCCTGCGCCTGGTCGTCCCAGCTCGCGTTGATCTCCGGGTGCCGCTTGACCGCCATGAGCACCGCCTTCGCAGCGATCAGCAGCGGGGTCACGCGGACGCCGGCGAAGTCGCGGTCCTCCTTGAGGGCGGCGACGAGCTTCATCGTGCGGGTGACGTCGACGGTGTGGAAGACTGTGACGTGGGGGGCGGTGAACGCGCTCGCGACCATCGCCTCCGCGGTGCGCTTGCGCACGCTCTTGACGGGCACGCGCGTGCGGCGGCCGTCCGGCGAGACGTACCCCGAGGCGAGCCATGGCTGGTCGTCGTCGGCGTAGGTCGCCAGGCCCTGCGGCTTGGCGGCCTCGGCGTACGCGACGACGTCCTCGCGCGTGACGATGCCGCCCGGCCCGGTGGGCAGCACGCTCGGCAGGTCCACGCCCAGGTCTTTGGCGAACTTGCGCACGGGGGGCTTCGCCAGGACGCGGCCGTTCGACGCGCGGCTCGCCGGCGCGACCGGGATGGAGATCGCACCACCGTCCGGGGCACGCCGGTCCTCGAAGGCGGCGCGGGCGGTGGCGTGCGTGACGGCGGTGACGCCGGTCGGCGTGACGACGGCGGGGGTGGTGCCGCGCGGCGGGTGGGAGCCGGTGGACACCAGCCTCGCCGTGCCGGCCGTGGAGGTGCCGGCCGCCGCGACGCCGTCGTGGGCCGACGTAGAGGCGGGGGCCGACATCGGCGCAGGAGCCTGCGTGGGTGCAGGAGCTTGCGCGGGTGCAGGAGCCTGCGTGGGGATGGGGGCTGCGGCTGCGGCAGCGGCCCGTCGGCGTCGTCGTCCCGCCGCTGCCGCTTCCGCGGTGCCATAACCGACCAGCACGGACCCGGACCCGGACCCGGACTCGGCAGCTTCCGCCATCGTCGGCGGTGCCTCGCCCGCGGGAGCCGCGGGATCCTCCGCGGCAACCCCGGTCTCGACCTGGATGATCGGCGTCCCCACGTCGACCGTGGTCCCCTCCTCCACGAGGAGCGCGGCCACGGTCCCCGCCCACGGGGACGGCAGCTCGACAAGCGACTTGGCGGTCTCGATCTCGACGATGGTCTGGTTGACGGCCACGACGTCGCCCGGCTTGACCTTCCACTCGACGATCTCGGCCTCGGTCAGGCCCTCGCCGACGTCGGGCAGCGGGAAGCGCTGGGTGCTCACAGGGGGCCTTCCTAGTAGGCGAGGGAGCGGTCGACGGCGTCCAGGACGCGGTCGACGCTGGGCAGATAGGAGTGCTCGAGCTTCGCGACCGGGTACGGGGTGTGGAAGCCGCCGACGCGCAGCACGGGCGCCTCGAGGCTGTGGAAGGCCTCCTCCGTGACCCGGGAGACGACCTCGGCCCCGACACCGTGGGCGGTCGGCGCCTCGTGCACGACGACGCAGCGGCCGGTGCGCCGCACGCTGGCGATGACGGCCGGGAGGTCGAGCGGGGACAGCGACCGCAGGTCGACCACCTCGGCGCTGGTGCCCTCGGTCGCGAGCGTGTCGGCGGCCTGGAGCGCGGTGGCGACCGTGGGACCGTAGGAGACGAGCGTGACGTCGGTGCCGTCGCGCACCACGTGGGCGGTGTCGAGGACGCCGGCCGCGGGCGAGGCGCCGCGCTCCACCTCGCCCTTGGACCAGTACCGGCCCTTGGGCTCGAGGTAGATGACGGGGTCGGGCGACGCGATGGCCGCGCGCAGCAGGTCGTAGGCGTCCTGCGGCGTCGACGGCGTCACGATCCGCAGACCGGCGGTGTGCGCGAACAGCGCCTCCGGGGACTCGGAGTGGTGCTCGACCGCGCCGATCCCCCCGCCGTACGGGATGCGGATGACGACGGGGACCTGCAGCCGCCCGCCGGAGCGGTAGTGCATCTTGGCGAGCTGGGTGGTGATCTGGTCGAACGCCGGGAAGACGAAGCCGTCGAACTGGATCTCACACACCGGCCGGTACCCGCACAGGGCCAGGCCGATGGCAGTGCCGACGATCCCGGACTCCGCGAGCGGGGTGTCGACCACGCGCCGGTCGCCGAACTCCGCATGCAGCCCGTCGGTCACGCGGAAGACGCCGCCGAGCGGGCCGATGTCCTCACCCATCAACAGGACCTTGTCGTCACCGGCGAGGGAGTCGCGCAGCGCGAGGTTGATGGCCCCGGCCATCGCGAGCGTCTGAACGTCCGACGGCGGCGCCGCCACGGGTGCGCCGGGTGCGGCCCGGGTGACGGACCCTGCGGGCGTCGCGCCCGGGGCTGGTGGCGCACCCGGAGCAGGCGTCGCACCCAGGGCGGGCGTCGGCGCTGGGCGGAGGGTCACGGTGGGCGTGCTCACGGGTTGGCCTCCTCGAACTGCTCGTACTCCGCCATCCAGGCCCGCTCCTCGGCGACCGTGGCGTGCTCGGTGGCGTACACGTGCTCGAACATCGAGCCGGCGGGCGGGGCGCCGAGCAGCCGCACCTCGGTGCGCAGCCGCTCACCTAGGGCGTCGGACTCGGCGTCGAGCGCGGCGGCCCACTCCTGGTCCCACTCCCCCTCGGCGCGCAGCAGGGCGGCGAGCCGGTCGATGGGGTCGCGGCGGGCCCAGTGCTCCTCCTCCGCCGCCTCGCGGTAGCGGGTCGGGTCGTCCGACGTCGTGTGCGCGCCCATGCGGTAGGTGAAGGCCTCGACCAGGGTGGGGCCGCCTCCGGAGTGCGCCCGCTCGAGGGCATCGAGGGTGGCGGCGTAGCAGGCGAGGACGTCGTTGCCGTCCACGCGCACGCTAGGAATCCCGTACCCGAGGCCGCGATCGGCGAGCGGGACGCGGGTCTGGCGGCTGGTCGGCTCGGAGATCGCCCACTGGTTGTTCTGGAGGAAGAAGACCTGGGGGGCGTTGTTGACGGCAGCGAAGACCATCGCCTCGTGGACGTCGCCCTGCGAGGTGGTGCCGTCGCCGAAGTAGACGACCACCGCGCGGTCACGGGCCGGGTCGCCGGTGCCGACGAGCCCGTCACGCTGGATGCCCATCGCGTAGCCCGTGGCGTGCAGGACCTGGGAGCCCAGGACCAGGGTGTAGAGGTGGGCGTTGTGCTCGGCCGGGTCCCAGCCGCCGTGGTCGACGCCGCGGAAGAGGCGCAGCCGGTCGACCGGATCGACGCCGCGCACCTCGAGCACCCCGTGCTCGCGGTAGCTCGGGAAGACGTAGTCCTGGGGGGCCAGCGCGAAGGCGGAGCCTACCTGCGCGGCCTCCTGGCCCCGGGCCTGCGCGAAGAGCGCGAGCTCCCCCTGCCGCTGCAGCGACGTCGCCTCGTCGTCGAAGCGCCGCGTCAGCAGCATCGCCCGGTACATCGCGCGCAGGTCCTCGCCGTCGACGCCGGCGGCCTGGTCCCGGTATGCCTCGTTCTCCGGGGTGCTGACCCGCACCCCGTCCTTGTCGAGGAGCTGGATCAACCCCTCCTCGCCCGCACAGCCCTCGGTCATGCTGCCGCCTCCCGAACCTACGGTTTCGTAACTTACGTCAGAGTAGGTTGGAGCAAGCGGACAGCGACGCCAGCGCCCGCGCCAACATCGACCGCCGGGAGATGGAGGGTTCCGACAAACGCCGCCCCTCTACCACGGTGTGGCGCTCATCTCGGTCTTCGTCTCACACATGGACGCAACCCGGGTGAAGCACCCCGGAAGCGGCCCCACCGAACCGTCGCGCTCTCACCGCCCTCGTCGGCCCGCGCGCCTGCTCGCGATCAGTGGCGAGGTGACGCGCCGCTTCGCCGACGCCGAGGCGCTGCGCTCAGGACTGGGAGCGCCAGCCCTGGGCGACGGCGAGGAAGGCGTCGTTGGCCTCCGGCTCGCCGATCGTCACGCGCAGACCGTCACCGGCGAAGGGGCGGATGAGGACACCGGCGGCGTGAGCCTCTGTGGCGCGAGCCATGGTCGCCTCGGCGAGCGGGAACCAGACGAAGTTCGCGTGCGACTCCGGCCGGTCCCACCCCTGCTCGCGCAGCGCGTCCACGACGCGGGTGCGCTCGGCGACGATCGCCTCGACCCGCTCGAACAGCTCGCTCTGCGCCGTCGGCTCGAGCGAGGCGAGGGCAGCCTGCTGGGCGACGTGCGAGACCCCGAACGGCGTCGACACCGCCCGGATTCCGGCGACGAGCCGCGGCTGGCCGACGGCGTACCCGACGCGCAGGCCCGCGAGGCCGTACGCCTTGGACAGCGTGCGGAGCAGCACCACGTTCTCGTGGCGGCGCAGCAGGTCGAGCCCGTCCGGCGCCTCGGGATCGCGCACGAACTCGAGGTAGGCCTCGTCGACCACGACCATGACGTCCGACGGCACCGCGGCAAGCAGGTCCTCCAACTCGTCCCCGCTGACGACCGGCCCGGTCGGGTTGTTGGGCGTGCACACGAGCACGACCCGGGTGCGGTCCGTGACCGCCGCGGCCAGGGCGGGCAGGTCCAGCCGACCGGCGTCGGCGAGCGGCACCATGACGGAACGGCCGCCCGCGACGGCGACGGCGATCGGGTACGCCTCGAACGACCGCCACGGGTAGACGACCTCGTCGCCGGCGTCGACCACCGCGGACAGGACGTGCGCGAGCACGGCGACCGACCCGTTGCCGACGACCACCTGGCCCGCCTCGACGCCGACGAAGGCCGCGAGCGCCTCGACCAGCTCGGTCGCGTACATGTCGGGGTACCGGTTGGTGGTGGTGGCTGCCCGGGTGATGGCGTCGACGACGGAGGGCAGCGGGCCATAGGGGTTCTCGTTGGAGGACAGCTTCCACAGCCGCTCACCGGCCGCGGGCCGAGCGCCCGGCACGTAGGGCGGCAGGGCTTCGACCGCCGGGCGCAGTGGCACGGGAGTGGCGGCGCGCTCATCTGCGGACGTGCTGCGATTCCGAGGAGTCTCCACGGCGTCAGCATGCCACGATGCCCGGTATGAACTTTGTCGTCCGCGTTCTCGTGACCGCTCTCGCGCTGTGGCTGACCAGCCTCATCCTCCCGGACCACGTCGACATCCTGGACAACGGCACGGCGCTCGGGACCATCCTCGCGGTCCTCGTGGTCGCGCTGATCCTCAACCTGGTCGACTCGATCGTCAAGCCGCTGATCAAGGTGCTGACCTTCCCGCTGTACCTGTTGACGCTGGGCCTGTTCTCGCTGGTCGTCAACGCTCTGATGCTGTGGATCGTCACGTGGATCGCGGGGCGCGGCGGCGTGTTCGACGGCCGGTGGGGCCTCGAGGTCAGCGGCGGGTTCTGGTGGTTCGTCCTTGCGGCGCTGATCATCGCCCTGCTCCAGGTCGTCATCGGGGCGCTCGCCCCGAAGAAGCGCCGCTGACCTCAGGCGTCGTGGCGGGCGGTGGGAGCACGCGGCGTGCCGAGTAGAACCGCGTCGTGACCGCATCACCGCCGAGCCGTGCCTCGATGCGGGTCACGACGTCCTGGACCTGAGCGCTGCGGCTCTCCTGCGCCAGGGCCAGGGTGCGGCGGTGCGTGCGGATGCCGTGGGCGGCGCCCATGGTGCCCGCCGCCCGAGGGTCCGCCGACGACGACGCGGCCAACGACCTGGTGACGGTCACACGGTCGGGGCCGCCAGGGTTCTCGAGACCGGAGCGCCCGTCGAGGTGAGGGACGAGCTCCTCCTCGTTCTCGAGGTGGAGGACGGGGATCCCGGGCGGCACGGCGAACGAGGCCGTGGGCGAGCCGGCGGTGACCACTCCCCCGACCCTGTGCCGCGCCCGGAAACCGGGCGAGGACGCGAGCTGCATCGCGACGATCCCGCCCAGGCTGTGCCCGACCAGCACCACCTCTTCGCGTGGGCCGGCTCCCGCCTGGGCGAGCGCCTCCTGGATCGCCACCGAGAGGTCTGCCGGCCGGTGCGCCATGAGGTCGAGGTCGCTCAGCCCGTCGAAGGGCTGGGTGGTGCTCACGAACTCCTGGGTGCCGGGGATCAGGACCGTCCAGGTCACCGGGCCGCCTCCGTGCTCCACGCGTTGCACGGCGAGCGTGCCGGCGGGCATCCGGGGGGCCGGCGGCCCGGCTGCCGCCCCCGTCAGATGCGGGATGCGAGCGAGCGCGCCGTCGATCGTGCCGGTCGGCTCGTCCCAGCCCTGGTCGACGTGGGCAGGCCGCACCTCGCTGACCCGGAGGGCGGTGGTGGGAAGTCCCGCCCGGAGCAGCACGGAGAGGCCCAGGGCGGCGCCGGCCACGGTGGTCATGTCGTCCTGGAGGGCCGCGAGCGGTGAGGAAAGCGTGTGCCCGAGAACGACGACGGCCTCATCGGTCCACGGTGCGACCGCCGCCCGCAGTGCCCGGCTCAGCGACGAGTCGGGCAGAACCATCACGGCGAGAGCGCCGAGGGCGGCAGGGGCGCCGAGCGCACGCCCGACCATGTCATGGGTGAGCGACTCGCCGTGCTCGTAGAGCCCTGCCGCTCGGACCAGCCGGTCCCGAAGGAGAGCGCACTCGTCAGCCGTGCTGCCCAGCCGCCGCGACGCCGCCCGGACCTCCTCGGTCAGCGACAGCCAGGCGGCCCGCGGGTGGCGATGGACGACCGGTGCCGACCAGACCCGTGCCAGCCCGTCGGCGGCACGCACCGCCCGGAAGGCTCCGTTCCGAAGCCGCAGCTCGGCATCACGCGTGCGGGCGGCGGCGACCCGGACGGCGTCGGCATCGACCGTCCCGAGCGGGCGGCCACCGAGAACGCGCACGGTGTCGACGGGCTCGGTCATCGCGTTCTCCGGAGGCGGGCCGCGGCGAGCGACGGCCGCCCGGCGGCGCAGACGAACAGCGGCGCCCTGGCGACGCCGGCGCGCAGCGGCGCCCCGTCGACGCCGGCGCGCACCGGCCGCCCGGGCACCATCACAGCGGGCCGAGGAGTCGGGCCGCCTGCGACCGGAGCGCGTGGACGGTGTCGCCGTCGCGCTGCAGCCTGTGGACGACATCGACCAGCCGTGCCCGGAACGCCTCCCCGGCAGGCGAGTCCCACCCGAGCGCGTCGGCTCGCCGCAGCGAGGCCAGCGCGTCGTCGACCGCGACCTCCGCCGCCGCGAGCTCGTCCGCCGCGTCCTCGCCCCAGCGCGCCTCCCACCCCTCGTGCCCCTCGTCCATCGGCGTCCCTTCGTCGTCGGCTGCCTCGTGCGATCCCCGGACGCTAGGCAGACGCGTGCCGTCGTCGTCGTGACGGACCCTGATGCTGTGGACGGCCGAGCGCGGGCCGGGGCTGCGCGGCGGGACGCTCCCAGGCGCTGCAACGGGCCGGCCTCCCGGCTTCCCCCCGGGGCGCCGTGGGAGAATGCAGGTCGTGACCCACCCCGCGCAGCCCGCCGTCCAGCCACGCGTCGCTCTGGCCGACATCACCCCGCCCATCGCCCTGGGCCCGCTCGACGGGCGCTACCGCGTAGCCGTCTCCTCGCTCGTGGACCACCTGAGCGAGGCCGCGCTGAACCGCGCGCGGATCCACGTCGAGGCCGAGTGGCTGATCACCCTGTGCAACGGGGTGCAGGACGTCGCGACGCCCGTGGTGCCCGGCGCCCCGTCGCTGAGCGACATAGAGGTCGCGTACCTGCGCAGCATCCCCGCGGCCTTCGGCGCCGACGAGATCGCAGAGCTCGCCGAGATCGAGCGCGTCACCGTCCACGACGTGAAGGCCGTCGAGTACTTCATCAAGCGCCGCCTGGAGGCGCCGGTCGCCGAGGCAGCCCTCGGCACGACGTCGCTACCGGCCGCGAGCGAGTTGGTGCACTTCGCGTGCACGTCGGAGGACATCAACAACCTGTCGTACGCGCTCATGGTGCGCGGCGCCGTCGAGCAGGTGTGGCTGCCCGCCGCCACCGCCCTCGCCGACCAGATCGCCGACATGGCCCGGGAGCTCGCGGACGTCCCGATGTTGAGCCGCACCCACGGCCAGCCCGCCACCCCGACGACGATGGGCAAGGAGCTGGCGGTCCTCGCGCACCGCCTGCGCCGCCAGCTGCGCCGCATCGCGAGCGCCGAGTTCCTGGGCAAGCTCAACGGCGCCACCGGCACCTACGGTGCCCACGTCGTCGCCGTCCCGGGCGTGGACTGGCCGGCCGTCAGCAAGCACTTCGTCGAGGGCCTCGGCCTGACGTGGAACCCGCTGACCACGCAGATCGAGTCGCACGACTGGCAGGGCGAGGTCTACGCCGACATCGCCCGCTTCAACCGGATCCTCCACAACCTCGCGACGGACGTGTGGACGTACATCTCGCTGGGCTTCTTCACCCAGGTCCCGGTCGCGGGGGCCACCGGGTCGAGCACGATGCCGCACAAGGTCAACCCGATCCGCTTCGAGAATGCCGAGGCGAACCTGGAGATCTCGAACGCGCTGCTCGACACCCTGGCGTCGACGCTGGTGACCAGCCGTCTGCAGCGCGACCTCACCGACTCGACGACGCAGCGCAACATCGGTCCGGCCTTCGGCCACTCGCTGCTGGCGGTGGACAACGTGCGCCGCGGCCTGCGGGCGCTCCATGCGAACGCCGCGCTCATGGCCCGTGACCTCGACGAGAACTGGGAGGTGCTCGGCGAGCCCGTCCAGTCCGCCATGCGCGCGGCCTCCGTCGCCGGCGTCGAGGGCATGGAGAACCCGTACGAGCGCCTCAAGGACCTCACGCGCGGCCAGCGGGTCGACGCCGCCCGCATGCGCGACTTCGTCGCCGGTCTCGGGCTTCCCGACGACGTCGCCGCCCGCCTGGGTGCGCTCAGCCCGGCGTCCTACACGGGCCTCGCGGCCCGCCTCGTGGGCGACTACCTGGACTGACACCGGCGCGTCGGTCCCTGGCCCCGGTGTCCGGGTCCGATGCGTCGCAGCCGTCGTGATCTGACATTAAGGGCTATCCATCTTGGTGCCAATGTGCAGGTCAGCGGGCTGAGGGCTGGGGTGCGCTCGCGTAGGCTGGGGCGGTAGGACGAGAGTGTCCCCGCGAGGCTGCAACCTCCGGGGACGTGGAC
>Ga0194138_10001655_pt1 | contig 10672 bp, 9 predicted proteins | sample TARM_MetaG_T2_14_FD_134022 | JGI IMG/M metagenome (GOLD analysis project Ga0194138, IMG submission 134022) | Freshwater microbial communities from Pennsylvania, USA, analyzing microbe dynamics in response to fracking - TARM_MetaG_T2_14 (version 2) | ecosystem: Environmental > Aquatic >...
CTATTGAAATGATGATAGCTTCCTACTAAAGATCTGAATTATTCGGAGTTACTAGGAAAAAATACTGAAGTAAAAAAAAAGCCGAAGAAAGAATGCCCTCACGACAAACTTCCCTCGATTTCTCCAACCCAACTAAAATTAAATTGGTAAATATTATTACTTTTACAATATGATTTTTTTATTTTTTCTTCATTATATACGAAATATAAGAAAACAAAGAGCCTGCCTAAGCCTCAATAAACTTGAGATTTTCGCACCTATTATTCAACACGCGAATTAGTATATACATAAAAACAAAAAACTCAGTCATGCCGATCATTTGTTTATACAAATTGTTATCAAAAATACGCTTTTTTTCACAGGAAAATGTACAACAAAAAAAATCGTATGTTTATAAAAATAAAATTGACAGCGCGTTTAGTTATACAAGAAATCGTTCTGTTATATCCTGTGCTATCCTTCTTCCATCTGTGTATGCTTCATCTACGTAATATGTATAATTTTCTAAAGGCTTTAGTATAGCGTTAATCTTAACTTGAGCTGCTTCTGGAAAATGAGCTAGAAAATTACTTAGTTCAGTTTTTATTGTCTCTTCTAACTCTTGACTCGCTGTGAATTGGAACAACTCTTTGAATACTGACTCTACTTCACTTAAATCTTCTGGAGTCATACTCTTTAGCAAATCAGAAAACATTTGGTATCTTCTTTTTGATACTTTAGGTAAAAGTGTATTGGTTGTTGAGTTGATTTCGTTAATTCCCCCCAAGTAGTCACTTAGAATAGAGGATGGTTCAACCTCAAATTGACCGACAAAATCCAAATGATATATCTCAATATTTTGCTTAATATTATTGATTAATGAAGAAAAATCGCCGTTACTAGCACTTTCTCGCAGACAGTCCATGGTATTTGTTAATACACAGTAAAATAAAAAGTCAGACAGAACTTCTGTTGGGGTTTGCTCAACAATGCCTCCCTTCTCATGCACCACATTAACATTAGGGCCGTACATTCTCAAGAAGTCGTTCAGAAGACTAGTGTATGCAAGTTTACCACTCGGAGAATCATAACCGTACATAGGATGATACGACATTAAAATGAAGATAGTCATTATCAATGCGTTGGATTTAATTTCTGTACGATGAAATTCCGAATAAATTGGTTTTTTAAATCCACACGTGCGGTGTGGGCCCCTGCCCTTAGTGGCACCTTCAACCCAGTCTGCAAACAAGGTTCTCCATGTACAATCTTCTTCCTTATAGAGCATATTTTTCCCAGTCGGGGTAAACATTATAAGCGCAACAGAGTCCATCAACGTCCTATACATATACGATCCATTTTTTCCCCTCATCTCAGCACCTACACAAAGGGTCCGTTTATTTTCTCCTGGATTGCGCTTAGCTCTCAGATATAATGAAAATTCATATAAGTCAATCACCTGCATCTGAAATCACATCCTTGTATAATTTGTTAACCTCATTATACAAGGAAAGCGTTCTAATATCAGCAATCTCTCTTACTAATCATGAAAAGAATAATCCAATCAGGCATTATTCGGCTTACGTGATATTAGTTAATGGAATTAAGTTCCAGGAATGCCTTATTTTAGGCGATAGTGGATGACACTCTTTCTCACCATGATTATCCGTCAAACGGAAACACTCTCCTGAATACGTGGATAATTTCGATAACACCGCTTCAACCCGATGTTTCACAACCTGATTTTTGTCCGGTAGGCTTCCCCATGCGAAAATTACAGATTTGCTTTTTTCAACACACTCCAAAATATATTCATCGTTTGCCTTATTCGTTGCACCCACAAATGCTTTCTTCCCTCTGTTCGCTATCCCAATCTTCGAAAAGAGATTGACAGAGTAACAGGCGCCATACCCCAATTGGTACAAATGGTTCGTTATCAACATTTGGGTGGTATCTGTGATGACAAGCTCGGCTGCACCGGGATACAAAGTTATTATCGTACACGTTGGTTTAGCTTTATCCCATTCCTTGTAAAGGATATATCTGTGCTTGGCATCATCCGATTCCGTCATATCAACTTTTACAGTAGCTGTCTTATGCTTAACCATTATTTCATCCTCTTCCCATTCAATACTTCTTCAATTACTATTATTGATAAAGAAACAACAATTCTTAAAAATAAATCCATGCCTCATCTCAATCCTTCCGCTTTTCAACGTTTAGCAACTCCGAAATGACTTTAAGTCCTTCCAAAAGTATCTTAAGCAAGTGCTTATCCATTAATGCACCCCCTCAATCAAACTTCTTGTAGTAGACAAGTTTAGAACCCTCTATGACACCAAGTAGCTTCCATTTCTGATTATCTGTATCCGTAATGATGTACGCAATGTATTCGTCGACGGCGAAGTAATGCGCCAGAATTTCCTTTTCTGTAAAAATTTCATCGAAGAAATCCGGCAAAAGATTCGCATCCAATTCATCTCTGAACAGCAAAACGCTTTCTGTTGCGTAATCGTTACTATTTGTAGAACAATTATACTGCCTATGCATCAAATCCATTACATACTGTAGTTTATCCATTTCTTATTCTCCTCTCGCCTTTCCATCAGACACTCAAGCCTTCACCTATGTACATGATGTTTTTGCAAAAATTCGATTGATTCTATCGGGATTTTTCATCCACCATGCTTTTTACATGTATCCACCCGTTTTTAGCGAAACGAAATCATCATCGCCCAATATGATGTGGTCCAGCACGTCTATGCCCAACAACTCTCCTGCATCAGTTAGTCTTGCGGTCATTATAAGATCGGCTTCAGATGGTTCCGGATTCCCGCTTGGGTGCGTGTGACCTACCATGATGCGGGCTGAATTTGAGAGTATAGCGGTCTTAAATATTTCGCGTGGATGCGCAATGGATGAGTTGATACTACCGATATGACAACAATTGATATTTGTAGGCTCATTTTTAGTATTCAAACACAGCACGATTAAGTATTCACGATCGACATCTCCCAGAAATTGCCGCATCAACTGGTAGCCGTCGTGTGGGCAGCTAATTGTTCGGTATTTGTATTGCAATGACTTATCCTTCACCATCTGGATTTTCACGATGTCCACCCGTTTGGCCGCTTTGTGGGCTAATTCTTCAACAGTGTGCTGTTTTGTTTGATTAGTGTATTTGTCTCTCATTTTAAAGTCCCCTTTTTAATAGTCTTCTGGAAATAGCATTGTTTGGTAAGCCTCGCTGTCAATGATCCAGATGGTTTTGGTGATGCAGCATTCGTTCGGTATCGACATTAATGTGGTTTGACTCCGTTTTGGTTCCTCTTGACTGTGTACGATTTCTTGGCCTTTTGCGGTGGCCTTCAACTCGAACTTCTGGAAATAGTCTAATGTATTCCCGTTCTGTACTTGATCGTCGATCAGAGACCATAGAAAAAGCTGTGTAGCAATAGGCACGTCTTCCGCAACACTTCTGGTGACATAGCAGTTGTTTTTGGATTGAAACATATTTCATCCCTCTTTCATTCTTTATTTTTCGACAAAAAGAAAAGGCCAAGATCCGCATAGGGAATCTTGGCCTTCTTATTTGTCCGATGGTTCATGGATATAATATATATTTCAAATCTTCATTGAATCGTTAACTTTTTACTCTATTTAATCTGTAAAGCTATCTGGCGATTTCTTTGCATCACGTTCTGCTTCACTATCTTTTTTGGCAATCGTGACGATTCAATCTTGGATTGCCTTCAAGAATCAGAAGCATTGGAATTTGCAACCTACGACGTAATTGAACAAGCTGCTGAAGAAGAGAACGTCATCTATATCCAGGTCCGTTTCGCGCCATGACACCGCCATCAAAAACAATTCGGTAATCATGCAATTCTATGTGAATCAAAACGTTTTGTTGGAAATGTGCCCGACCAGCAACCTTCACCGATGGCGACTGCAAGAATCAACTTGCAGCGGTTATTCGCGAAGCTTATAAGGCAGTGACGGACTAGTGTGTTATCCTCCCGCTTACACACAAAAAGTAAAAGCTTATATCATTGCATCTAATTAAGGAAAGAAGAACGATTATTTCATCGTTCTCCTTTCCTTAAAACTATTCTAAGTCTTCTCCATTTGTGGCAATTACTTTTTTATACCAATTGAATGATTTTTTCTTCGTTCGTTTTAATGTTCCTTTGCCCTCATCATCTAAATCAACATAGATAAATCCATATCGTTTACTCATTTGCCCAGTGCTTGAGGCAATGAGGTCTATACAGCCCCAAGTTGTGTAACCTAATAAGTCCACACCGTCTTCTTCGACAGCTGACTTCAAGGCTTTAATATGCTCACGATGATAAGCAATCCGATAATCATCCTCCACATAGCCTTCTTCATCTGGATAATCTGTTGCACCTAATCCATTTTCAACAATGAACAGTGGTTTCTGGTATCGATCATACAAGACATTTAGCGATGCTCGTAATCCAAGCGGATCGATTTGCCAGCCCCATTCAGAAGATTCCAAATAAGGATTCTTAATTGAATTATAAATATTTCCTGCTGTTTCTTGGCTAACATTTGGTCTTGCACTGACAACGCGAGAAGAATAGTAAGAAAAAGAGATGTAGTCAACCGGGTTGGCGTTTAAAATTTCTGCATCTTCTGGCTCCATCTTTACGCTGATTCCTTCTTTCTCAAATTTTTTCAGCGCATAACTTGGATAGTAACCTCTTGATTGAACATCGATGAAAAAGAAGCCTTCCCTGTCCTTCTGGATTGACTTAAAATAATCTTCTGGATGACACGCATATGGGTAGTTCAATCCACCAGCCAACATGCAGCCAACCTGATTTTCAGGATCTATTTCATGAGCAATTTTTGTAGCCAGTGCACTTGCCACCAATTGATGGTGGGCCGCTTGATATTTGACTTGCTCTTCATTTTCTCCAGGGTCAAAGTACAATCCAGCTCCTGTGAATGGCGCATGTAAAATCATATTGATTTCGTTAAATGTCAGCCAATAGTGCACCAATCCTTTGTAACGTTCAAAAACTGTCCGACTAAAATTTTGATAATAATCAATGAGCTTGCGACTTCTCCAAGAACCATATTTTTTAACTAAATGCATCGGCACATCAAAATGCGTCAACGTGACCAACGGTTCAATATCGTAAGCTTTACATGCAAGAAAGATGTCCTCGTAGTACTTTAGACCTTCCTCATTCGGAAAATCATCATCGCCATTGGGAAATATTCGGGTCCAAGAAATGGACATACGGTATGTTTTGAAACCCATCTCCGCTAACATCTTTAAATCATCCAAATAATGATGGTACATATCAATTGCAGTCTGTGCCGGGTAGCGATGTTTTTTGTCAAATTCAAACATTTTCATTTTTCCAGACATAATCAACTTGCGATCCTCTCCTGCTGGAATCAAATCAACGTTTGCTACACCCCGCCCTCCTAAATCATAGCCGCCTTCACATTGGTTTGCGGCAGTGGCTCCACCCCATAAAAAATCTTCTCGTAATACCAAATTTATCCACTCCTCTTAAACTGTCACTGTAAGTACATTGTTATTTTCATTACCGTTTGCTCCCAAATGACTACTCTCAACACTTGTGAACGTTTCCCAGTTGGTGATGATTAACATTACTTGGGTTTCATAACCGGCATTCTTGATTTTTTTCAAATCAAAAACCAACAGCGTATCCCCAACTTTTATTTTTTGTCCGACTTGGATAACTGATTCAAAAAACTGTCCATTTAGCTCAACGGTATTCAAGCCCACATGGATCAAAAGTTCAATCCCAGTTTCTGAGACTAATCCGATTGCATGCTTTGTTGGGAATATTGAGACAACTTCCCCATCAAATGGCGCGGTTATGATTCCTTCCGTTGGTTCGATTGCGATACCTTTTCCGATCATTTCAGAAGAAAAAACTTCATCATTCACTTTGCTCAATGGCAGTATTTCGCCTTTAACTGGGCTGGCAATGGTGATTTTTTCTCCCTTTAAGATTTCCACTTTTTCAGGTTCGTTTTTTTCATAACGTAAGCTTAGTACAAAGGTGGCTATTGCCGTAACTACTGTGGTGATCACTAAAGCGATACAGATATTGACGACATGGCGCAAGTCTTCTCCGATGTATAGCGGAATAGCAGGTAATCCGGAGGCACCAGTCGCATATCGAACCACTCCGGTTAACCCTGCATACAATCCGCCGCTGGCACCACCAATCATTGCGGCGATCAATGGATATTTTTTCGGTAACGTTACTCCGTAAAGTGCGGGTTCTGTAATTCCCATCAACGCCGTGATGCCGCTGGAAGATGCAATTTGTTTCATTGCTTTGTCTTTCGTACGAAAAGCTACAACAAGAGCAGCAATCCCTTGGGCAATATTTGAAATCAACGCCCCAGGTCCTAAAATATTTTCAGTTCCTAACGATGTAAACTGTGCAATTGATAAGGGTACAATACTATGATGAATTCCGAACATAACCAGAATTGGGAATATCCCGCCAAAGATTGCGGTTGTTGCCCATCCCATCGTTGCATTCATCCAACTAAACCCAGTAGCCATGTAATCGCCTACATATGATCCGATTGGTCCTAATGCCGTAAGTCCCACAATTCCTGTAACTAAAATCGTAATCAACGGAACGAAGAGGATTTTCACAGCACTTGGAACAACCTTATTTAAGAATCGTTCAATATATCCTTGAAGCCAAACAATCAATAGGATGGGAACTACCGAAGAACCGTACGAAACCAACCGAATAGGTAGCGCGAAAATATGAACTGCTTCGCCAGCTGCTACAAGTTGCGCTAGGTTGGGATGCATCAGGACCCCAGCTAAAACCATGGCCACATAAGGATTGCTTTTTAACTTTCTGGCTGCGGATGAGGCAATGAGAAATGGGAAAAAATAAAATACAGAATCGGCCATAAAATTCATTACATAATAAGTTTGGCTCTCTTTTGTGATTACTTGGGATAATACTAGAATTGCCAACAAGGCTTTAAGCATCCCTGAGCCAGCAATTGCTGGAATTAAAGGATTAAATGTCCCTGAAATAAAATCAATCAATTTTGATATTGGTTTTTGTTTGTTTGTTCCATCATTCTGGAGCGAACTATCCTGATCACCCACTAGTTTTTCCACTTCTTCATGAACCTCTGACACATGCGGTCCGATGACAACTTGAATCTGTCCGCCACTTTCTATAACATTGATGACACCGTCCAGATTTTTAATTACTTGTAAGTCTGCATTGTTATTGTCTTTTAATGTGAACCGCAAGCGCGTTTGGCAATGTCCCAAGGTATTGATATTCTGTTTTCCACCAATTTTATCCAAAATCTCCTGAGCCAACTTTTCATATTTTTTACTCATTTCTACTTCCCTCGATTTCATGATATTTTGCAAAGTTGGATTCGCTATTTTTCCTTGCGTATCTCATCCTATTGAATAACACACCCGGCATGCATTATTTTCAGAAACAGAGATGAAATGTCGAAATCCCAATAGCCCACTAGTGGTAGCCTTTACAATATAATCGTACGCGATGCTTCAAATAATAGCCAATACCTAAAAATCATAAAGTTTGATGCTTTTCAGGCATCATTAATTCTAAAAAAAAGCTTTGTGGTATGGACAATTCCATACCACAAAGCCCTTTATTTAACCTTGCACCCTATCACACGTAATCAATCCACTAATGGCGTTACCCCATTTTTAACTTTTCTGCCGTGTACGAAATAATATCCAAACATAGCAATTATGGCGATGATAGCCATGGTAAGGTACAACATACGGAAACCCATTACAGGAATCAGAAGCCCTAAAAAGTAAGGTCCAAGTCCTATGCCCATTTCAGCGATAGCGAGGAATGTAGATGTTGCTAATCCCATACGGTGTGCAGGTGATACCTTAATGGCAATCGTTTGCCCGCTTGATGCAAATGTTCCGAAGCCAATACCGAGGAAGACTGCTGACAGTAAAAGGATGACACCTTGATGAGCCTGACTTAATATGACTAAGCCAATCGCAAACAATACAAATGATGGATACATTACAAAATTTTCACCTTTTGAATCAAACAATCGACCAATTAATGGTCTGGAAATCAAAATGGATAGCGAATAAACCATGAAGAAAAAGCTTCCTGCACCAACCAAATTGATTTCTTTTGTATAAATGGAAAGAAAACCGATAATACTTGAATAACTAAAGTAGACAAGTGTGGCGACAATCGCTATTGGCAGCACTTTAAACTCAAAGAAATTGTTTAATGTCAGTCGTTTCATATCGTCCAATTGCTCCACCGTCAACTCTGCTTTTGGAATCTTCAGAAAAATTGATTGAACGAATATAACTACCAATAACGCAACACATAGAATCAAAATTGCTTGAAAACTTACGTATTGATAAAGATTCATCCCAATGAGTGGCCCAATAGCTGATCCCAATGTGACACTCAGAGAATAAAAACCGATTCCTTCTCCGCGTCGATCCTGTGGAATAATATTGGCGATAATCGTTGCCGTTGATGTCGTAGAAATCCCGAATCCTATCCCATGAATAATTCGAACGATTATAAAAAACGGAAAATAAGTAACTTTAAAATATAGCACAGTTGCAATCGAAAAAACCATCAAACCAATATAAAGCATCTTTTTTCGCCCAACCTGTTCTATTGCTCTTCCTGTGAGTATACGCGAAAATAGTGCAGCTACTATAAAAATTCCTGCTGCAAGACCGGCTTGACTTGGAGTAGCTTTTAATTGATCTATCGCATATACTGCGATTACGACCATCAATGAATAATACCCTAAAAATATAAGGAAATTAATTATTGTATTAATAATAAAATTTTTTGTCCACAATCGTGATTTATTCACATTTATTCTCCTCCTACTTTTAAAACTCTACGCTATTAGGAATGAACAATGTCACAGACAATACTGTAAATTTCAGTACTGTTTTATTGTTCATTTCCCTCATTTCTTGATATTTTATGATAACCTTTTCTTTTATCTACCGCATGCAGCCTTACTTAGGATAATAGCAAACACGTGAAAGTATATCCAATACCTATAACGAATCAGGTATCATGCTTGAAAAGTATCATAATCATATGGAGAATATAAAAAGAACCCGTTTCTAACGGATTCTTTTTGAGAGCTTTGTTGATATTTATGTCCATTGGGCCATTTTTATGAAGTCAATAAATTTTGAAACCGTCGGACTGAATATCGTATTTTTTTTCCAAACCAGCACACACCCAGATGTAAGCTCTGGATAAAAAGGTCGGAAGACTAACTTAGACGGGTCAATCATCGTTGAAGATCCCTCTATGCAGATGGCATGTCCAAATCCATTTTCAACCAGACTGGCTACTCCGGAGTTCAAGTTAAAGGTTGCCAGAACCTTCAGATGACTATAATCTTCACCGAACCAATTCGTAATCTCATTTCGAACGATAGATCGATTGGAGTTGATGAGCGGTAGACCAATCAGATCTGCTTGTGTGATCCATTCATTTTGTGCCAACTCAGAATCCGCTTTTGTCAGTATTCCCCATCTTTCCTTTTGCGGCAAACGGATAAAGTCGTACTTATCATAATTTACTGGTTCTAACAGCACGCCGATTTCCAGGAGACCTTTATCAATTTTTTCCTTGATGTCATCGCCTGTGCCACTAAAAATATTATAACTGACTTGCGGAAACGCGGAATTGAACTCGGTCAATAATTTAGCGAGTATCTGTGAGGTGCTTGATTCTACACTTCCTAGAGAGATGACACCACTCAAAATATTTTGATGGTCAATAAAATCCTTTTCTGTTTTGTCAGCAATCGCCACAATTTCTTCAGCACGTTGGCGCAAAAACATGCCAGCTTCGGTCAAGTAAACCCTTCTCTTGCCTCGAATCAATAATTCGGCTCCCAGTTCATCTTCTAGACTGGACAATTGGCGACTAAGGGTTGGCTGTGTCATATGCAGCACTTCGGCAGCTCGCGTAATACTTTCTTCGCGAGCCACAACCAGAAAATACCGCAGAACTCTTAATTCCATTTTGGACCTCCTCCTCAAACTAACTTCTACCCGACACTCATGCGACTATAAATTCCTTTCAAACAACAGCCCTATTTGCTCTTCCATGACATGAGCTGGATAAGGCATTTTATTCGCTAACCACCATTCCATTGTTCCTACATAATGCGGAAAGCCCGTCGTCATAGGCTTTCCGCTTTTTCGGTTCTATTCTCTTTTTCAAACCTTTTCTGTCACTAACTCAGGAATGCCGTCACAACGCCAGTCTCCTCAAAAAAATGACCTCATTTATGATAAGCATGCCCATGGATAATCCTGAAAGCGCGGTAAATCTGTTCGACCAGCACAAGCCTCATGAGTTGGTGCGGGTAGGTGAGTTTGCCAAAGGAAATGTGTTGGTTGGCGCGGGTGAGGACGGCTTGGCTGAGGCCGAGCGAGCCGCCGATGATGAAGACGATGTCGCTTTTGCCGGAGGTGCCGAGCTTGTCGATCTCGTTGGCGAATTCCACGGAATCGTACTGCTTGCCCTGGATGGCCATCGCGAAGACGTAGCTCTGTTCCGGGATTTTGGCGAGGATTTTTTCGCCCTCCTTGTCCTTGATCATTTCCATTTCCTTGTCGCTCAGGTTC
>Ga0194138_10001657_pt1 | contig 10659 bp, 8 predicted proteins | sample TARM_MetaG_T2_14_FD_134022 | JGI IMG/M metagenome (GOLD analysis project Ga0194138, IMG submission 134022) | Freshwater microbial communities from Pennsylvania, USA, analyzing microbe dynamics in response to fracking - TARM_MetaG_T2_14 (version 2) | ecosystem: Environmental > Aquatic >...
ATATTTTTTCCACACAAGACCATGCCGCAGCCGCTATTGCAGAGTCCGGCATCCCGGTTTTTGCCTGGAAAGGCGAAACACTCGAAGAGTACTGGTGGTGTACTGAAAACGCCCTTGATTTTGGCGACGGGAAAGGCCCCCACCTGATTGTTGACGACGGCGGCGATGCCACCCTGATAGTCCACCGCGGCTACCAGGCAGAGGAAAACGCTTCATTACTCGACCAGCCGGCAGAAGGGGAAGACGAAGCTGAACTCAACAAAATACTGAAACGAATTCTGAAAGAAACACCTGACCGCTGGCACAAAGCCACAAAAGATATGAAAGGCGTTTCTGAAGAAACCACAACCGGCGTTCACCGTCTCTACCAAATGAAAGAGGAAGGCAAACTGCTCTTCCCGGCCATTAATGTGAACGACTCGGTTACCAAATCTAAATTCGATAACCTTTACGGATGTCGTGAATCACTCGCCGATGGCATAAAACGCGCTACTGATGTAATGATTGCCGGGAAAGTTGTGGTTGTAGCCGGTTACGGCGATGTGGGCAAAGGTTGCGCCAAGTCGATGAAAGGCTACGGCGCACGTGTAATAGTTACCGAAATTGACCCGATTTGCGCACTGCAGGCCGCCATGGAAGGCTTTGAAGTGAAAACAATGGAAGATGCCCTCGACGAAGGAAATATTTTTGTTACCACAACCGGGAACAAAGATGTAATTACCGCCGAGCACATGGCCAATATGAAAGATCAGGCGATTGTTTGCAACATCGGGCACTTCGATAACGAAATACAGGTAGCCAAACTGGAAAAATGGCCCGGTATTAAAAAACTGAACATCAAACCTCAGGTTGATAAAATTACCTACGAAGATGGACACAGTATTTATCTGCTCGCCGAAGGCCGCCTTGTAAACCTGGGTTGCGCAACCGGCCACCCGTCGTTTGTAATGAGTAATTCATTTACCAACCAGTCGCTGGCGCAAATTGATTTGTGGCAAAACGACTATGAAATTGATGTGTACCGCCTGCCTAAAAAACTCGACGAGGAAGTGGCACGCCTGCACCTCGAGCAACTGGGCGTGAAACTCACACAAATGACCGACGAACAGGCCAAATATCTTGGAGTTTCCAAAGAAGGTCCTTTCAAACCAGACCATTACAGGTATTAATATAGAAGGATGAAAAATTCAAAACGGGGTTCTTTGCAGGATCCCGTTTTTAATTATACACCCGAAGCGTAAAATCATTAACCACCGAAACATTATACTGTTTCAGCGGCATTTCAGCAGGCCCGCGCGAAGGATACGCACCGCTGATTAAAATAAACTGCGATTCGCAACACGGGCATTCGGCCAGCACTCCCTCGTTTTTAACAATGCAGCCACGGCTTACTTCATAGGTACACGTGGCATCAAAAGCATAATACGAACCCGGCAGCTCGCAATACACAATTATGCCACCATAACCAACATTAGGAAAATAAACTGAATTTGTTGGAACAGTCAGTTCGTTCACGATATTCAAATTAATGGTGAATGATACCTGTACATTTGGAACAGGAGTGTTTTGAGGCTTTTCACAGGCAACTGAAAAAAGCATCAGCAAGAGGAAAACCACAAAATACTTTCTGCTTTTCAGGATCAGCTGCTTCATTTTTCTTATTTTTACTAAAACTTTCAAGAAAACAATTTATTGCTGCAAAAATACAAAGAATATGGATGATTTATTAGTTATTATTTTAACATTGATTTTTGCTGCTGCCGGTATTTTCGGGCAGTCGAAAAAAAAGAAAGCACAGCAAGCCAAACAGCCGGTGCCGCAACCGCAAGCCGAAGAGCATGACAGTTTTTGGGATTTTCTGGAAGGAGAATCGCCGAGGCCCCGTGAGTCAAAGGTTGAAGCCCAGCCGGAGCAAGCCTACCGGCAACCACAACAGAACACCGCAGATGAAAAAACTGAACCGGTTCAAAACGTTCAGCCAGCCCCCAAAAAATCATCCATTTATTCTACTGACCTAACCGAAAACAAGGAAGCTAAAAACCAACGGAAGTCGAAATTAAAAAACAGATTTTCGCTAAGGAAAGCCGTAATTTACAGCGAAATATTAAACCGCAAATACACTTAGGTTGCCATAAATCGTTCATTTTTAATATTTTTAATAGAAGTTATTTTTAATATTGCGGAAATTAACTATTTTTGCAAAAGGAAGAGTTCCGGGAGATCTGGAATTCTTTCTGTTTTTTTATAGCTCAATTATAAATGAGGAGGAATTAAAAATGTCGACAGTAACATATTTGACACAAAAAGGACTTGACAAGCTGAAAAAAGAGCTGGATCGGCTAACAAACGTTGAACGACCGGCTATTTCAAAGCAAATTGGTGAAGCCATCGAGAAAGGTGATATTTCAGAAAACGCTGAATACGATGCCGCCAAAGATGCCCAGGGTATGCTCGAGGCCAAAATTGCTGAATTGCAGTCGAAAATCGCCAATGCACGTATTCTCGATGAATCGAAAATCGACACTACACATGTTCAGATTCTGAATACCATCAAAATCAAAAACAAAAAGAACAATGCCACAATGAAATATACCATTGTTCCTGAAAGTGAAGCCAACCTGAAAGAGGGAAAAATTTCAGTAACTACCCCGATTGCCAAAGGATTAATGGGCAAAAAGGTGGGCGACGAAGTTGAAATTAAAGTGCCTTCGGGTATTATTCCATTTGAAATTGTAGAAATCTCAATTTAAAAAATTATGGCAAGCATTTTCACAAAAATCGTAAATGGCGAAATTCCGGCTTACAAGATAGCGGAGGATGAAAAATTCCTTGCCTTCCTGGACATTTCACCCGTTGCCAAAGGCCACACGCTGGTAATTCCCAAAAAAGAAGTTGACGACCTCTTCGATCTTGAAGATGAACTTTATTCAGGATTGCAGCTTTTTGCAAAAAAAGTTGCTGCCGGGCTAAAAAAAGTAGTCCCGTGCATTAAAGTTGGAATGCTGGTCCTGGGGCTCGAAGTGCCACACGCGCACATTCATCTTATCCCCATGAAAAGCGAAGCCGATGTTTTAAACTTTTCTCAGAAAGTGAAAATGACTGAAGAAGAGTTTACGGAGTTGAGCCAAAAAATTGCACAGGAAATAAAATAAGACAATAATCTTTTTTCTGAAAAGCCCGGTTTTTTTACCGGGTTTTTTGTTTCATTTTTTTTCAACAATTGAAATTCCGGCCTTCAAAAATAGTAACTTTATGCTTCCTTATGGGCAGGTAAAATTTAAAAAAAAGGCATAAAATGGTTCCGTTTTCACATTTACACGTACACTCACAATATTCAATTTTAGATGGTGCTGCCAGTGTTTCCGATTTGGTAAACAAGGCAAAAAAAGATGGCATGAGCGCCCTGGCATTAACCGACCACGGCACCATGTTTGGTATAAAAGAATTTCATTCAAAATGTAAAAATGCAGGACTGAAACCCATTCTCGGTTGCGAAACCTATGTTGCCCGGCGCTCGCTGACCGACAAAACAAACAAAGAGGACCGCTATGGCGACCACCTGATTTTGCTGGCCAAAAATAAACAGGGGTACAGAAACCTGGTAAAACTTATTTCAGTAGCCTACATCGACGGTTTTTACTACAAACCCCGAATCGACAAAAAACTGCTCGAAAAACACCGCGAGGGTTTGATTGTTTCTTCAGCCTGCCTCGGTGGCGAAATTTCTACAGCAATAATGAATAACCACGTGGAAGATGCAGAAAATGCAATCCTGTGGTACAAAAATTTATTTGGCAGCGATTTCTATCTCGAGCTCATGAGGCATCCTTCCGAAATGCCCGAACAGCGCGAGAATGTGTACGACAAACAGGTGCTGGTTAATGAAACATTGCTGAAACTGGCCACAAAACACGACATCAAAGTAATTGCAACCAACGATGTGCATTTTACCAATGCCGAAGATGCCGATGCCCACGACCTGCTTATTTGCCTGAACACCGGGAAAGACATTGACGATCCGTCGCGGATGCGTTACACCAAACAGGAATGGTTTAAAACCCAGGAAGAGATGAACGAACTGTTTGCTGACGTGCCGGAAGCGTTGTCGAACACCGCGGAAATAGTAAATAAAATTGAAGATTATGAACTGGATTCCGATCCAATTATGCCATACTTCCCCATTCCTGAAGAGTTTGGAACCGAGGAGGACTTCAAAAGAGAATATCCGGAATCAAAACTAATTGAAGAATTAGGCGAAAAAGATTTCATCCGGATGGGCGGTTACGAAAAAGTGATCCGTGTAAAAAGGGAAGCAGCCTACCTGCGCCATCTTACTTTTAAAGGTGCTGAAGAAAGATACGGTTCGCCCGTGCCCGAAAATGTTGTAAAACGGCTCGATTTTGAACTGAACACTATCAAACAGATGGGATTCCCGGGATATTTCCTTATTGTTCAGGACTTTATAAATGCTGCCCGCGAAATGGGTGTCCTGGTTGGTCCAGGACGTGGTTCGGCTGCCGGAGCTGCCGTCTCCTACTGCACCGGAATTACCAACATCGACCCCATTAAATACGATTTGCTCTTTGAGCGTTTCCTGAACCCCGACCGGATTTCACTGCCCGATGTGGATATCGACTTTGACGACGATGGCCGCGAGAAAGTTCTCGACTATGTGACAAAAAAATACGGCCACGATAAAGTGGCGCATATCTGCACTTTCGGCACCATGGCCACCAAAATGGCCATCCGAGATGTAGCCCGTGTGCTGAAACTCCCGCTTCCCGAAGCCGACCGGCTGGCAAAACTCGTTCCCGATGCCCCCAAAATGACTTTCACCAAGGCATTCAAAGAAAATCCGGAACTTAAAAAAGAAAAAAATTCCGATAACCCGCTAATTGCCAAAACCATAAAATTTGCCGAGACGCTCGAAGGTTCGGTCAGGCAAACCGGAGTGCATGCCTGTGGCGTACTTATCAGCCGCGACCCGCTTACCGACCACATTCCGCTAATGCCTACCAAAGACGGCGAAACGCTGCCAACCACGCAATACGACGGCCGTTTTGTGGAAGACATCGGGTTGCTGAAAATGGATTTCCTGGGATTGAAAACCCTTTCGATTATAAAGGAAACACTTGATAATATCAAATTTTCAAAAGGATTAGAAGTTGATATTGACAACATTCCGTGGGACGATGAAAAAACGTTCGAACTATTTAGCCATGGCGAAACAACGGCCATTTTCCAGTTTGAATCCGACGGGATGAAAAAACACCTCCGCGACCTCAAACCCAACCGGTTTGAAGACCTGGTGGCCATGAACGCCCTCTACCGCCCAGGCCCAATGGAATATATTCCGAGCTACATTGCACGAAAACACGGCCGCCAAAAAGTGGAGTACGACCTGCCCATGATGGAAACCTACCTGAGCGAAACTTACGGGATTACCGTATTCCAGGAACAGGTGATGTTACTGTCCCGCCTGCTTGCCAATTTTTCGGGCGGCGATTCGGACACCCTCCGCAAGGCAATGGGTAAAAAAATTACTTCTCTCATGGAAAAAATGAAAGAGAAGTTTGAAAAAGGGTGCATGGCCAACTACAAATTTTTGGACGAATGTAAACTCGTTGGGAAAAAGCCCGAAACGTTAATCGAAAAAATCTGGAAAGACTGGGAAGCTTTTGCATCTTACGCTTTCAATAAATCACACTCGGTTTGTTACGCTTACATTGCCTACCAAACCGGCTACCTCAAAGCACACTACCCGGGTGAATTTATGGCTGCCAACATGAGCCGCAACCTCAACAACATTACAGATATCACCAAACTGATGACCGAATGCAGGCGTATGGGAATGCACGTTCTGGGGCCCGATGTAAATGAAAGTTTCATCAAGTTCACATCCAACAAAAACGGCGACATACGTTTTGGAATGGCCGCCATAAAAGGTGTGGGCTCCAATGCGGCAAAAGACGTAATCGAAGCCCGCAACAGCAGCGGTAAGTTTGAAACCATTTACGATTTTGTGGAGAATGTAAACCTGCAAACCGTGAACAAAAAAAATATGGAAGCCCTCGCGATGGCAGGTGCTTTCGATAGTTTGAAAGGGCTGAAACGGAGCAGTTTTTTTGCCGGCGAAAATGAGAACGACAGCACCACATTTATTGAAAAACTAATTCGCTACGGAAATAAAATTCAAACCGAAAACCAAAGCATGCAGCAAAGTTTGTTTGGCGATGCGGGAAGCAGTTCTGTGGTGAAAAAGCCAGCTATTCCCGAAGTGGATGAATGGCCGCAACTGGTTTTGCTCGAAAAAGAGAAAAACCTTATTGGTATCTACCTTACTGCGCATCCGCTTGACGATTACAAAATTGAAATTGAAAACTTCTGCTCACGCGATGTGGCATTGAAAGACCTGAAAAACGATATCGACGAATACAAAGGTCGCGATTTTACATTTGGCGGAATGGTAGTGGCCGCCCGCGAAGCCACTTCCAAAAACGGAAATCCATTCAGCACACTCACACTTTCTGATTATACCGATACCTATGAATTCTTCTTTTTTGGTCAGGATTATGTCAACTTTCACAAATTCTGTAAAACCGGGCTTTTCATTTTGGTAAAAGGCACCGTTAAACAACGCTTCAACAGCGAGTCGTACGAATTTAAAGCGACCCAGATTGAGCTGCTTTCGGAGGCGCGCAAAAATTACGTGAAAAGCGTAACCATAAATATTCCGCTCGGTAAAATCAACGAATCGATAGTGGGCGAAATTGAAAAACTGGCCCAAAACAATAAGGGCAAAGCGTTGTTAAAATTTAATGTTTACGATCCGGAAAGCAACATGTTCATTAACCTGTTTTCGCGTAGTAACCGGATATTTTTGTCCAATGAATTTGTTCGCTTTTTTGAAGCTAAAGAAGATATTGGATACAGAATTAATTAAATTTGTGTAAAACAAAAGAATATTCACATTAAAATAAAAAAATTATGGCGAAAGAAATAACTGATGCCAATTTCGAAGAATTGGTCTTAAAATCCGACAAACCCGTAATGCTCGATTTCTGGGCAGTTTGGTGTGGCCCTTGCCGTATGATTGCCCCTATTGTTGAAGAGATGGCTGAAGAATACGAAGGGAAAGCAATTATCGGGAAAGTGGACGTGGATTCAAATCCTGAAGTGGCAATGAAATACGGAATCCGCAACATTCCCACCACGCTTTTTGTAAAAAATGGCGAAGTGGCCGACAAACAAGTGGGTGCAGCACCCAAAAATGTTTTTACTGACAAGCTCGACGCATTGCTTTAATTAGAGTGCATTGCTAAAGAAATAGTGCACCGGATAGTTTTTGCTGTCCGGTGCTTTTGTTAATTTCGCTGCTGTGAAATGAGCCATATCCGCTTTTCCTTATCGGGCTAGGTTCTTATAATTTGGCGAATTCCATTGAAAGTTTTATTTTTAATGAGATGAAAAATATTTTCGACATAGAACAATTTCATCAGTTCGATAACCTCGGATTGATTGCCCGCGAGGTAGTGGAAGGTTTCATAACCGGGTTGCACCGCAGCCCGTTTCACGGTTTTTCGGTAGAATTTGCCGAACACCGGCTTTACAACCAGGGCGAATCGACCAAACACATCGACTGGAAACTGTTTGCCCGCACCGACAAGCTTTTTGTGAAACAATACGAAGAAGAAACCAACCTGCGCTGCCAGTTGGTTATCGACACCTCTTCTTCCATGCTGTTCCCCTACCACAAAGGGAAAAAACACCTGCAAAACAAGCTGGCATTTTCGGTTTACACTGCGGCAGCTCTCATTTACCTGCTGCGCAAACAGCGCGATGCAACCGGGCTTACACTTTTTTCTGATGAAATTGAATTTCACACGGCACCTCGGCTCTCGTCGGTAAATGCCGAATTGATGTACGGAAAACTTTCGGAACTGATTAAACCCGAAAACGCCCACATGCGCAAAAACACCAACACCACCGAAGTGCTCCATCAAATTGCTGAAAATATCCACAAACGTTCGCTGGTGGTCCTTTTCAGCGATATGATTGACAACAGCGAAACCGACGAACTCTTCTCGGCCCTGCAGCACCTGCGCTACAACAAGCACGAGGTTATCCTTTTTCATGTGACCGACCACAGGCAGGAACGCGAATTTGATTTCAGCAACCGCCCGCACAAATTTATTGACCTCGAAACAGGCCAGGCCATAAAATTAAATCCATGGGAAGTGAAAAACCGGTACGTTTCATCGGTGCAATCGTATTTTAACGATCTGAAAGTGAAGTGCGGACAATACCAAATCGACCTTGCCGAAGCCGACATCAACAAAGATTTTAAAGAGGTGCTGCTGGCCTACATGGTAAAAAGAAAGCAACTTTTCTGAAAAATCAGAGAATAAAATCCTGGTAATTTTCTGAATTTATAACTTCAAAATCAGCGTTCTCATAATTTTCAATCCACGACCTGGGAACTTTTGATTTCTTCTTTTTCCATTTTATTTCATAACCGGAAAGTGTACCAGATGATTCTTCAATGTAATCTAATTCTGCCCCGGTATAAGTCCGCCAAAAATAGGATTTGGCATGTGCTCTCTTGTAGTTATTCCTTTTTATTCTTTCTGAAATTATAAAATTCTCCCACAGCGCGCCAATATCGGGGCGTTTATCCGGCAACGAAAAATCCTCGATAACTGCATTTCTTATTCCGGTATCGTAAAAATATATTTTTTTATTCTTGGTGATTTCTTTTCGCAGGTTCCGGCTAAACCCAGGCAGCCGGTAAATAACAAACACTTTTTCGAGCAGGTCGATATAAGAAATAACAGTATCGGTACTTAACCCCAGTTTTCTTCCCAGTTCGCTGTAAGAAACCGGAAAACCAATCTGGAAAGCAAGCAGTTGCAGCAGCTCGTAAATTTTCCCTGAATTTTTAATCTGGCTGAGAGTAAGCAAATCTTTATAAAGAAACGATTCGATTATTTCCTTCAGGTAATCCATTTTATCCAATCTGTTTTCGTAACTAAAAACTTCAGGATACATTCCGAATGTAAGAAAATCAGGAAGTTCTGCATCCAGTTCAAATGGATTTTTTAATTCGGAAAATTCAAGCAGAGATAAGGGGAATAATATAAAAGTCCATTTTCGTCCGGTAAGCGGTTCGCTAATTTTATTGGCCAGTTCAAATGAAGAAGAGCCTGTAGCAATGATTTTTAGTTCAGGAATATTGTCTTTTATTATTTTCAAATTTAATCCAATGTTCGGAACCTGCTGTGCCTCATCGATAAAAAGTAAATCGTAGCCCGAAACAAGTCGCTTAATTTGAGTCAGGTCCGTACTCGATAAAATATCCCTGTATTTTAGCTGATCGGCATTAATTTCCAGTATTTTCCCAAATCCGTTTTTCAGAATCGTTTTTATCAATGTTGTTTTTCCTACCTGCCTTGCACCGTAGAGTATTACAATTTTTTCTGAATGTGTTAGTCGCTGAATGATATTTTTGCCAATATACCTTGGTATCATTTTTAATGAATTTTCTAACACAAATATAACAATAATTGACTAAAAAAACGTGAATTCATCGAACGAACTCGACAAATTAACGTGAATTCATCGAATCAACCCGACAAATTCGCGCAAATTCATCGAATTAAAAATTAGGTAGTTTTCTTTAAAATCCCCTTAAATCACGGTTTATTTCCCTTTTTGACATAAAATTCTTACATTTAGCTAATTGAACTTTAGAAACCCTGGTCCATGTTAGTAAAAACTTATGGAAGCGCAGTTTTCGGAATCGATGCCTCAACCATAACTATTGAGGTTGATGTTACAAAAGGTATTAAATTTATGCTGGTTGGCCTGCCCGACAGTGCCGTGAAAGAGAGCCAGCAGCGAATTGAGTCGGCCTTGCGGCTGAACGGATTCAAATGGCCCAAATACAAAATCATCATCAACATGGCACCGGCCGATATCCGCAAAGAAGGTTCCGCATACGATTTACCACTGGCAGCCGCAATTCTGGCTGCATCAGATCAAATCAGTGCCGATAAACTGGACAAGTATATTTTGATGGGCGAACTTTCGCTCGACGGCACGCTGCAACCCATAAAAGGCGTTTTACCCATCGCCATCAATGCGCGCAAGGAAGGGTTCGAAGGGTTCATCCTGCCCAAACAAAATGCACGCGAAGCCGCAGTGGTGGATAAACTAAAAGTTTTTGGCGCTGAAAATATCCGGGAAGTGATAGATTTTTTGAATGGCGAAAACAACATTGAACAAACCATTGTGGACACCCGCGCCGAGTTTTATGCCCGCATGAACAACAACCCGCTCGATTTTTCGGATGTGAAAGGCCAGGAAAACGTGAAACGCGCGCTTGAAATTGCTGCCGCCGGCGGGCACAATATTATTCTCATCGGTCCGCCCGGCTCGGGAAAAACCATGCTGGCCAAACGGATTCCCACCATTCTGCCACCATTTACTTTGAAAGAGGCGCTTGAAACTACCAAAATCCATTCGGTAGCCGGGAAAATAGGAAAAGACACTTCGCTTATGACCCGGCGGCCGTTCCGATCGCCGCACCATACAATTTCTGATGTTGCCCTCGTCGGGGGCGGAAACTACCCGCAACCGGGCGAAATTTCGCTGGCACAC
>Ga0194138_10001660_pt1 | contig 10627 bp, 18 predicted proteins | sample TARM_MetaG_T2_14_FD_134022 | JGI IMG/M metagenome (GOLD analysis project Ga0194138, IMG submission 134022) | Freshwater microbial communities from Pennsylvania, USA, analyzing microbe dynamics in response to fracking - TARM_MetaG_T2_14 (version 2) | ecosystem: Environmental > Aquatic >...
AAAGTGGAGTTTTTCTGGTAGCATTTTGTGCGCGGCTGAAGACTTATGGGGCTTTTTTTGGCGACAAGAATCATAAGGCTTTCAGCCGTTTTTGTTTATGCGGTCATGAGAAATCCGGGCTAGTGAGCGAACGCTTCATTAGTGTCGTTTCAGTGTTTTCATAGGATCAAAATTAACTTTGGGGGTGTAGTATGTTCAGCCTTGATGAGTTCGGCCAGATGATGGCTGATACAATTGAGAATGCAGAATCGTGGTTCGTTGACAATTTTGCTCAACACGGACCAGTCGAAGGCGGCTTAGACGGCGCTTGTCGATACCTGCTCGCCATCGCCCTGCGTGGATGCACTGCTGCTGAATTTGCCAATCAGTACGGAGTAAGCGAGGCAATTGCAGAGCGGCTGTTAGAATGGCTAGAGGCGGGAACAAAAGTCTAATATAAGCGGCGATGAAAGCCATGGGTTGCGCTTTTCTTGTTGAGGCGAGCAATCCATGAGCTTATTTGTTGGCTATTCCGTAATTATACCGCGCAGAGCAGCCTCTCTTTCTTCAAATGCCTTGTTGACCTTTTCCACTGCGGCATTCAAGGCAGTATTCTTTTCAGCTTGAAGCGCAAGCATATCCCTGAGTGTTTGCGCGTGGCCGTGCAATTTCTTTAGGTCTTTTACTTCCGAGACATAAATTCCGAAGTATTTCATCAGCCATTTCTTGAATTCGCGAAACCCGTCGCCAGCTTTGAGGAATCGCGATATTTTCCTTGCTTGTGTAAATGGGACCCCCATCAAGATAAAGTTCAGCCCAAGCATGAATCCGCGCTCAAAAAATTCGTTCGATATTTCTATCGCGCTGCAATCAAGCGGAAACTCTCCGATGACACCTTCCACTGTGCATCCCTTTATTATTTCGCCGACAGAAATAGAGCGTGTTCCGTCAGGATTCTTAACGGTAGCGTTTATGGCGTAGTCTGGCAGCTCTCGAACATCATACGACTCAAATTCCTCGCCGCATATCTTGCCGAATTGAGCAGCTGCCGACTCAGCGTTTTGCGCGAGAACGATTACGGGGGTCATGCTTAGATAGTAAAGATAATACGGGGCCATGCGTCATATCCGATTATTTTGGTTTGGTCTTGGTTGAGTATACCGGACCAATATTCGTATAGGAGCAAGCAAATGCTTCGAGTTAGGTGGAGAGCAGCAGAGGCTCGCCGTTATTCTCGAAGCGCACTGGTTCAGGTGAGCGCCCTGAGCGGAACCCGGTAGTCCTGCACGCGGAACTGGCAGAACGGATTGGCTGGCGTGGCAGGAGGCCCCTTCGCAGCGACAGCAAACGCCGGCAGGTGTCACCAGGGGGCTCACCTGAATCAGTGTCCCAACATCACCACCACTACGGGGAACAGGCATGGGCTGGAAAGCACTCAAGGACGCCTACGGCATCAACCACATCGTCTGCGTCACCAACAAAGGCATCTGCATCGGCAGTGGCTATGTCCATGACCTAGTGGTCATCGATCCGGTATCCGGCAGCGTCCGGGAGAACGAAGCCTTCGGGCGCTTCCTCCCGCAGTATTACCCAGCGTTGGGCGCAGCTTCACCGGCTGAAATTCTCGGCCACGTCCAGGCAGAGGACACGTTCGAGGCCTCGATCCCTGTTTACACCTACGAAGGCGCCGAGATTATTGAGAAGCGCTGCGAAGCCCTTGGCTGGCCGAACGCGACACATGACGGCGAGCTGATGTACGAGAACAAGTTCAGCGCCGACCGCGACGTTGTGATCGGGTGGGCCAAGCGCAGCGCCGAGCTTGAAGCGAAGCACCTGGATGAGGCCATCTTGCGAGTGCAGGAGCAGCTGGTTGATTTGCAGAATCGGCTGGCCAAGGCGCGCACGCACTCGGAAAGGCTGGCAGCCGAATACCCATCAATCCCTGCCGCCTCCTACTACTGATCGGAAGCCACCATGAACGACTTCGATGCAAAGCGGCAACAAATCCTGGATTCCTTCGGCATTGGAAACGTCGCGAGCGCAGCGGGTAATTCGTCTGATCCCCTGCGCTGTTATCAGGTAGGCGATTGCGACTGGTTCGCCGCAACATCTTCGGAACAAGCACTGGAGCTGATGCGTGAAATGGTCGGGGATGAAGACTGGGACGCCAGCGACTACGAGGTCACTCTGACCGGCGACGAAATGCTCGATATGCGTTGGTGTGAAGAAGGCCAACCTAGCAAGGATGCTGGGTCGTTGCGTGAGTGGCTGGCAGAGGCCAAAGAGCCGGGTTGGCTCAACGGCTCCGAACCATAGGGGGACGCCATGGCCTGGGCAGATCGTGCCGCACCAATCGTTGCGGACGTGATTCGCAAAGTAGGTCGAGCCGACCAGCAGGCGTTGCGCCAAGCACTGATCGCGGCGTACCCGTGGGGCGCTCGAAAGAACGCCCCTTACAAGGCGTGGCTGGGAGAGGTGCAGCGGCAGCTTGGACACCCATTAAACGCCCCAAAGCATGACCCGGATAACACCCAAGCAGACTTTTTCAAACAGGCATAGGAAAGCGATACCAATGAGCATAGAGAGCCAGTTGGTTGAAATGATCGCGTCATCGCTTGCGAAGGCTGATAAGGCATTCGTAAAGGATTTCGTAGAAAACGGGCCTATTCCAGGCGGGGTTGATGGCGCAAATCGTTACTTGCTGGCAGTAGCAATGCGGAACGTCTCAGCACCAGATTTCGCGGCGTCTACCGGCGTAAGCCAAGACGTAGCTCAAAGTCTGCTGGATTGGCTTAGCGCCGGCACTCGCACTGCTTAGGACACGACTGTGAAGAACCCAGTTTCAGAGCTGAATACCAAGATGGCGTTTGTATGGGCCACGTTCTCCTTCGTTGGCGCGGCCTTGGTGCTATTTGGCGGAAGCCCGCTTGCTGGGAAGGCAGGTGGATTGATGCTCTCGATGTGTGCCGGATACGTGTTTTTTGGCCTCGGTACTCAGCGCACCCATGCAAGCGAAAAGCCATAGGCAAGCCCCCATGACCGACTTGGCCACCACCCCGGATGCTGACGAGCTGCAAGCGCTGCGACGTGATGCCGCTCGGTATCGGCAGGTGTGTCAGCAATCGTGGTACATCGACGCGGCTGGACGGGCATTGGGGCTGATTCAACCACGCCGGAGCGCCCTGGTTGAACCCCCGCCCCGGCCTGACTGGGATGAAGTCGAGGCCGCGTTAGATTCGCTGATCGAGGGCCATGCGGACTACGTGTCACCTTACTCATAAACGGAATGAAACCAAGCCGCGCTGACAAACCAGGGGGCACGATGCTCAGAGAACTGCCGTCCTGGCCATGTCGCTTTCTCCAAGGAGCTATCACATGAGACGAATCGTTATCCGGTCAACCGCAGCAGGCCTCGCCCTATTCATCTGCGTGATCGCTTACCAGGGCTACAGCTATGCCGCAGCGCTTGGTAAGGCTACGGAAGATGTGCTGAACAGTTGGGCAAAGCTGAACGATGTTCAGAGCGCCGAGGTGAGCCTCTACCGAGTCGAGTGCATTTCGATCCCCGCCAGTGCCAAAGAGAGCAAGGTTCCGGTGCGCCTGGAGTCGAATACCGAATGTGCCGCTCGAATCGGGGCGCCTACCCTTGGCTCGGCGATTGAAATCGCAACTGATGCCGTGAGCGTGCCGGCGCCACTCCGCTGGCTTTGATGGGGCGCCATGATGGCCACGCTGACATTGCCTCTCCAGCGCCAGTATTTCGAGGCCATCAGGGATCGACGAAAGCCATTGGAGTACCGGCTGGTGACTCCCTACTGGCGAAAGCGGCTTGAGGGTCGAACCTACGACGCCATTGAGCTGACCTGTGGCTATCCAAAGCGGGACGACAAGGCGCGACGAATCACGCTTCCGTGGAAGGGCTACACGATCATCGAGAATTTCACTCACCCTCACTTCGGGCCTGACCCGGTAACGGTGTTCGCGATCAATGTCGCGCATTACCAGATCAAACCTTGGAGCTGCACATCAGATGACAGATGTAATCAGAGTATCGCGAGAGAAAGTCAGCGAGGCGATAACTGCGTTGCTCACCGTCAACAACCGGCGCTCCAATGCGCTGAAAGTCCCCCAGGACGACGAAACGGTGTACTGGCAGCGCAAAGAGTGGGTTGAGGCTGCAATCCGGGCGGGCCTCGACCTTGAGTCCAACGTGGCGCTTTTGAACAGCCAGCCTTCGACAGTGGATAGCCAAGCAACTGAGCTGGTCACGATGCCGTCCGACGCCATATGCCTACTCCAGGCTTGGCAGACCCATTTGGGCTCCTGTCGTGAAGCATGCGACGAAGGTGGCAAGCGAATCTGGGATCGGATCGACGCGGTGCTTGAGAAGGTGCAGCCGTTTGCGGATCAGCCGGTTCAAGTCCAGACATTAGGCGGGGGCGAGTAATGTCCCGGCACACCATAGAACTGCCCTCCACGACTTCTGCGAGCCGAGCCATTGTCGTGATCGGATACCAGAGCGGTGCGAATGGGCCGCACTACTTCTGCTACCTGTTCGACGCAACCGATCCCATGACAACCCCGCTGTGGAACTCTTTGTTTGCCCCAGGTTACGGGGAGGTTCAGGAGGCGGACGGTTTCGATGAAGTGCTCCAGAAATGGGGTGTGCAATTGCCCGACTTTTTGAAGCGGGCGCTGCGTGAGGACTGGGTAAAAAATCAGCTCAACACCGAATACTGCTGGCAAGCAGACGGTAGCTTCGACCAGATTCGCTGAGCAGCGATATTCACTGACAGATTGCGGAAAGCGACTATGGGCACTGACACCACTGAGCGCTTGCTTGCGAATGACGTGAGCGAGGGTTTCTCGAAGAATGAAGTCTTCATCCTGCGCATCAACCCCAACAGGAAGGTTGCGTTCTACGTCCACGCCTTGATTCTGTACTCCCTGTTCTTGCTTGGAACATTTGGCCAGCAGCCATTCCTGGATTACCTCGAAAAGTCGTCTGAGGCCGAAATGGTCGAAGAACTGCTGCCATCGATGAGGGAGCTTGCTCAGCAGGGAAAGCCAGCTGCTGCGGTGTGGTTGTTGAAGCATGACTGGGAGACTTCGAAGGCATCCGGGTTCAGTGCAATTACTGATGCGGCGTTGACTGGCGACCCTGAGAGCATGTTCACATACGGGGTACTCCAGTACGATCTGGAGCGTTTCGACGTAGGCCGGGTATGGATTGAAAAGGCAGCTGCCGAGGGGTATCCGACCGCCGTAAGGTTCCTCCAGCACAGTGACCAGTAGTCCCGCTGAGAAACTGCATCTAGTTGGGATGATGAGCTGTATAGAGCGGGCGTAGAGTCGCTGCATCTGGCATGCGGAGGATGCGCCCCTTGAACGAATCGAAATTGACTTACATCGCCCTGGTGCTCGGTGCCGGCGCACTCGCTGTAAGCGTTGCATCGGCAGCGCTGAGTGCCCTTCCCAACAGCAACAAGATTGCTGCGCTTGCTATCGAGGTTGCCGACCTTCGCAAGCAAAACACTTCGCTCACTGATCAGCTCGCCATCGCCAACCAGAATCGCTCCCGAATCGATGAGTTGGACATTGGCCTGACTGCGATGGCCAACGTAATGAACATCGACCGGCAGCAGTTGGCCAAGGCCATGATGGAAATGAAGACTGCCGACACCATGAACGGTCAAGCGCAGGTCAATCGAGCAGAAAGCCCGAAAGCAGTGCAGCCGTCGCCAGTGACTCAGCAGCAGCCAGCAGCCCGCTCCGCTGCTCCGGCCTCTGTTGGTGATCAACCAGCTAAAGGCGTGACGGTGCCAGCATCACCTGCTAGCGCAAGTGCTGGTAAGCAGTCGGCATCCGAGCCTGAATCCCTGATCGAACTGGATAACCCTTTTGCGGACGCCCCGGCTGCATCCATCCATGCAGGTGGTGAGATTCCAGCGCCGATAGCAGTTGTGCCAGCTGGAACCCCTAAGCTGACTATCGAGCATGTCGATTCGATCCTGGCAAAGCGTATCTCTGAGAAATGGTTCCAGCCGGCAGGCGCGGCGGCGAATCTCAGCGCTCTCATCCAGATGAAGATGACTCGCGATGGCAAGGTCGATTCCGTGGTGCTGACTCGCCCGTCTGGCAATGCTGAATTCGACACTTCGGTGATCAATGCGGTGAAGTCCATCGGCGCCATTGGCGAGGTTCAGCACCTGTCCGATGCCGACTTCGAAAAGGCCTACGCCAACAGGATCATCCAGTTCACTCCCCAGATGGGGAGTTGAGGACCACCGCGGCGGTTCTCACTTCCCGGTTTCAAGGTTGAGGATCGATCCGGCCTTGCCGCAGGACACCCTGGCCACGGCGTTATACTCAGCGCTCCGATCACTGAGCTGCCTACACTCCCATGAAATCTTCTACACCATCCATTCCCGAAGCACCTCCCTCCCCTCATGGGGAGGTGCGTTCGGTTTCGGATGTAGAGGAACTGGCTGCCCGCTACCGGGAGCGCGGCAAGTCAGACAACACCGAGCGAACCTACAAAACCCACATCAATCACTACCGTTATGTTTGGGGTGGCTTTTTGCCTGCCGGCGAAGACGCTGTTTGCCGGTACTTGGCCACCTATGCGCAGAGCTTGAAAGTGAGCACGCTGCGGCAGCGGTTGTCGGCTTTGTCCAAGTGGCATAAGCAGCAGGGTTTTTTCGATCCGACTACCAGCTCCACGGTCAAACAGACCATGAAAGGAATTGCCAAGGAGCACCAGGATCGCCCCAAACAGGCATACCCTCTGACATTCAGGCATTTGCTTGCCATTTGCGACCAGCTCGAAGCCGAGAAAAAGGCAGCCATTCAGGCTGGCGATCAGGGGGCCATTCTTCGCACGCACCGCGACCTCGCTCTGGTCCTGGTTGGGTTCTGGCAGGGCTTCCGTAGCGATGAGCTGAGCCGGGTCGCCGTAGAGAGCGTGAAGGCAAGCCGCACCGATGGGATCAGTATCTTCCTGTCTCACAGCAAGACTGATAGAGACGCCAGCGGGCGCATATACGAAATGCCGGCGCTCAGGGCTTACTGCCCCGCCTCTGCCTACATTGACTGGATTCAGGCCTCTGGCATCACCTCGGGGTTGGTGTTTCGCTCAATCAACCGATGGGGGCGGTTGGCTTCCACTGGAATCCACAAGCAGAGCATTGGCCATATCATCAACCGAGTGGCAAACGACCTGTTCCCCGGTGAGCCTCATTTCAGTACCCACTCCCTTCGCCATGGTTTCGCAGACTGGGCGGTACGAGCGGGTTGGGATATGACCATGCTGATGGAGCACGTTGGGTGGCGCTCCATCGAGAATGCCAAGAGGTACATGCCGAAGCGCAAGGATTTTGGAACGCTCGCTCTCAAGCAGTCGGCTTTACCAGCTGGTGGCGATCTGAGTAACGCCGGCAACGCGAACACTCTGCTCTCACATTTCCAGTCGTTGCCAGACAGCGACTGATTCCGGTCATCAGCTATCAACACATTGGAGAGGAAATGGAGGCACAAGCAAAGCTCGATAGGGCAGACGAAAAGAACAAGCGGCTGATTGCGAGTGTGCTCAGAAGCCCTTTCATTCGAGGGATGCACGCGGACCCCGAGTGGCTGATGATGCACGGGAGCCCAGGCGAACGGGCTGCGTTCGTGCGGCTGGCTCGGCGCCGTACTTTCCTCATGCTGGGTGGGGTTGCGCTGATCGTTGCCGTCATTGGATCGTTACCGTCCAAGCCAGTTGCTGCGCCTCCAGCCCCCACCTTTGAGCCGGCAGGCTCCGTTGTTCGGATACAGCTTCACGAAAGCGCCTTCTCAAGCTCATCCTCGGTTGAGACAACGGAGGGTGTCTTTCAGGTCCAGGGCGCTGTGACTGGTGCATCCGGTGACGTGGCCACGATGAAAACGGTGGATCAGCACGGGGTGGTTAGACGCGAGCTGTGCATCGAGTCCAAGTTCAAGTCTGCGTGCTACACGCTGCTTTAGCGCCGCTTCGACGCCGCTGATTTGTCAGCAGCCTCGAAATCGCCGAGAATGCCCATACGCGATTGCGTAGTCAGTGATCGAGCAGTGGTCATGGATGATGTAGAAAACTCGGTCACAGAACAAAGGCGCCCTATGGCGCCTTTGTTCTTTCTGGGCATCCGAGCCGCACGCCTAATGCTGCGAAGTAACTGCACCATGTTGGGGTTCGCCTGTTAGGTGCGGTCAGTATCATGGCGAAGTACCAACAGATTGGTCCGCAGCCCATGAACACAGAATCACCTTCCTCTGACCTACAGAACCCCTCTCTTGCTCCCCCTTCCGAGCCCGTATCCATAGCCCTGGATGAATCTGTCCTGGGCCTGATTGGGAAGTACAACGATCAAGAGATTAGCCGTCGCACTGGCGTCCCAGTCGAGCGCATTGCCAGTGCTCGGGTGAAGCTTGGTATTGCGCCAGTTCGATACCACATACCTCTAGCGCCGGGGCTGATCGAAAGTCTGGGCACGATGCCCGACCAGGAGGTGGCCACCAAGTTCGGGCGCGCACTGAAATGGGTGAGGAAGGAGCGAGCCAAGCGCAAGATTCCGAAGTACACGGGCTCGCTTGTCACCCCTAAGCTAGAGCAGAACGCAGAGGTCCTTGCCTTGCTGGGAACATGCTCTGACCGAAGCCTAGGAGCCCGTTTTGGCACAACCGGAGCTACCATCCGCGCCCTTCGCGAGAGTAAAGGAATCGCCTTGTACCGGGGTGAGGAAGCCAGGGCAAATAAGGAGAAGTGGGAGCAGCATCGCGACGAGGCGATTGCCTTGCTTGGCAAAGTGCCTGACATTGAGCTGGCCCGCCGCTTTGGCGGCTATCAGTGCCGATATAGCTACTTGCGCAGGAAAGCAGGCATACCGGCTTTCAGCCGTGGGAGTCAGCTGAGCGAGCCGGCATGCCCATCGGTAGCCCCTACTGAGGTCCAGTAAGAGCCCCCTGCTCCATCGCGATAGAGGCCGCCAGCAGGGCGTACTGCTGGCGCTGAGTGTTGATCCAGTCCACCAGTGCGTCGAGCAGCCATGTATTCATCGACTTGGTGCCGGTGCTCTGCTCAGCAACAGCGTTCACTACGCCCTCACGTATGGTGTCTCGGACGCTGGGCGGAAGCCTCATCACGAACTTTCTCGGGCTCTTGCACTTGGCCAAGTCAAAGCTGGGGACCTCAGCCAGGATTCGTGCAGCTACATCTTCGCCCAGATGCGCCTTGAGGATGTTGACCATTGCGGCGGCTCGCTTCACCCCCGCCAGGGCCTCCAGAACTGCCGCGACTGACTCCGAGTTCAGGCTGCGGCCCTGGTGCCTGCCAATAGCAGCCAGCTCATCGAACAGCTCATCGAAGCCGCGAATCACGAACTTGTCAGCGGTGCGGCTGCTGTACTTTGGCCTCGGCGCAGGGCCAATTCGGGCAGCGGCTATAGCACGCTGCATTGCCGCGATTGCCAATGGATTGCTTAGGCCTTTCATCAATACCTCACTTCACGTTTGAGCCAGGATCAGGCTCGCACTTAACTGGTTTGTCTCGGTACAAGGCCCAGGCTGACTGGAACCCGGAGTAGTGGTCGGCGTCAACGAAGACCGTCTCGCCACAATGTGGCTGGACCTTGAGCATGTAGGCTTGGCTTACCTCTGGTGGAACAACGGTGTCGTTCAAGCCGATCAGGTGTCGCTGTGGTACGGCGGCAAGCCTATCGGCGAAATCGACAGGGGTCATTGACCCTGAAAGCGGCGTCAGGCCTTTCAGCTCAGTCCAAGCCTTCGGATCGACGTTGCCGGCGATTGTTTGCACCAGGGAAACGTCCGTCCGGGTTGCCGCCAACAGCAGTGCGATGGCGCCACCACCGGAATACCCGACCAGCTCGAAGTCTCGCACCCCATATTGGGATTTGAGGGTGTCGAGCACTTCGCTTGCGGCTTGAAGCACGTCCTTGCCGAAGCGATGCGTGGTCCAGAGTTTCTGTTTGCAGTTGGCACCGAGGACAAACTGGCACGGGCGGGCGAGATAGACTGCTGGTGCTGGGTCTGCAACGACCAATCCCGGCACCAAGCTCTTTACTGGTGTCGGGTCATCGCTCACGGTGCGGCTAGTGATCCAGGCGCGGCCATCGCCCTCGATGTACACGCGAAGGCGCTGCGCCTGTTGCGCTGCGGGTTGAAGGGTCTGGATGGTGAAAAGGGACGTTTTCACGGCGACAGGCTTTAGGGCGCTGTCCCCGCTGACTTTCGTCAGGTCCATAGGCTTCATCGCGCACCCGGAAGCCATTGCAATACTGGCCAGCAGGCCAGCACGTAGAAGCTGAGTTCGAACTGCATTCATGGGTAGCTCTCCCCTTAAAACAAACCCGCCAATTGGCGGGTCTGTTCATCCCAGGCGGGCCGTTAGAAGTCGTAACGGGCCTTGAGGGTCATGGTGTCGGCGTTGAAGTCTGCCTTACGGGTGTAGTCGTAGGACGCACCGATGGTGTAGTTGCCTTTGGTCCAGTCCAGGCCAATGCCAGCTTCGTAGGTCCACTTGGTCGCCGGGGCGCCAGTGGTTGCGAAGGTTGCACCGCCGAGAGCATAGGCCGAGGTGGTATCAGCCGAGTCCTGGGCGAAGTCGTGGCAGGCC
>Ga0194138_10001661_pt1 | contig 10626 bp, 8 predicted proteins | sample TARM_MetaG_T2_14_FD_134022 | JGI IMG/M metagenome (GOLD analysis project Ga0194138, IMG submission 134022) | Freshwater microbial communities from Pennsylvania, USA, analyzing microbe dynamics in response to fracking - TARM_MetaG_T2_14 (version 2) | ecosystem: Environmental > Aquatic >...
CGCCGTAGGTCTTGGCCAGCACTGCGGTGATGGCGGCAGTCAGGGTGGTCTTACCGTGGTCAACGTGGCCGATAGTACCTACGTTAACGTGGGGTTTTGTACGTTCAAATTTTTCTTTAGACACGACGTTGTCCTTCCTATGTTAGAGCCGCTCACCTCGACGGTGAGCGGTGATTACTTACGTAAATTACTTAGAGTGACGCGCTTCGATCACCGCTTGAGCGATGTTGTTTGGTGTTTCGGCATACTTGCCGAACTCCATAGCGTAGGAAGCACGACCTTGGGTGGCGGAACGCAGATCGGTCGCATAACCGAACATTTCAGCCAGCGGCACCAGAGCGCGAACGATCTTGCCGGACGGGCCGTCTTCCATGCCTTCGATGATACCGCGACGACGGTTCAAGTCACCGATTACATCACCCATGTAGTCTTCAGGAGTCTCAACTTCAACCTTCATAACCGGCTCAAGCAGAACAGGTTGAGCTTGCATGAAGCCAGACTTGAACGCCATAGAAGCAGCGATCTTAAACGCCAGTTCAGAGGAGTCAACATCATGGTATGAACCGAAGTGCAAACGAACACCGACGTCCACAACTGGGTAACCAGCCAGAGGACCAGATTTCAACTGCTCACGGATACCCTTGTCAACGCCAGGGATGAATTCACCAGGAATCACGCCACCCTTGATGTCGTTAACAAACTCGTAGCCCTTGCCTTCTGCCAGCGGGTACATATCGATCACCACATGACCGAACTGACCACGACCACCAGATTGCTTGGCATGCTTACCAGTGATATCGGCGGCCTTGGCACGCACGGTTTCACGATAGGCAACCTGCGGCTTACCAACGTTGGCTTCAACCTTGAACTCGCGACGCATACGGTCAACGATGATTTCCAAGTGCAGTTCACCCATACCCGCGATGATGGTCTGACTGGATTCTTCGTCGGTCCATACACGGAATGACGGATCTTCCTGAGCCAGACGACCCAGAGCCAGACCCATCTTTTCCTGGTCAGCCTTAGTCTTCGGCTCAACGGCGACAGAGATAACCGGTTCCGGGAATTCCATACGCTCGAGGATGATCGGGGCGTTTTCAGCACACAGGGTATCACCCGTGGTGACGTCCTTCAGACCGATAGCGGCCGCGATGTCACCTGCGCGAACTTCCTTGATCTCTTCACGCTTGTTGGCGTGCATCTGTACGATACGACCAATACGATCACGCTTGCCCTTCACGGAGTTCAGAACGCTGTCACCAGAGTTCACAACACCGGAGTAGCAACGGAAGAAGGTCAGGTTACCAACAAACGGGTCGGTCGCGATCTTGAATGCCAAAGCAGAGAACGGCTCGCTGTCATCAGCATGACGCTCAGCCGGGGTACCGTCTTCCAGTTGACCCGCGATAGCCGCGATGTCGGTCGGAGCCGGCAGGTATTCAACTACGGCGTCCAGCATCGCCTGAACACCCTTGTTCTTGAATGCAGAACCACAGGTAACCAGGATAATTTCGTTGTTCAGCGCACGCTGACGCAGGGCAGCTTTCAGTTCAAGTTCAGAGAACTCTTCGCCACCGAGGTATTTTTCCATCAGCTCTTCTGAAGCTTCAGCTGCAGCTTCGATCAGCTTCTGATGCCACTCGTCGGCAGCATCTTGCAACTCAGCCGGGATCTCTTCGTAATCGAAGGTCACACCTTGGTCGGCTTCGCTCCAGTTGATGGCTTTCATCTTGATCAGGTCGATGACGCCCTTGAAGTTTTCTTCAGCGCCGATCGGCAGTTGCAGCGGAACAGGGTTGCCCTTCAGACGGGACTTGATCTGTTCAACAGCACGCAAGAAATTAGCACCGGTACGGTCCATCTTGTTGATGAAGGCAATACGCGGAACTTTGTACTTATTCGCCTGACGCCATACAGTTTCAGACTGTGGTTGTACACCACCGACAGCACAGTACACCATGACGGCACCGTCGAGCACACGCATAGAGCGTTCTACTTCGATGGTGAAGTCAACGTGACCGGGGGTATCGATGATGTTAATACGGTGCGGTTGGAACTGCTTGCCCATACCACTCCAGAAACAGGTGGTAGCAGCAGAGGTAATGGTGATACCACGCTCTTGTTCCTGTTCCATCCAGTCCATGGTGGCGGCGCCATCATGCACTTCACCGATCTTATGGCTAACACCGGTGTAGAAAAGGACACGTTCAGTAGTGGTAGTCTTACCAGCGTCGATGTGAGCACTGATACCAATGTTGCGGTAACGCTCAATAGGTGTTGCACGAGCCACGATAGATATCCTCTTACTAAGGTCAAACCTTAGATAATGAAAAATTGTGCAGACCCGAGGGCCTGCACAGTCGGATTACCAACGGTAATGAGCGAATGCCTTGTTGGCTTCGGCCATACGATGCACGTCTTCACGCTTCTTGACAGCGGAACCCTTATTGTCAGCAGCATCCAGCAGTTCACCTGCCAGGCGCTGAGCCATAGATTTTTCACCACGCTTGCGGGCAGCTTCTACCAACCAGCGCATTGCCAATGCGTTACGACGCACAGGACGAACTTCTACTGGAACTTGATAAGTAGAACCGCCAACACGACGAGATTTAACTTCGACGGTCGGACGAATGTGATCCAGGGCTTCTTCAAAGATAGCCAGGTGATCTTTACCGCTCTTGGTAGCGATAATATCCAGCGCACCGTAAACGATGCTTTCGGAGACGGACTTTTTGCCGTCAACCATTACGACGTTAATGAACTTAGCCAGCAGCTCAGATCCGAACTTGGGATCCGGCAGAATTTTACGCTGACCAACAACGCGACGTCTTGGCATTTTGTATTCCTCGTAACTTCAGGTTTTACCCAAAACTAGAAAATATAAATTTTCTAAATAACGTAATTAACGTTTGGCCTTACTTAACGGAGGAATCCATTAAGACTTAGGCTTCTTCACGCCATACTTAGAGCGGGATTGCTTACGGTCTTTAACACCGGCACAGTCCAGCGCACCACGAACAGTGTGATAACGCACACCCGGGAGGTCCTTAACACGACCGCCACGGATCAGCACTACAGAGTGCTCTTGCAGGTTGTGACCTTCACCGCCGATATAGGAGGTGACTTCAAAACCATTGGTCAGACGAACGCGACATACTTTACGCAGAGCGGAGTTCGGCTTCTTGGGGGTGGTAGTGTATACGCGAGTACACACGCCACGCTTCTGTGGGCACGCTTCCAGGGCTGGAACGGTGCTTTTCACAACTTGCTTAACGCGCGGCTTACGAACCAGCTGGTTAATAGTTGCCATCAAAAAGCTCCTAATAGCTTTACAAACATATGAAAAATCCTCCCCGCAGACACGGGGACGCGAAATTCTATGCGCATGTGCTAGGTGAGTCAAGATTTATACAGAGCGTGATCACAAAGCCATCGAAAAGCGGCGCGAAACTCACAGAGTATAGATGGGAAGTGACGTTTTAGTGATCCAGGAGGTGATCTGCACTCATGATCACCAGCGCAGCGGCGAGCCCTGCTCGACAACCAGGCGCACGAATGCCGCCATATCGACAATCTCACCCGCCATAGGGCATAAACCGCGAGCCAGTAAGTCCTCTGCCAGCACGTAGATCGGCACCCCGGCAGTCTGCAGACGGGATACAGAATGTGACACACAGGCAGCGATCACGGCATCTTGCACCAGCAGTAGACTATCGCTCGGAGCCATCAAACTCAGGCACTCATCGAGGACTCGACTCTCGAAGGGTGACTGGCGAACAATGTGCAACATGGCTCAATCCTCAAAAAACCAGACGGACGGCAGAATCCTGCAGCTGGGACTGGAGATCCTGGCGGCTGAAGACTTGTGCCGGAATCAACAACTGCTCCGAGCTTAACTCCCGCTCCTGCAGCGACTCGGCACACACATACACCTGTTCGATATCGTACAACGCCAACAGCTTAAACGTTGGCGCGTAATCTCGCCCCAGAATACCAGCAGGTTGCTGACCTGAGGCCAGCTGGAACACTCCGTCGCCGAGAAAAAATAGCGCCACTTCATCGGTCAGAGCCGAACAGGCCAGTACGGCATCGAGACCTTCCCGGCCTGAGGCCGAGCCATGGGGTGCAGTGCGAAACAGGACAGCAATCTGGTGCATAGCCACTCCTTAAAACTGAACCAATCGATCCACACCAAGAGCCGCCTCAGCTAGCTGACCAAGCCCGGAGAGTACGAAGGGAGCCACGACATTAGCCACGCTCAAACCGGCCGAATGAGCTTCATCCCCATCCAGTACCCCCCGGCGCAAGGCCGCAGCGACACACACATCCAGTTCGACCGCGTGTTCACGGGCCAAAGAGACCCAAGCCGCCACCAAGTTTTGCTCATCACTGGCGGGGCTAGTGAGGAAATTGGCATTGAGCACGCCCTCTTGGTAGAAAAACACCTTTTTCAAGGTGTGTCCCTGAACGATCAGCTCACGGGCAAACAGATAGGCCTGCGCAGCCGACTCGGTGCCATAAGGCGCGCCACAGACCAGTAGCGCAAAACTCAATGCCATAACAAACCCCCGAGACTAGCGAACGACGTAGGCAATCGCTTCCACTTCGACCAGCACGTCTTTGGGCAAACGAGCCACTTCGACACAGGAGCGAGCGGGAGCTGCTTCGCCCAGATACTTGGCATAGACACCATTGAACGCGACAAAATCTTCCATATTTTTCAAGAAACAGGTGGTCTTCACCACACTCTGCGCGGTGGCGCCAGCGGCGGTCAGAATGGCCAGCAGGTTCTTCATCACTTGCTCAGCTTGAACCTCAACGCTCCCCGTGACTAATTCCATCGTCGCCGGATCGAGCGGGATCTGGCCAGATGTGAAAACCAGATCGCCCAAACGAGTCGCTTGCACGTAAGGACCAATCGCCGCCGGGGCCTGATTGGTACTGATGACTTCTTTTTGCATCTGTATGCTCCTTGCTTACTCACACAAAACCCGCCGCGACGGGAAAATACGCGGTGAAGTTTTCGCTGTCTCGGCGGCAGAGTCAAGCCTCGCTCACCATCAAAGCATCACTGCTTCACGAGCACAAAATAACAAAGGGCCCCGCAGGGCCCTTGAATAGTGCATCGTTCTGATGTTACTCGGCGTCGAAACTGCCCGCCGCGTTCAGCAGGTCGGCCAGGTTTTGCTCAGCCTCGTCAGCCGTCACTTGTGGCGCCGGAGCTTGTGCAGCTGCCTTACGCTTCTTGTGACGAGCTTCGTGGTAAGCAAAGCCAGTACCAGCCGGGATCAGACGACCGACGATCACGTTCTCCTTCAGACCGCGCAGGTCATCCTTCTTACCGGACACTGCGGCTTCGGTCAGCACGCGGGTCGTTTCCTGGAAGGAAGCGGCAGAAATAAAGGATTCAGTGTTCAACGAGGCCTTGGTGATCCCCATCAGCACACGGCGATAGGTAGCCGGACGCTTGCCTTCCGCTTCGAGCTTGCGGTTAGCAATCTTGGCACGAGCCACCTCGACTTGTTCCCCTTCGAGGAACTCGGTGTCACCACCATCGATGATCTCGCCCTTACGCAGCATCTGACGAACAATCACTTCGATGTGCTTGTCGTTGATCTTAACGCCTTGCAGACGGTAAACGTCCTGTACTTCGTTGACGATGTAGTTCGCAACCGGGCTGATGCCGCGCAGACGCAGAATGTCATGAGCAGACTCAGGACCGTCGGCCAGGACTTCACCTTGTTGAACTTTTTCACCTTCGAAGACGTTCAGGTTCCGCCACTTCGGAATCATCTCTTCGTACGCTTCACCACCATCCGTCGGCGTGATCACCAAGCGGCGTTTGCCCTTGGTTTCCTTGCCGAAGGAGATAGTACCGGAGATCTCGGCCAAAATTGCCGGTTCCTTCGGTTGACGCGCTTCGAACAGATCAGCAACCCGTGGCAGACCACCGGTGATGTCCTTGGTACCGCCAGAAGCTTGCGGAATACGCGCAACCGCGTCACCCACGCTCACCTGGGCACCATCTTCCAATTGGACGATGGCCTGACCTGGCAAGAAGTACTGCGCGGAGACTTCGGTCCCCGGAATCAGCACATCCTTACCGTTGGCATCTACCAGTTTCACCGTCGGACGCAGTTCCTTACCGGAGGATGAACGCTCGTTGACGTCCAGAACCACCAGAGAGGAAAGACCCGTCAGCTCGTCGGTCTGACGGCTCACGGTGATACCGTCGATCAAATCGATGAACTTGATGCGACCTGCCACTTCCGTGATGATCGGGTGAGTGTGCGGATCCCAGTTGGCGACGATTTCGCCAGCCTTCACCGATTGGCCATCCTTCACTTCCAACACAGAACCGTACGGAAGCTTGTGGCTTTCCTTGGTACGACCCAGGTCATCCATGATGGTCAGTTCGGATGAACGCGAGGTGATAACCAACTTGCCGCCACTGTTCTCGACGAACTTGGCGTTTTGCAGCTTGATAACACCGGTGTTCTTCACGGTAGCACTGCTTTCAGCCGCCGCACGCGATGCCGCACCCCCGATGTGGAAGGTACGCATGGTGAGCTGGGTACCCGGTTCACCGATGGATTGTGCCGCGATGACACCAACCGCTTCACCGGCGTTCACCAGGTGACCACGGGCTAGATCACGACCGTAGCAGTGACCGCAAATACCGAAGTCGGTCTCGCAGGTGATCGCCGAACGAACCTTCATGCGGTCAACGGAGTTGGCTTCCAGAATGTTACACCACTGCTCATCCAGCAGAGTGTTACGCGCAATCAGCAGCTCGTTAGTACCAGGCTTGAGTACGTCTTCAGCAACAACGCGACCCAGCACGCGCTCGCGCAACGGCTCGACCACATCGCCACCTTCGATCAGCGGCATCATCCACAGACCTTCAGTCGTGCCGCAATCCGGCTCGGTGATGACCATGTCTTGTGCCACGTCGACCAGACGACGAGTCAGGTAACCGGAGTTTGCAGTCTTGAGTGCGGTATCCGCCAGACCCTTACGAGCACCGTGAGTGGAGATGAAGTACTGGAGTACGTTCAGACCTTCACGGAAGTTCGCCACGATCGGCGTTTCGATGATGGAGCCATCCGGCTTGGCCATCAGGCCCCGCATCCCCGCTAACTGACGGATCTGGGCAGCAGAACCCCGCGCCCCGGAGTCAGCCATCATAAAGACGCTGTTGAAAGAGGCTTGCTCTTCCTCTTCGCCCAAATGGTTAACCGCTGTCTCTTTGGAGAGGTTTTCCATCATCGCCTTGGAAACGCGTTCGTTAGCGCTTGCCCAGATATCGATAACCTTGTTGTAGCGTTCGCCCGCAGTAACCAGACCAGACTGGAACTGCTCCTGGATTTCCGCAACTTCAGCCTCAGCCGCTTCGATGATCGGCTTCTTGGCATCTGGGATAACCATGTCGTTGATACCGACAGAAGAACCCGACAGCGCAGCATAGTGGAAACCGGTGTACATCAGTTGGTCAGCGAAGATGACGGTGTCTTTCAGACCCAGCTTCCGGTAACAGGTGTTCAGCAACTTGGAGATTGCCTTCTTACCCAATGCCTTGTTGGAAACGGACTTGAACCAGGTCTCCGGACGCGCCGCCAGCTCTGCCTTCTCGGCATCGGTCAGCTGCTTCGGCTCGTCAATCAGCGCATATTCCATACCCTTCGGCAGGATCAGCGACAGAATGGCACGACCAACTGTGGTGTTCTTCAGCTCGGTCTTGGCAATCAGCTCATCATTTTCGGTCTTGGTGTATTCAGTAATACGGCACTTGACGCGAGCATGCAGCGAAGCCAGGCCAGCACGGTAGACCTTCTCAGCTTCTTTCGAGCTGGCCAGGACCATACCTTCACCCTTGGCTCCCACCTTGGAACGGGTCATGTAATACAGACCCAAGACCACGTCCTGAGACGGAACTATGATCGGTTCACCAGAGGCCGGTGACAGAATGTTGTTGGTCGACATCATCAGGGCACGAGCTTCGAGCTGGGCTTCCAGAGTTAGCGGTACGTGGACCGCCATCTGGTCACCGTCGAAGTCAGCGTTGAATGCCGAACACACCAGCGGGTGCAGCTGGATCGCCTTCCCTTCAATCAGGGTCGGTTCAAATGCTTGAATACCCAGACGGTGCAGGGTCGGCGCACGGTTCAGCATGACCGGATGTTCGCGGATCACTTCGTCCAGGATATCCCATACGACAGCTTCTTCGCGTTCGACCATCTTCTTGGCAGCCTTGATGGTGGTCGCCAGACCACGAGCTTCCAACTTGCCATAGATAAACGGCTTGAACAGCTCCAACGCCATCTTCTTCGGCAAACCGCACTGATGCAGACGCAGGGTCGGACCTACGGTAATAACGGAACGACCTGAGTAGTCGACACGCTTACCGAGCAGGTTTTGACGGAAACGACCTTGCTTACCCTTGATCATATCGGCCAGGGACTTCAGCGGACGCTTGTTGGAGCCGGTGATGGCGCGGCCACGACGACCGTTATCCAGCAGAGCATCGACCGATTCCTGCAGCATACGCTTTTCGTTGCGCACGATAATATCCGGCGCAGCCAAGTCCAGCAGACGCTTCAAACGGTTGTTCCGGTTGATGACACGACGATAGAGATCGTTCAGGTCAGAGGTCGCGAAACGACCGCCGTCCAGCGGTACCAGCGGACGCAGATCCGGCGGCAACACAGGCAGCACTGTCATCACCATCCACTCCGGCTTGTTGCCAGAGAACAGGAAGGCTTCCATCAGCTTCAGACGCTTGGTGGTCTTCTTGCGCTTGGTTTCGGAGTTGGTTTGATCCAGCTCTTCACGCATCTGGGCGATTTCTTGTTCCAGATCGATGGCACGCAGCAATTCCAGAATTGCTTCGGCACCCATCTTGGCTTCGAATTCATCACCATACTCTTCCAGCGCATCCAGATACTGCTCTTCCGAGAGCATCTGACCACGTTCCAACGCGGTCATACCGGCTTCGATCACGACAAATGATTCGAAATACAGGACCCGCTCGATGTCACGCAGGGTCATGTCCAGCAGCAAACCGATACGAGAAGGCAGGGACTTCAGGAACCAGATGTGCGCCACAGGCGACGCCAGTTCGATGTGGCCCATACGCTCGCGGCGTACTTTAGTCTGGGTCACTTCAACGCCGCATTTTTCGCAGATCACACCGCGATGCTTGAGACGCTTATATTTGCCACACAGGCATTCGTAATCTTTAACCGGCCCGAAAATACGGGCGCAGAACAGGCCATCACGCTCCGGCTTGAAAGTCCGGTAGTTGATGGTTTCCGGCTTTTTCACTTCACCGAAAGACCAGGAGCGGATCATGTCCGGGGAAGCCAGACCGATCTTGATACCATCAAATTCTTCGGTCTTGCTCTGGGCTTTCAAAAACTTTAGTAAGTCTTTCACGTGTGTCTCCCGTCAGGAGTTCAATCTTGGCGCCCCTTGCGGGGCGCCCTTGTCAATCTCGGCTTAATAAGGGGCGGCGAACCCCTTATTCTTCTTCCAGCTCGATGTTGATACCCAGTGAGCGAATTTCCTTCAACAAAACGTTGAAAGATTCGGGCATGCCCGGCTCCATACGGTGGTCGCCATCCACGATGTTCTTGTACATCTTGGTCCGACCATTCACATCGTCTGACTTGACGGTAAGCATTTCCTGCAAGGTATACGCAGCACCGTAAGCTTCGAGGGCCCACACTTCCATTTCACCGAACCGCTGACCACCGAACTGTGCCTTACCACCCAGCGGTTGCTGAGTAACCAGGCTATAGGAACCGGTGGAACGCGCATGCATCTTGTCGTCGACCAAGTGGTTCAACTTCAGCATGTACATGTAGCCCACGGTAACCTGACGCTCGAACGGCATGCCGCTGCGACCATCAAACAGAGTGATCTGGCCAGATTCAGGAAGGTCAGCCAGCTTCAACATCGCTTTGATTTCGTGCTCTTTAGCACCATCAAAGGCTGGTGTCGCAATTGGCATACCCTTGCGCAGGTTTTCAGCCAGCGTGCGAACGGCATCGTCGGAGAATGTAGACAGATCTACCTTCTGACGGCATTCACCCAAGTCGTAAACCTTCTGCAAGAATTCACGTTGCTTGGCCAGGTCCTGCTGTTCCTTGATCATGCGATCAATCTTCTCGCCGATGCCCTTGGCCGCAAGGCCCATGTGCACTTCGAGAACCTGACCGATGTTCATCCGCGATGGTACACCCAGCGGGTTTAGAACGATGTCAACCGGACGGCCATACTCATCATGGGGCATATCTTCGATCGGGCAGATCTTGGAAATAACACCCTTGTTACCATGACGACCGGCCATCTTGTCACCTGGCTGGATGCGACGCTTCACGGCCAGGTAGACCTTGACGATCTTCAGCACGCCTGGAGCCAGATCATCACCCTGGATAATCTTCTGACGCTTGGCTTCAAACTTGCGGTCAAACTCTTCACGCAGAGCTATGTACTGCTCGGCGATCTGTTCGAGTTCAACTTGACGGCCTTCGTCTTCCAGCGCCTGTTCCGGCCATTTGGCACGACCCAGGCTTTCCAGCTTGGCATCGCTGAAACCGGAATGAACCAGCAGCGAACGAGCAC
>Ga0194138_10001662_pt1 | contig 10616 bp, 15 predicted proteins | sample TARM_MetaG_T2_14_FD_134022 | JGI IMG/M metagenome (GOLD analysis project Ga0194138, IMG submission 134022) | Freshwater microbial communities from Pennsylvania, USA, analyzing microbe dynamics in response to fracking - TARM_MetaG_T2_14 (version 2) | ecosystem: Environmental > Aquatic >...
TACCACACCAGTAGAATTTCTGTATACTACTTCTCGGTTGATTGTATCTCCAGGTGAAACACCATAGCCTTTATTGTCATCTCTCAAGTCGATGATGCTGCCGTTCAGCAGATACCATAGTTCATCCCAAATGTAAGCGTACTCATCTTTCATAGTCATCACTTAAGGAACTCCACAGGTAAAGCCTTGGTATAACCCCTGTCTAAGATCTGTCGTGCTTCAGGAGAGAAGCTCTTATAGTTTCTAACCACACCATATAGGTTTCATCAGAGATCCATATAGACTTTTCGTAGTGAGACATACCTATCTCCTAAGGTAAGGGTGGTACGGGTGGTGCGGATGGCGGGGGTCGAACCCGCAAGCTTTCCTTTTTAAGAGGAAAAGGTATACCAGTTCCCTTCACATCCGCACAGTTGTTGGAGGTCCCCGGATGTATCGAACACCGTGGCTTCCATCCCATTAATTATAACGCCACTAGTTTAGAAGACTAGTATGGGGGCGGGGACCTCTTAGTTAAGGATGCCCTACTTAAAGGACACCCTTATGCTACTATTACTCTTGACTAGCCCACTTGTTGACCCACTCCCAGAGCACTGAGAGTGCCCCTAGAATCAGAGCACCTACAACAAGACCAAACAGACCAAAGGCAGGGACTACTCCTACTACTAAGAAGGCGAACAGATAGGCGTCCAGCCAGCACAGTTCCTTATCGGTAAAGAACTTAACCGCTGCCTTAATGTACCGCACGAGCACTGCCTTCCATGATGTCACCGAGAGTAGCAATAGCATCACCGAAGTCCTTGCCCATCTGGAGGGAAGGCCCAAAGATTTCACTAATCAGTTTCTCGATAGCCTCTTCGTCCATACCGGAAGACACCAGTAAGGTGATAGCCCCTTGGATGTGGGAGACTGCACGGTTAAGCATCTCCTCATGAGAAACTTTACCGATATTCTTAAGGACATTCTCCTCAAGGTAGGTGAACACTCGCTCACGTTGGTTGATCTCCAGTCCGATCTCGATAGTATCTTCTTTAGTCATCAGTAATTAAACTCCTCGAATGCCATAGACACCAAGAGATTACGCTTGACCTTAGAGGTGGACCCATCAGTCCACTTAATGTCGATAGAGTAATCGCTAGTGTCCACCGCAGTGCTTACAATTTGGTGCCCATGGATACGATCAGCTACCGCTTGGGCGGAGACGGGGCCGATAAAGGTTGCGACGTGTTGAGTCATTTCATCCATCCGTTAACGATAGAGCTAAGCTGAGACATAACATCAGCAGCTGCATCCATAGCCTCCTCGCTTAGCTCACAGTCACTGGCAGGTTCCAGATCTTGGTGCATCTCCTCGATAGCTTCACCCACCTGGTCCTTGATGACATCGTGAGTAGCTTGGAGCAGCCCCGGTAGGTTCTGCACACCACACTCCATGTACTTGAAGATAGCGAAGGCTAGTATATTCTGCACATCTTGAGGGGAGGGGCTACGTCCAGTCTCACGCTGCCACTTGGAGAGCACACCCATCACCTCCTCGACACCATCAGGGTCGAAGGTTACGATAGGTAGCTTACGTTGTTTGTCATCTTTACTCATGATTAATAGTATCCTTCACTCGTTGCGATAGTCATGAAGGTGACACACAGCGCCAGGGTGACAGTGAACCCCAGTCCGAAACCTGCCCAGACAGAACCTACAGTCATGAATACCACTAGCATAGCTACAGCTAGGCACCACTGGACTGCTACTAGCACCCACATAATAGCGAGCATCTTAGCCCACCATACCCAGCTGACGCTTCAAGAGAAAAGCCAGGTCCTTGTGTTGCTTACCCTCACTCATGGCTTGGGTACCGTTGATGGTCATGTCCTTGGCAGTGAATTTAATAGTCAGCATTGGATTATCTCCTTTAACTAGCGATGCGACATTACATCAAGGTGCCCACTGTATGCGAGTGGGCACTCAGTTATAATGTATTACAACCCAGCTACAGCTAAGCTGAACCCTGCGATCCCGCCTACAACAGTAAGACCAAGCAGGATTAGACAAATTGTGTACATCAGGTTGTCATACTTACCGTAAACATTCATAACACCTAGTTGTGAAATGATGATTCCGATAAGACACACAATAAAGGTGGCTGCTAAGACTGTTGTTCCCATACGTTAGACACTCCTATGTACAAAGGTTTCATTGATGATACCCCAGGTACCTGCCCACTTACGAGCAGCGTACAGGGTAGTGAACTCAGCCACTTGACCAGCCTTGTTGATGGCTCTCCAAGCTTTAACTTTAGTCAGTCTCATTAGACTACAGATCCCCACTGATAGGTTGACTAGGACTCTTCTTAGGCTGAGGGGAGGACTCCTTGCCTCCCTTATCGTCAGACATGTTACGAAGTCTCCCGCATGTTGAAGTTGATCCACTTGGCGGGACGCTTGTAGAACTTGACACCCAACTCAGAGAGACGGCGACCACGCTTGCGGTCATGCTCAGTGGTGATATGGGGTGCCTTCATGTCAGCGATAGGGGGCCGACGCTTCCCTGCCTTAGCGGGGAGGCGCGCCTTCTGACGTGCGTTGATGCCGAGACGAGTCTTCTTAGTGCCCTGGCGAGCCTTCGCTTTCGAGATACCTTGTGCCATTGCGTAGTTACTCCTGTGTTAAACTATGTAAGGTGTAGGCTGAGGGTAGGTCGGACCTGATCCCGACTTCATCCTTTTCAGGACTACCAAGTATGTTTCAACTCTAGCCTTATTAAGACATGCTCAGGTCTTACTTTTAGTGAGCGGGTTGCTCAGCCTGCTTCACCTCAGAGATTGCCTTGGTGACAGTGTTCCACAGGTTAGCGTGGATGACATCACCATCCTTGAGGTTCTTCCGACGCTTCATCACCCGAGCGACCAGTTTCTCCAGCTCCTGCACATCATTGAAGGGCTGAGGTGCAGCGTCCCCGGTCAGATCGAAGGGGGACTCTTCGCGGGAGGATTGGTAGGTGTCAGCCGTGACAGTGGTTTGGGTGTATTTGAAGGCTTTATCCTCCTTGCTGTACTCCAGGCCACCATACTTGGCGAACCAGTTGACAATCTTCTGCTTATGGGATCCATCGACGGAGTCCAGCAGTTTGGTGGCGCGTTGGGCTGCCACGTTAGCGGAACCATTCTTGGCCCAGTGACAGATGATCGAGACACCCAGCTGGTGAACGTTCTTGCGCAACGTACCGGCACGGGACTTGATCGAATCGAATGCACGATCCACATCCTCAGCGGACATGGACCAGGAATAGACGATAGCTTTACTCTTTGTTGCCATGATATTTACCTCCTTACAGGTATGGTCAAGATACCTATCTCTTAGGTTGATAGACATCACAAACCATACCTGACATGACCAACACTATAAGGTTAGTTGGCTAACACAGTCAGTCATGCCAGGAAGTTTGTATCGCCTGCGTAGGGTTCTCACCGCCGCTGTCCTGAAGCTTACACTACAGGCGAATTATAAAGGACTCGCTAAAGGGCTATTGACGTTGAAGTAAGGACAGATAGCCTAACGCTTGCCTAGCTCGCATCTCTATCCGTATTCCAGGAATTAGATACAAGACATACACAAGACTAAGGACTAAGAGCCTTAAATCTCTGCTTTCACCCTAGGTGCCTGTCGCATGGCTTCACCCCCTTGCATCGCTACTAATTAGCGAGGGCTGGCCTCTTACGCGCACTGTCTTATTAGAGGACACCATATCCCCATCAGACACCTAACGTCTATATTGGTCCCTTGGAATGGTCCCTCTACACCCCCCTGTCCCATCACGGGCAGGATGCGCGAGGTAGTCCCGCAGGTTCCTAGATAGTTTGCCTTCAGCCCTAGGCGGCTGGTCATTGAGACAAGACAAGAGATAGCTAACCCTAAGCCCCTAGTCAACACTAAAAGTACCTAAGAAATAACATTTCTATTAAAGAATATTATTTTCTTCTCAGGAAACTAACTTCTAGTGAAACTGATAGTAATACGCGGGGGTGCGCGGCTAGTGCACCTAATGTTGAATGTCAAGGGTAAAGTGATGAATGTTACAATATGTTACAATTATGTCATAGTGTTACGTAAAAGTCACAGGCGTGGCAGTTGTATCACACCTACTAAGGTATACATACTAAAGTATTAGTTATAGCAATAACATAGAGTGTTATAGTGATAACATGCTCAAAATAATGAGCAGACAGTAAACCAGGTGGTTAAGTATCACACGTTATGTTATAACTTAGGGGTGGGGTGATGCTATAACATTACATTGAGGTGGGTACCGAGGGGGTGCCGGGGGGCTGTACATTCAGTGAATCACACCCTCAGATTTTCTCAGAGAAATTTCACCAGACTCAAGGGTAAACCTAGGGTCAGAACTTACAGTCTCCGTACAAGCTCTGTATAAGCCCTCACAGAGGCATCTCCACACTCAGATGACCGAGGGTACCTTAAACTAGACTTACCTCTCTAAGGCCCCTCCTAGAGCCTCCTAGAGGCATAGGCACCCCTCGCCCCTCTTAGTGCACTTAAAGTATACTAGTACTAATCTAAAGAAAAAGCACTCCTAGGTTAAAATAATACTTGACATACTACTAGTAAATAGTCTATAATACTTTAAGTAAACTAGTAAGAGTCTTCTAGTGCTACTAATAATATTTAGTTAAATAAAATAATACTAGAAGTAAACCTTAAGGTATAGGAAGGACTATATATTTTATGTCTCTATTCACTCCTGAGGAGCTGTACGGTCCAGCTGGACATCTAAGATCTAGAGCTTTGTTCAAGGAAGTATGTCGTCCAGTAGACGATCCCATCATGCAGCTTAAGCCCTCCTTAAGACCTACACTTCCAGTCTTGAGAGACTACTACATCCAATATTGTGTCACTGACCCTAGTGAGTCCCTCTTCGTTGATGCAGTCTTCGGTGATGTCCTATTCTGGAATCCTATCAAGGAGTGTCAGTGGTTCCAACCTTACTATGAGGAGTACAAGGAAGCAGCTAACCTGAAGCGTAAGTCTATTGCCTTCCAAGCTCTCATGCAAGAAGTACAGGAGGGTAAGAACCCTACTACCGCTGCTAAGTACTTAATCGAAGAAGGTTGGAATGGACGTAGTACTAAGGCTAGAGAGAAGGCCCGTAAGAGTGCTAACCAAGCTTATGAGCAAACTATAGCTGATGATTTGTCTCGTCTAAAGGAACAAGGTCTGATTAACTGATATGGCTAAGAAACCTACTATCTCCACGATTACTACTAACTACAATCTAGCTCAGTACGTCAATAGTAACTTCGAAGCTATTAGAGATCACTTCGAGGGTTTCTTATCTCTTGACGGGTCTACTCCTAACTCCATGCAAGCTGACCTAGACCTTAACGGCAACTCCATCTTAAATGCTGGGGATATCGAGGTTGAGGGTATCACAGTTGGTGGCATCACCTTCGTACCTAATAATGTAGCTGCTATTCCTAACTGGGAGAGTACTTGGGTTAGCGGTAAAGCTTATGTCGTTAATGATCTAGTCTATAACGCAGGTAACTCCTACATCTGTGTAGTAGCCCATACCTCAGGAGTATTCTCCTCAGATCTATCTAGTGGCTACTGGGAACTCTTCGCCTCTAAAGGTGATTCAGGTGCTGGTGCAGGTGATCTACTCTCTACTGAGAACCTAGCTGATCTAGCCGATGCTGACGCTGCCTTAGCTAACCTAGGTGGTGGTTCTAAAGGTATTGCTATCTTCAAGGACACTACCAGTGAAGCTGTTCGTACTGAGATTGGTTTAGGTGGTTTAGCTACTGAAGATATCTTAGATGAGGACGACTTTGCCAGTGATAGCGCGACCCGTCCTCCGAGCCAGCAGAGCACCAAGGAGTACATCGCTATCCGGGATCTCATGGCACCGCACTTGGTGGCGAGCTATGATGGCGCGTCTTTCACCATTGCTGCGGGGTCCGAAGCTGCCGTCCCGATGGATGTAATCGTTGACCACGATACCGGACGTATTCCGGGGGCTTCTGTATCGGGGGGGGATGTTATCAACCTTCCAGCCGGTGACTACTACTGCGAATGGCGAGCGGTCTGTCATAGGCCATCTGCAAACTATGGGGCATCCTTCCAGACCGCTCTATACGACGTCACAGGTGCGGCAGATCTGCTCGTCGGTTCTTATAGCGATGTAGCCAGTTACAACCGCAACGAGTCATTTGGGCGAGGTAAGTTTACCTTGGCTTCCACCTCCGACATCCGCCTTGTGATGGAGGTCGTGACCAGCACTGGCACGGTACCAGGAGCAAGCGCGAAATTCTCTCGTACTGCCCGCTGTCATTTCCTGTACCTCTGGAAGATTGGATAAACCCATGCCCGGACTTGGCCTTGGACTGACCATCGGCGGCATGACGGTACACAGAACGGCTGGAACGTCTTGACACCTAAAGAGATCAGGGAGGCTGCTGAGGCTGACCTTAGTTTCTTTATCCATCTAGTCTCCCCCGGTGAGATGATGGGTAACTGCCACAAGGAGGTTATCAAGTGGTGGACCAGAGAGGAAGCTAAGCATCATCAGCTCCTGCTATTCCCTCGTGACCACGGTAAGTCCAGATACATCGCTTACCGAGTAGCTTGGGAACTCACTAAGGATCCAACCTTAAGAGTTCTCTACATCCCCGCCACGTCTAACCTGGCTCAGAAGCAGCTCTCCTTTATCAAGAATATCCTTTGCTCAGACATCTACCGTAGGTACTGGCCTGAGCACACTCACAAGGAAGAAGGCAAGAGAGAAAAGTGGACAGCCACTGAGATCGCCTTAGACCACCCTCTACGTAAAGCTGAGAACATCAGGGACCCCTCCATCTTCACAGCTGGTTTAACTACCTCCATCACAGGTATGCACTGTGACATTGCTGTCCTCGATGACGTAGTAGTCCAAGAGAATGCTTACACGGAAGAGGGTAGGACCAGAGTTAGAACTCAGTACTCTCTACTTAGCTCTATCGAGGGTGCTGAAGCTAGGGAGTGGGTCGTAGGTACTAGGTATCATCCGAAGGACCTGTACTCTGAGATGCTAGATATGCGAGAGGAGATCTACGATAAAGATGGTGAGAAGATCGGTGAAGAGTCTATCTATGAGATCATGGAACAAGCAGTTGAAGATTCTGGTGATGGTACTGGGGAATTCCTCTGGCCGAGAGTCCAACGTAAAGACGGTAAGTGGTTCGGGTTCAACCGGCAAGTCCTCGCAACTAAGCGTGGTAAGTACCTAGATAAGTTCCAGTTCAGGGCGCAGTACTACAATGATCCTAGCGACCCTGACTCCAGACCTATTGACTACGATAAGTTCCAGTACTTCGATAAGAAGATGTTGATCCAAAGAGATGGTCACTGGTTCTACTCAGGTCGTAAGCTTAATCTCTGTGCAGCTGTTGACTTTGCGTACTCCCTCAGATCTAAAGCTGACTACTCCTGTATTGTCGTTTGCGGTGTGGACCACGATAATAACATCTACGTCTTAGATATCGCTAGGTTCAAAACTGATAAGATCTCTATCTACTTCCAGGAGATCCTTAACATGCACAATAGGTGGGGCTTCAAGAAACTAAGAGCTGAGTGTACTGCTGCTCAACAGGCTATCGTTAGAGCCATCAAGGAGGACTACTTCGCCCCTCACGGCTTAATGATTAAGGTTGAGGAGATTAAACCTAACCGGCATGAGGGGACTAAGCAAGAACGTATGGACGCTACCTTGATTCCTAGATACGACAACATGCAAGTCTACCATTACAAGGGAGGTAACTCCCAGCTCCTAGAGGAGGAGTTAGTGAACAGACACCCATCTCACGATGACATTAAAGATGCTCTCACCTCATGTATTGAGGGCTTAGTTAAACCTATGAAGACAGCGAGGACCTCAATGAGTACTAACAAGGTTATCTCTCATCCTCGTTTCGGGGGTCGTCTGTAAATGGCTGGCAGAACTCTAGACGTTGAAACTCTCATTGCTCCTCACCTCTTAGCTAAGGAGATCTCCTCCAATTGGCAAGAGTGGAGTAATGCTCGTAGTCAGTGGATTACATCAGTTAAGGAGACACGTAACTATGTATACGCTACTGATACTACCACTACCTCCAACAAGACACTCCCTTGGGCTAACTCGACTACTACCCCTAAGCTCTGTCAACTCTACGATAACCTTAAGGCTAACTACTCCTACGCTCTATTCCCCCAAAGCCAGTGGCACAAATGGAAGGGTAACGACCCTGAGAGTAAGGAGAAGGCTAAGTACGTACAAGCTTACATGAACGATAGGCTTTACGGCTCAGGCTTCGAGAAGACTGTTGACAGATTAGTAGACGACTGGGTGCTTACAGGCAACTGCTTCGCCACTGTTGAGTATGTCTCTGACTATACTACTCTCCCCTCAGGTGAGGTTGTCCCTAACTATGTAGGCCCTCGACTAGTTCGTATCTCCCCTTACGATATTGTCTTTAATCCTATCGCTGCTAACTTCTCCGAGGCTCCCAAGATTATCAGGTCTCTCTACACCTTAGGTGAGATCCACAAGATGGTTGAGGATGGTGACGAGAGCAAGAAGGAAGTCTTTACTAAGATCCTAGAGAATAGGTCTAAGGTTGGTGAGTCCAGAGATCGTCTAGACAAGGATGATGGCTTCATCGCTGATGGGTTCTCCTCCTTGAGTGAGTACTACAACTCTGGTCTAGTGGAGATCCTAACCTTCTACGGTGATATCTACGACCAAGACAATAACGAGTTCAAGCCTAACCGTGAGGTAGTTGTACTTGATAGAGCTTACGTCATCAAGGATGAACCTGTAGCATCTTGGCTAGGCACAGCCCCAGTATTCCACTCCTCGTGGAGGTCTAGACCTGATAACCTTTACGGTATGGGACCCTTGGATAACTTGGTAGGTATGCAGTACCGCATCGACCATTTGGAGAATCTAAAGGCTGATGTCTTTGACCAGGTAGCCTTCCCTATCCTTAAAGTCAAAGGCTCCGTTGAGGAGTTCGAACAGAAACCCGGTGAGCGTATCTACATGGGTGAGGAAGGTGACGTAGCGTACCTTAACGTTGATGTCACAGCTCTTAACGCTGATATGCAGATCTCTATCCTTGAACAGAAGATGGAGGAGTTCGCTGGTGCGCCTAGACAAGCTATGGGCTTCAGGACTCCCGGTGAGAAGACAGCTTTTGAGGTACAAACCTTAGAGAATGCTGGGTCTCGTATCTTCAACAATAAGGCTGCTAAGCTGGAGAAAGAGTTCATTGAACCTATCCTTAACGCTATGCTAGAAGCTGCTAGACGTAATGCTATGCAAGCTACTAGAGTTGAGAGTGTCGATGAGCGTAGTGGTTCCTCCATGTTCCTTGAGATTACTATGGACGATCTGCAAGGTGAGGGCCGTATTATTCCAGTTGGTGCTCGACATTTCGCTGAACGTGCTCAACGTCTACAGAACATCTCTCAGTTCACTCAGATCAAAGCTCAAGACCAATCTATCGGTGTTCACATCAGCGGTAAACGTATCGCTGAGCTAATGGCTGAGGAGATGAACGAACCTGAATTGTACAAACCTAACGTAGCAATTGAGGAACAAGTAGAAACCCAACAAGTTGCTCAAGATGTTCAGACTGACGCCATGGAGCAAGAACAAGTTAAGATGGAGAACGGACTTTAACTATGGACTCACGCTGGCTCAAAGGAACTAGAGGTGAGGTTAGAGAAGCTCGCAAGAAAGAAGTCTTAGGCTACAAGAGAGCACTTCAAGACCTAGCTCAACTCCTTAAGGACGACTTCGAAGACTCCTCTCCTGACTATAATAATTCCGCTTGGCCTTATGAACAAGCTGATGTCAATGGAGCTAATCGTAAGCTTCAAGAAATTTTAAATCTAATTAACATTAAGGACTAAAACCATATGTCTGAAAGTGCATTCTCTACTTCTGAGACAACCAACACTCAGGAAGAGACTAACGACTACCTGAGCAAACTAGTTGAATCTAAAGGGGACCAATGGCAAGACCCTCAAGTCGTCGCTAAAGGTTATCTCTCCGCTCAGGAATACATCCAGAACCTTGAGAACCAGAACAAGGAGTTAATGGAGGACACCCGCAAGGGTGCAACTGTTGAGGAGATCCTTAAGGAACTCCGAGCCAACAATAAACCCTCTACGGAGCGAGCGCCTACTGGTGGGGCCGAGGTGAGCACCAGCACTGAAGTACCCGGCAATACCCAGCCGGAGATGAGTGAAGAAAAGCTACGTGAACTTGTACTCTCTACCCTCTCCTCTCAGGAGAAAGAAAAGATTGCACAGACTAATGTCCAAGCTGTAGACTCTAAACTGTCTGAGATCTACGGTACCGGAGCTAGTGAGGCTGTAGCTAAACGAGCTAAGGAACTTGGAGTGTCTGTGGACCGTATGCGAGATATCGCCTCTGAAAGTCCTGACGCATTCTTCTCCATGATGGGCACTGGGAGACAATCCGAGAGTACCCCTCAACGACCCTCTATTAATGGATCAGTCAATACGTCCACCAATCAGTTTGCTAAGCAAGGCGGTGAGCGTAACGCGGATTACTATAACA
>Ga0194138_10001663_pt1 | contig 10616 bp, 8 predicted proteins | sample TARM_MetaG_T2_14_FD_134022 | JGI IMG/M metagenome (GOLD analysis project Ga0194138, IMG submission 134022) | Freshwater microbial communities from Pennsylvania, USA, analyzing microbe dynamics in response to fracking - TARM_MetaG_T2_14 (version 2) | ecosystem: Environmental > Aquatic >...
ACCAAAGAACCGAAAGCTGCTGCTAAATTCATTAAAGGAAACGAAATAGCCAGTCCGGATATAGCCATAGCTCCCACCCCATGTCCTATAAAGATGCTATCAACCATATTGTATAGTGAAGAAGCCGTCATGGCAATAATAGCCGGAACTGAATATTGCATGAGCAATGTTCCGATTTTCTCTGTACCAAGCGCTGTTGGAGTTCTTTGAGTAGTCATAAATAAATAATTTTGTGACTGCAAAAGTACGGAATTTAAATAAGGACTAAAAAAGAAAAACATTCTTTCACATTGCAGAAAGCTCATGAGAGGTTAGCAGGAAATAGCTCGTTTTATCAATTAAGCACGAAAATAATGCCGTAAATAAGAAATGTTTCGTATTTTTGCATGCGAAATTGAGTTAATACGTAACGAAATGAACATATTAGAATTAAGTGAACAGGAGATTATCAGACGAAAAAGTCTGGAAGAGCTCCGTGCAATGGGTATTGAACCCTACCCTGCTGACGAGTATATAACGAATGCTTACTCTACCGATATAAAACAAGAATTCAATGAAAATGAGGAAGGTGAACCGCGCAAGGTGTCGGTTGCCGGACGTATGATGAGTCGTCGTGTGATGGGTAAGGCTTCGTTTATTGAGCTACAAGATTCCAAAGGACGTATTCAGGTATATATCACCCGAGACGATATTTGTCCGGGAGAGAACAAAGACTTATATACAACTGTATTCAAGCGCTTGCTCGACTTGGGTGACTTCATCGGTATTGAAGGTTTCGTATTCAAAACGCAAATGGGTGAAATCAGCATCCACGCGCAGAAAATCACCGTATTAGGCAAATCAATTAAACCTCTTCCTACCGTTAAATACAAAGACGGTGTTGCATTCGATTCGTTTGAGGATCCTGAAATGCGCTACCGCCAACGTTATGTTGACTTGGTTGTGAATGAGGGGGTTAAAGATATCTTCATCAAAAGAACAAAGGTTTACTCTTCCATGCGTGAGTTCTTCAATGTAAGAGGCTACATGGAAGTGGAAACTCCTATACTTCAGGCAATCCCGGGTGGAGCGGCTGCTCGTCCGTTCATTACTCACCACAATGCTCTCGACATTCCTTTGTATCTGCGTATTGCAGATGAGTTGTATCTCAAAAGATTGATCGTAGGTGGCTTTGAAGGGGTATATGAATTCTCCAAGAACTTCCGTAACGAAGGAATGGACCGCACACACAATCCGGAGTTTACTTGTATGGAAATTTACGTGGCTTACAAGGACTACAACTGGATGATGGAGTTCACCGAACAGATGCTCGAGAAGATATGTATGGACGTTAACGGCACCACTGAACTAAAAGTAGGTGATAAGGATATCAGTTTCAAAACTCCGTTTAAACGAGTTACCATGCTCGACTCTATCAAAGAGTTTACCGGATACGATTTATCGGGTAAGGGCGAGGAAGAGATTCGTGAGGTTTGCAAAAAACTGAATATGGAGGTTGATGACACAATGGGTAAAGGTAAACTCATTGATGAAATATTCGGAGAGTTCTGCGAAGGTAATTACATTCAGCCTACCTTTATCACTGACTATCCGGTTGAAATGTCACCGCTGACCAAAAAGCACCGTAACAATCCTGAATTAACGGAACGTTTCGAGTTGATGGTGAACGGAAAAGAATTATGTAATGCATACTCTGAGCTGAATGATCCAATTGATCAGTTGGAACGTTTCCAAGATCAGCTTAAGTTGAGCGAAAAGGGTGACGACGAAGCCATGTTTATTGATATGGACTTTGTGCGTGCACTTGAGTATGGAATGCCTCCCACATCGGGAATGGGAATCGGGATGGACCGCCTTGTCATGCTTATGACCGGACAAACCACCATACAGGAAGTTTTATTCTTCCCGCAAATGCGTCCGGAGAAGACTATCAAGAAAGATCCTGCATCCAAATATGCGGAACTGGGCATCAGTGAAGATTGGGTTCCGGTTATTCAGAAAGCCGGCTACAACTTAGTTGATGATTTGAAAGAAGTAAATCCCCAGAAGTTGCATCAGGACATTTGCGGTATTAACAAAAAATACAAATTAGAGTTAGCAAGCCCATCGGTCAATGATGTTGCCGAATGGATTCAAAGACTTAATTCGTAATTGTAATGAAACTACCCGGCAAGATAGCTATAATGGGAGGAGGAAGCTGGGCTACAGCCATTGCAAAAATGGTATTGGCTCAGGAAGATTCAATCAATTGGTATATGCGGCGAGACGACCGCATTGCCGATTTCAAAAGGCTGGGACATAACCCGGCCTACCTAACCGGTGTAAAATTCGATATGAAACGTATTAATTTCAGTTCGAATATCAACGACATCGTAAGGGAGTCTGACACACTGGTATTTGTCACCCCCTCTCCTTATCTGAAAGCTCATCTGAAGAAGCTTAAAACTCGCATCAGAGATAAATTCATTATTACCGCCATCAAAGGTATTGTTCCCGATGACAATTTAATTGTATCGGAATACTTCACCAAAGAATATGGTGTACCCGAAGAAAACATTGCCGTTCTTGGCGGACCGTGTCATGCGGAAGAGGTTGCTCTTGAGCGTCTTTCTTACCTGACTATAGCTTGTCCCGATATGGACAAAGCCAGACTTTTTGCACGTAAATTGGCGAGTAGTTTTATCAAAACATCTGTCAGCGATGATGTTATTGGTGTTGAATATAGTTCGGTACTAAAAAACGTGTATGCCATTGCGGCCGGCATTTGTAGCGGACTGAAATACGGTGATAACTTTCAGGCGGTTCTGATGTCGAACGCCGTACAAGAGATGAATCGTTTCCTGAATACTGTTTATCCGCTGAACAGAAACGTTGATGATTCTGTTTATTTAGGAGACCTACTGGTAACCAGCTACTCTAATTTTAGCCGCAACCGGACTTTCGGAACCATGATTGGAAAAGGGTATTCGGTAAAAAGTGCGCAAATAGAAATGGAAATGATAGCTGAAGGGTATTACGGAACAAAGTGTATCAAAGAGATTAACAAGCATCACCATGTGAATATGCCTATTCTTGATGCTGTTTACAACATTCTTTACGAACGTATTTCTCCGATGATAGAGATCAAATTACTGACAGACTCGTTCAGGTAATGTACTCCTTTCGTTGCATCAACTGGAGCAGGTTCAACCGTATTATTTTATTTATTACCAACCTTTAAACAAAATAAAAGTATGATTAGTTTGAACATTGAAAAAACTTTAGGATTCATATCCAGAGAAAAAGTTTTTGCATACGAGCCTCTTGTTAAAGAAGCGCAAAATGCATTAGAGAAAGGAACCGGAAAAGGAAATGATTTCCTGGGATGGTTGCACCTCCCCTCTTCTATTACACAAGAGCATCTGGAAGATATCAAAGCTACAGCTCAAGTCTTGAGAGAGAACTGCGAAGTAGTTATTGTGGCAGGTATCGGCGGCAGTTATCTGGGCGCTCGTGCAGTAATTGAGGCTTTATCAAACAGCTTTACCTGGTTGCAGGACAAGAAAAGTGCACCTAGCATTATCTATGCCGGCCACAACATCGGCGAAGATTATTTGTATGAGCTGACTCACTTCCTGCAAGACAAGAAGTTTGGTGTCATCAACATCTCTAAATCAGGAACGACTACTGAAACGGCTCTTGCTTTCCGTATATTGAAAAAACAATGTGAAGATCAACGCGGAAAAGAGATGGCACAGAAAGTTATCGTTGCCATTACTGACGCATCAAAAGGTGCTGCACGTGTTACAGCCGACAAAGAAGGATACAAATCATTCATCATCCCTGATAATGTAGGGGGTCGTTTTTCAGTGCTTACTCCGGTAGGTTTATTGCCTATTGCCGTAGCAGGTTTCAACATCGACAAATTGGTGACCGGTGCTCGCGAAGCTGAAAAAGCATGTGGAGCAGACGTACCGTTTGCTGAGAACCCCGCTGCTATTTACGCTGCAACCCGCAACGAATTATATAAAAGCGGAAAGAAAATTGAGATTCTTGTTAACTTCAACCCCAAACTTCACTACGTAAGTGAATGGTGGAAACAGCTTTACGGAGAATCTGAAGGAAAAGAAAACAAAGGTATTTTCCCTGCAGCAGTAGACTTTTCTACTGACCTTCATTCCATGGGTCAATGGATTCAGGAAGGTGAAAGAACCATCTTTGAAACTGTTATTTCGGTAGAAAAGACAAACCATACGGTATTGGTTCCTTCTGACGAAGCCAACTTAGACGGTCTGAACTTCCTTGCCGGTAAACGTGTTGACGAGGTGAATAAAATGGCAGAGCTAGGCACTCAGTTGGCACATGTTGACGGTGGTGTTCCTAACATGCGACTTTGCATAGCCGACCTTAGCGAACAAACCATCGGAGAGTTGCTATACTTCTTCGAGGTTGCATGCGGCATAAGCGGCTATCTTCTTGGCGTGAATCCTTTCAACCAACCAGGTGTTGAGGCATACAAAAAGAATATGTTTGCCCTACTCAACAAGCCGGGTTATGAAGAAGAGTCAAAAGCCATTCAGTCAAGACTGTAATTGATACAGCATTAATTAAATAATCCTCTTGTGTTAACTGATAGCGAGCACAAGAGGATTTTCTTTTTCAAAGCGTCAGAAGCCACTGACATAATTCGTACCTTTGCAGAAAATTATAGAAGTCGTATGTTTAAAGAAGAAATAAAGAAATATTTAGCCGAAAACCAACACGCACGCATTCAGTTAAAGTCGGTTTTGTTCGACATGGACGGGGTGTTGTTTAATTCCATGCCGTATCATGCTGACGCCTGGCATAAAGTAATGGCAAGCCGCGGACTTGAATTGAGTCACACTGAGGCTTACATGCACGAAGGACGCACCGGTGCAGGAACTATCAATTTGGTATATCAACGCCAACTGGGACGTGATGCTACAGAAGAAGAAATACAAGATATCTATAAAGATAAGACCATTGAATTCAACAAACATCCGTTAGCAAAACGTATGGATGGAGCTGCTGAAATCATCCGAAAAGTAAAAGAAGATAAACTGGTGCCGACAGTGGTAACCGGTTCGGGTCAAGCCTCACTGCTGAACCGACTGGAAGAAAACTTCCCCGATACGTTTCAGGAAAAACTAATGGTAACGGCTTTTGATGTACAATACGGCAAGCCGCATCCCGAGCCTTATCTGATGGCTTTGAAAAAAGGAGGATTAAAGCCCAACGAAGCAATTGTCATAGAAAACGCACCGTTGGGAGTGGAAGCCGGAGTAGCAGCGGGCATCTTTACCATTGCAGTCAATACGGGTCCGCTCGATGCCAGTGTGCTGTTGAATTCGGGTGCACATCTTCTTTTTCCATCCATGAAAAGCTTATGCGATGCGTGGGAAGATCTGTTCAGCGCTTTACAAGCCACACAGTTATAAAGAAAGAGGTGTTTACCTAGAAACAAGTAAACACCTCATTTTCATGATATTAAAGTTAATGTGACCTGGGTGGGACTCAAACCCACGACCTTCAGAACCGGAATCTGACGCTCTATTCACTAAGCTACCAAGCCTTAATTGCAGTGCAAAATTATAAAAAAATACGCTTCTTCCTAGTAAAAAACTTGTTTTTATACCAAGCAGACTGAATTTCACGGCTTTCAAAATGTTATTTTGACACCATATAGACTTAATCTTAGTCAAATAGAATGTATTTTAAACAAATATTCAAACAGATATAAATATTATTTCTATCTTTGCCGACAATTAAAGATACTAAAATATTATGAGTTACCTAATAAAACCAACAAATTACATGCCTTTGCTTGACCTGAAGCAAACCGAACTGGGAATAAAGCAAATCAAAGAGTTTTTCCAACTGAATCTATCTTCGGAACTTCGTTTGCGCAGGGTTACAGCACCGCTTTTCGTGTTGAAAGGAATGGGGATTAATGATGATTTGAACGGAGTGGAAAGAGCTGTTTCATTCCCGATTAAAGATCTTCAGGACGCTCAGGCAGAAGTGGTACATTCATTAGCTAAATGGAAAAGAATGACGTTGGCTGATTATCACATTGAACCGGGATACGGAATATATACCGACATGAATGCTATCAGAGCCGACGAAGAACTTGGTAATATTCACTCTTTATACGTTGATCAGTGGGATTGGGAACGCGTAATTACCAAAGAAGACAGAAACATCGATTTTCTTAAAGAGATCGTGAACCGTATATACGCTGCTATGATCTGTACCGAATACATGGTTTATGAAATGTATCCGGTCATCAAGCCTTGCTTGCCCAAGGAGTTGTTCTTTATTCACTCGGAAGAACTCAGACAGTTGTATCCCGACATGGAAGCAAAAGACAGGGAAAATGCCATCACTAAAAAATATGGCGCGGTATTTATTATAGGTATAGGCGGTCAACTGGGCGACGGTAAGAAACATGACGGCAGAGCTCCTGATTACGATGACTATTCCAGCAAAGGATTAAACGGTTATCCCGGACTGAATGGCGATTTACTACTGTGGAACGATGTATTGCAAAGAGCCATCGAATTATCGTCTATGGGGATTCGTGTCGACAAAGAGGCTTTAGTACGCCAGCTCAAGGAAGAAGGAGAAGAGAAAAGACTTGATCTTTACTTCCACAAACGATTGATGAATGACACACTTCCATTATCAATAGGAGGCGGTATCGGACAGTCTCGCCTTTGTATGTATTATTTGCGCAAAGCACACATCGGTGAAATTCAGGCTAGCATCTGGCCCGAAAGTATGCGCAAAGAGTGCGAGGCACTTAATATGCCGCTGATTTAAATAGGTAAACCATGCAAGTACAAATAGAAGAGAGCTGGAAAAATCGTCTGGCTCCTGAATTTGAAAAAGATTATTTTCGTCTACTCACTGACTTTGTGCGCAGTGAGTATACTCATTATACCATCTATCCTCCGGGGAAGCTGATTTTCAACGCTTTCAACCTCTGTCCGTTTGACAAGGTTAAAGTTGTCATCATCGGACAAGATCCTTATCACGGGCCCGGGCAAGCTCACGGACTCTGTTTTTCGGTCAATGACGGAATACAATTTCCGCCTTCTCTGATGAATATATTCAAAGAAATCAAAGCAGACATCGGACACGATGCCCCCACTAGCGGTAACCTGACCAGATGGGCAGAACAAGGAGTGCTGCTACTGAATGCCACGCTGACAGTCAGAGCACATCAGGCCGGATCACACCAGAAAAAAGGATGGGAGGAGTTTACAGATGCAGCCATAAAACTGCTTGCCGAAGAAAAAGAACATCTGGTTTTTATTTTATGGGGAGCATACGCACAAAAGAAGGGTGCTTTTATTGACCGCAACAAACATCTCGTTCTGGCTTCGGCTCACCCATCGCCCTTATCAGCTTACAACGGATTCTTTGGCAACAAACATTTCAGCAAAACCAATGCTTACTTAAAAGCCAACGGTAAAGAAGAAATCAGCTGGTAGTTTCCATACCATATAATAGAATAACTGCTCTGCCTTTAAACAAAAAGACAGGGCAGTTATTGTATACTCACCACTCAGACCATCCATAGCAACTCAGGGTTAATACCATTGAATATTGCTTTGCGTCTGGCTTCTCTGTTCCCATTTCAAATCCTGAAGCACGCTGGCATTGGCACGTATGGTAAAGTTATAGTATTTATAAACGCCAAACGGAGACAGACTAGCAGACATGTTCCAACAGTGCAAGTCACGTGAAATGGTAAATGCCGTTTGCGTAATCTCTTTAGCTTCAAAATCATAACCGGAGTTAAAGCTCATGTTCCAGCGATTAGAGATTTTAATGTTGCCGGACGCGCTCAGGTTATGCGTATACCGATACGGATAACGCATACTTTTTTCATTAATAGGTTTAGAAGTATCTTCACGTATGTTAAACGAATAGTTGAAGTTCAAGTTCCAAGGCATTTTAAATACCTGATAACCATCAGCATCTACCTTCGCCTTTTCAACTTTCTTCTCAGTCTGCCCGTTACCATCCGTCATTTCATCCGCATCTTCTCCCGGCTTTTTCTCGTCTTTCTTGTCGTTAGCGCCTTTTTCGTCTTTAGGGCCGAACCACTTCTTCCACGTATCATTATTGAAACTATAGTTAAAAGAAGAGCCCCATCCCTGGAAGCGTCCGAAGCGCCCGTATGACCATTCCGTGCGATCACCCACTACCACTTTACCATTTTTATCGAACTCATACGCATACGTAGCAAAAGACGAATTCAAGTTCAGCGTGTAATTCTTAGAAAGCTTTAAGCGCAAGCGCATGGAAAGATCACTCCACGGACGAGTTTCGGCGGCCATATTGTAAGAGATGCTGGCACCCAGTTCATCAATGATACTAATCTTACGTATCGAATCGTTCTTCGTTTTGTACTTGGCTTCAATGTTATTGGCCAAATCAAAACTCACCGAACCCTGCTTTCCTCGTCCGGGAACACCAAAGGGTTGATTACTGTAAGGCGAATACGTCACCGTATCAAGTTCGTTATTTGAATTGCGGTACACATAAGACTTATAATATCCATAATGAGAAGAGCCAAAATCGGGAGCCGCACTTAAACTGATTTGCGGAGTGATAACGTGACGAATTTGAATCTCTTTCTTCTTGAGAAACAAAGGTTTATACATACCGTACAGTTTGGTACTCACGCCCAAGCTGGTATTGTAGTTGTACACCCGGTGAAAACCATGAATCGTATCTGTTAGCACCTCCTTACCGGCAGCAGAATCCCAGTCGCGCATCACCTTCTTAGTATACCATCTTTCCGTATAATTAAAAGAAGGAGTCACATTGAAATATTTGAAAAGAGTAAAGGTAGCACTAACGGGTATGGTGTGACTCATACCATTGTTCCAGTCGTTCACCAGATTTGATTTGAACAACTTATCATCTTTAGTCGTAATACTATTCGTTAATCGTCCGGTGTAACTCATTGAAATCTTCTCATACCAACGTTCGTCACCTACCGCTTTCTTACGTTTAAAAGGATAGATACGGCTCAAAGCAATGTTTAAGTCGGGTAAGGTAATGGCTACAGAAGAATCGCGCAAGGTCTGTGCAATATTAAAAGTGCTTGAGATCGTCAGGTTCTGATCTGGGAAACTTCTTGAATAACTGACACTAGACGTTTTGGTGCCTTGCGACATCAACTGTGAATTATAAAGGTTATTGATATTTGTGCGTTCATAACTGCTGGTCGAGAAGTTCACGCTAGCAGAAAACGTTGAGTTGGGACTGGCCTTAGCATCTTGACGATGCGACCAAACCACCTTAAAGTCTTTGGCTACCAAATAATCATCAAGCCCTTTATCGCCCGTTTTGGTTACCTGATAATCTGCCTGAAAGCTACCCGAATATTTATATCTTCTGTTGTAATTAGACTGAACTCCAAGCGCCCAAGAACCTTTGGTGAAAATATCGGCCGTCACTTTCATATCCATCTTATCACTGATGGCAAAATAATACCCCCCATCGGTCAGACCAAAGCCACGGCTTGAGTCATCCATGTAGGTAGGCATGATAAAGCCCGACGAATAACTACTTGAAAACGGGAAGAAGAAGAATGGTACCGCAATAGGAAGCGGAACATCTTCAACCACCAGGTAAGCCGGACCAGTTACCACATTCTTTTTCGGTTTTACTTTGGCACGAGTCAACTGCAAGTAAAAGTGAGGATGATCGTGGTGATCGCAGGTTGTGTACTTACCACCTACCATAAAAAGTTCATCGTCGGCACCTTTTTTGGCATTATTGCCAACCACATACCCTTCACCCTGTTGAGTGACGATATTACTGATAAGACCTTTTTTGCTTTTAAAATTATATCTTATTGTCTTGGTTTCATAAGGAGTTTCTCCGTCTTTGAAAACCGGAGTTCCCTGCATGTTGCCTAAAGTATCGGCCACACCGTGAGCATACACCGTGCTGCTATCCATGTTCATGGAAATAACCTGAGCACCGAGCTCTATCTTTTCATAGTTCACCTTGCCTTTGCCGTACAGATGCGCATAACCGCCTTGGGTAAAGACAATAGAATCATTGGCCTCATAAACAACGGGAGCACTCAACGGTTGTTTCTTTTTAGCCGGACCCTGCAAAACGGATGAATCTTTTTGCAACGTATCCTTTTTCAGAGAATCAGAAACGCTTCCGGGAGCAATAGGCCTCCTTCTACGCTGAGACATTGCACCGTCAGACAATGTCAACATGACACACAGTAGTATGAATGATATAATTGTATTTGCTTTCAATGGCGTCATTAACTAAATTGTTTACGCTTGGAGAGGCAAAAGTACGCATTCTCTGCCAATTATAAATGTGATTGCCTCTTTTTAATTATTTTTTTAGTTCCTACAAAAACAACTCACACCAACGATCAAAACGTACAAGTCCCTCAGTGCCATGCTTCAGCAAACTCTTACGCGCTCCTTCCACACCCTTTTCTTTGTCGAGCTTCGTCTTAGAAAAAAACTTGTCGGCAAAACAAATAACCTGTTCCTCCATACTAACCGGTAACATATCACGATGTGGAAGCGGAAGATTTTGTTTGATAATATCTTGCAAAGACA
>Ga0194138_10001664_pt1 | contig 10610 bp, 9 predicted proteins | sample TARM_MetaG_T2_14_FD_134022 | JGI IMG/M metagenome (GOLD analysis project Ga0194138, IMG submission 134022) | Freshwater microbial communities from Pennsylvania, USA, analyzing microbe dynamics in response to fracking - TARM_MetaG_T2_14 (version 2) | ecosystem: Environmental > Aquatic >...
GGCCACCGCGTTGCGCCACAAACGCTCGCCGAACACCATGAAGAAGAACGTCAGCAGCGCCACCGCCAGCACCGCGGCCAGCGCGCGCGGCGTGGCCAGCAGGCGGCCGAACGGGTCGTCCTGCGCGGTGTGCACGATGTCCGGCGCGCGGCCCATCTGGCCGCCGGCGGCACGGGCGAAGCTCTCGGCAGCTTGTCCGGCGTCCTGCACCGGCTTGAGCAGGTCGCGCAGCTTGGGCGCCATCTGCCGCGCGGCATGCGGGGCTTCGTGCGCCCACTCCACCGCGGCCGGCAGCATGCGGGTGGCGACCAGCCCGGCCAGGCCGAGGCCGACCAGCATCACCAGCACCGAGGCCAGCGCGCGGGACAGGTGCACGCGCCTGAGCGCACGGATCACCGGATTGCCGACCAGCGAGAGGAACACCGCCACGAGGATCGGCAGCAGCACCGCCTGCGCAGCCCACAGCACGATGCCGACGGCGATCACCGCCAACAGCTTCACCGACAAGGGCGCGCGCGGAGGTTTCGCGGGCACGGATGCCGGTTCGGCAGGCGCGCCGGACGGGGCCGGGTCGGACGGGGAGGCGGTCATTGCGCAGGCACGCTCAGGGCGGCGTCGGCCGCGGGCCGGGGCAGCTTACGGCGTGCGCGCCGCTTCGGCGAGGCGGATCAGCTGCCGGACAGGTCGGTGGCGGCTTCGGCCGGTGCCGGCGCGCGCGGCTCGGCATCGGCTGTGGCGGTTGCCGGGCGCTGCGGCGCCGCGGCGGCCGATGCCGGTGGCTCTTCCGGGCCCTCGTCTTGATGACCCGAGGCTGCCGCGTTGGCGGCGGTGATTTCGGTGACGAAGGTCGAGACGGTGGTCAGGATTTCCATCCAGCGCACGCTGCCGAGTTTGCCGGCAAAGGCCAGCGGTTCGGCGCGGCCGGACAGGAACCCGGCCACCACGCCGGCGCCGACGATCCGCCACGGCGTCCACAACCCGCGCCAAGCCGTGCCCAGAGCCTGCCAGTTTTCCTGCAGCCGGTGGCTGCGGCCCTCGACCAGCCGTTCGCTGCGCTGCACCCGATGGCGGAGGGCGTCGAATTTCATGCGTCGGCCTCCTCGTCGTCGTTGCCCAGGCCGAGCCGGCGCAACTGGCGGCGCGTGGCCTTGAGCCGGGTATGGCGAAGGAAGCGCAAGGCTTGCCAGATGCCGAATGCGGTGACGCACAGACTCAACCCGGCGGCGATCGCCATCGAAGCCAGCCACGACAGGCCGAAACGCTGCAGTGAAGCGATCAGCACGCCCATCAGCAGCAGCCACGACGAGGCGCCGAACACGATGGCCACCGCGATCCACGCCACCGCGCGGCCGAGCGCGCCCCACGCCAGCGCGAGGTCGGCGGCCACCAGCATGCGCAACGCGCGCAGGGTGCCGACGGCGTTTTCCAGGCCTTCGCGGCCGGCCGATTCCAGCCGGCGCAGGCTGTCCTCCAGCGACGGCGCCTGCGCGTCGTCGCCGGGTGCCGGCGATGCGGCGTCCGGGCCGGGCGTGGACGGTTCCTCGCTCACGCGCTTACTTGTCGCCGCCGCCGCGGGTCAGGCGCGAGATCAACCAGCCGGCGGCGAAGGCCACGCCGAACGCGGCCAGCGGCTTTTCGCGGATCAGCTCGGCGGCGCTGTCGATCAGGTCCTTGCCCTTGTCCACCAGTGCATCGACCTGTTCGCGGGCGACGGCCGCGCCTTCCTCGGCGGCGGCCAGCCCGGCCAGCGCGCCGTCGGCCAGCTCGGCCTTGACGTTGGCGCGGCCGATCTTCAGCTCGTCGCCGGCCGCGCCGGTGGCGCCCTTGAGGGCCTCGCCGGCCGCCGATGCAGCCGATTTGAGGTGGCCGCCGGCCTCGCCGAGGTTGTCCTTGAACTGCTCGCCGTGGGTGGGAAGGCTCATCGTGGATCTCCTTGCGACGGGGATGGGGGGCCAGCAATACCACGCGGCCGGTGCAGGCGATGTTACGCCGCCGCCGGCGCTCAGTTCATCGGCAGCGTGCCGGTGGCATTGCCGCGCAACACGCGCAGCACCAGCTGGCGCTGCGCCTGCTTGGCGAAGTTGGCGCGGAACGCGGCCAGGTCGGCGAACTCGCCGCTGCTGGCGGCCAGCACCACGTCGCCGGCGGCCAGCCCGTTGGAGGCCGCGCGGCTGCCGCGCGCCACGTCGCTGACCAGCACGCCGTTGATGCCGGACTGGCGCAGCGATTCGGGCAGGTCGGCGAAGGTGGCGCCGGCAAGGCGCGGGTCGAGCGTGTCGCCGCTCACCGCCTTGGGCTGGGCCTTCAGCACGGCCTTCAGCGTCAACGGCTTGCCGTCGCGGCGCACGTCCAGGGTGACCGCGCCGCCCACGTCCTGCAGGCCTTCGTAGTTGTGCAGCGACTCGGCGCTGTCGATGCGCTGGCCGTTGGCCGACAGCACCACGTCGCCGGTCTGCACGCCGGCGGCGGCCGCGCCGGAGCCGGGCAGAACGCGCGTCACCAGCGCGCCGCGCGGCGCGTCCATGCCCAGCGCCTTGGCCATCTGCTGGGTGAGGTTCTGCGATTCGATGCCCAGGGTGCCGCGCACCACGGTGCCGTTTTTCAGCAGTTGCTCGACCACGTTGCGGGCGAGGTTGGACGGGATGGCCAGGCCCAGGCCGATGTTGCCGGCCATGCTGCCCTGCGGGTTGAAGCTGGCGGTGTTGATGCCCACCAGTTGCCCTTTCAGATCCACCAGCGCGCCACCGGAGTTGCCGGGGTTGATCGAGGCGTCGGTCTGGATGAAGTTCTGCAGGCCCAGCCCGCGGATGCCGCTGCGGCCGATCGCCGAGACGATGCCCGAGGTGACCGTCTGGGTGAAGCCGAACGGGTTGCCGATGGCCACGACGAAGTCGCCCACGCGCAGCTGGCTGCTGTCGCCGAGCGTGATCGCGGTGAGCTTCTCGGCCGGGATGCGGATCAGGGCGATGTCGGTGTCCGCGTCCGAGCCGATGAACTCGGCCTTGAGACTGCGCCCGTCGGCCAGCGTCACCCGCACGTCGTCGGCGTTCTCGATGACGTGGTGGTTGGTCAGCACGTAGCCCTTGGCCGCGTCGATGATCACGCCCGAGCCGAGCGACTCGTTGATGCGCTCCTGCGGGATGTCCGGGAACAGGCGGCGGAAGAACGGGTCGCTGAAGAACGGGTTGCGTACCCGCACCACCTGCTTGGTGTTGATGCTCACCACCGCCGGCATCGCCTTCTGCAGCATCGGCGCCAGCGACGGCACCGGCGTGCCGTCCACCACCGGCGGCAACGCGGCCAGCGTGGGGACGGCCATCGGCGTGGCCGCTTCGGCGCGGTTGTCGAGGATGTGGTCGATCGCGGTGGCGGCAAAACCGCCGAACGCGGCCGCGAAGGACAGAGCGAGCAGGGTCGGGAGCGGGCGCAGACGTGTCATCGGAGTCGGGTGCCGTGATGTGGACGGAACGTGGTGCGGAGCGGAAGAAGAGGTGCTGGCCTCACGTTGCTGAACGAGTTTGCTGGGTGACGATTTAACGGGCAGTGAAAACCCGCGGCGGGAGGTGCGCGAAGGCGCACCGCCCCATGCGCAGGCGCATTGACAGCCTGCTGGCGCGCGGTTAGCGTCCGCCGCATTGGCTACTACATCTTGTTGCCATCTTTCATCCGGCCCCAAGGGATGGGAGTGCGGTTGACGATGCGGTTTCGTCGCGGGAGTCGGAGCCGGATGTTTTGCGTGCATGCGGACGGGCCGGGTTGTGTTCTCGTTCGCATTGGCCGAATGCGTGACGGACGCGCATCCCGCATGAGTGCCGCCCCGTCAGCGGATCCAGACGTTTGCTTGCGCAATGTGGTGCATGACATCAACCGACGCCCCCAGGAGGGTCAGATGAGCAATGGAAACGGTGTGGCGGCCACCCTCACGGGGGCCGTCGAAAGCGTCAAGGAAACCGCCGACGACCTCGGCCACGTCGCGCTGGACAAGGCCGGCGCCGCCATCGAGGCCGCAAGGGAAACCGCGGCCAAGGCCGGCGTCAAGGTGAAGACCGGCGTGGCCAAGGCAAGGAAGGCCGCCAGTCAGGCGACGAAGAAGGCCAAGGGCGAAATCGCCAAGGCGCGCAAGACGGTGAAAACCGAAGTGGCCAAGGCGAAGAAGGTGGTGGCCAAGAAGGCCGCCACGATGAAGAAGGCGGCCGAAAAAACCGTGGCCGACACCAAGAAGAAACTGGCCTCGGCCAGCGCCAATGCGCGCGCCGAAGCCGCCGCATTGAAGAAGCATGCGGCCGCGAAGAAGGCCGCGACCGCGAAGAAGGTAAAGCTGGTCGAAAAGAAAGCCGTCAAGAAGATTGCGGCCGAAAAAGCCGCGGTGAAAAAGGCCGTCGAGAAAGTCGGCAAGGACGTGACGGCCGGCAGGAAGGCGGCCAAGAAGACCGTGGCCAAGAAGGTGTCCAAGGTGAAGAAGGCGATGGCCGGAAAGACGCCCGCGAAAAAGGCGCCAGTCAAGAAAATCGCCAAAAAGGCGCCTGCGAAGAAAGTCGTCAAGAAAGCCGCCGGGAAAACGGCCGGCTGATCTTTCCGGGCACCTGTGCATGCGGGTGCCCGGATTCGGCCGGGCATGACCAACGATCCATGCCGCAGCGGCCTCGAGCTGCGATGCTGATGCACCCCCGTCCCGGCCCTCGGCATGCCACGCACTTTTCTGGCGTCATCCCTCTCCCTGCTGACCCTGGTCGCCGCCGGCTCCGCACTGGCGGCCGGACCGGCCGAGCTCACCGACACCACGCGCGACAGCGGCCGGCCGATGGCGCCGGAGCAGGCGGCGGTGGTGTTCGAGCATGCCGACCTGTCCTTCAAGCTGATCCCGGCCGACAAGCGCCTGGAGGGCGATGCCACGCTGCGCTTGCGTGCGACATCGCCGCTGTCGGCGCTGGTGGTCGATCTGGACCGCAACTATGCAGTCGGCCGGGTCGAGGTGGACGGTCGCGCGATTGCGCCTGGCGACTGGAGCAACCCGGAAGGACGCATGCGCATCGCGCTGCCGCGGCCGCTGGCGGCGGGCAAGGCGGTCACGCTGCGCATCGTCTATGCCGGCAGCCCGCACGAGGCGAAGAAGGCGCCCTGGGACGGCGGTATCGTCTGGGCCACCGCCCCGACCGGCGAACCCTGGGTGGCCACGGCGGTGGAAGGCGAGGGCTGCGACCTGCTGTGGCCGTGCATCGACCATCCGAAAGGCGAACCGGCGCAAGTGGACGAGCACATCACCGTGCCGGCGCCGCTGGTGGCGCCGGGCAACGGCGTGCTGGTGGGCATGCGCGAACACGCCGGCTGGCGTACCTACCACTGGCGCGCGCGTCAGCCGGACACCTATGCCGTCACCCTCAACGCCGGCCCGTTCGAGCAGTTGCAGGCCGACTACCGCAGCCGCTACGGCAACGTGATTCCGCTGGCGTTCTGGTACCTCAAGGGCCACCGCGAAAAGGCGGAAAAGCTGTTTGCCGAATTCCCGAAGATGCTGGATTTCTTCGAAGGCGTGATCGGCCCGTATCCGTTCGGCGACGAGAAGATGGGCGTGGTGGAAACCCCGCACCTGGGCATGGAGCACCAGACCATCAACGCCTACGGCAACGGCTACAAGCGCGACAAGTACGGCTACGACTGGCTGCTGCAGCACGAGTTCTCGCACGAGTGGTTCGGCAACCAGCTCACCAATGCCGACTGGGACGACATGTGGCTGCACGAGGGCTTCGGCAGCTACATGCAGCCGCTGTACCTGCAGTACCTGCGCGGGCAGATGGATTACCACGCCGCCCTGCTCGACCAGCGCGCCGGCGTGGCCAACAAGGTGCCGATGGTCAGCGGCCACACGATGACCGAAGAGGGTGTGTACAACGCCGACAACGGCCCGGGCAACGACATCTACTACAAGGGCTCGTACATGCTGCACATGCTGCGCGGGCTGATCGGCGACGAGGCATTCTTCCGCAGCATCCGCGAGCTGGTGTACGGCACGGACGCGCCGCGCCCCGGCAACTTCCGGCCGCGCTACGCCGGCACGCAGGATTACGTGGACATCGTCGGGCGCGTCACCGGCAAGGATTACGGCTGGTTCTTCGACGCGTACCTGCGCCATGCCGCGTTGCCGCAACTGCTGGCCGAACGCGACGCGACCGGCCTGGCGCTGCACTGGCAGGTGCCGGGCGACGGCGCGTTCCCGGTGCCGGTGGACGTGCGCATCGGCGGCAATGCCGGCCACACGGTGACGGTGCCGATGCGCGACGGCCGCGGCCATGTCGATCTGCCCGCCGGTGCGCTGTACACGCTGGACCCGGATTCGAAGCTGCTGCGCGAGGAGCCGCGTTTCGCCGAGGCGCGCGAGGATGCGGCACAGCGGCGCAAGGCGGTCGAAGCTGCCGCGAAGAAAACTGCGCCCGCCGCCGGCGGCTGAGTCCTCCGGGTCGCCGTGCGTGCCTCGGCACGGGCGGTCGTGGGCGGTTGCCGCCGTCATCGCCGTCCCGGCGAGCCATCGGGCCGGCATCGTGATCTTCACTCCCCGATGGCGATGAAGACCTCGATCAGCCTGCCGACACCACGCAGTTCTTGCCGGCCTGCTTGGCCTGGTACAGGGCCGTGTCGGCGCGCTTGACCACGTCCTCGAGCGTTTCGTCCTGGCGGCATTCGGCCACGCCGCCACTGAAAGTCAGCGCGATGCGCTGGCCGTCGAACTGTGGCGGACGCAGCCCCAAGACCTGCTGGATGCGCGCCACGCTGGCGCGGGCTTCGTACAGCGTGGCGTTGGGCATCAGGATCACGAATTCCTCGCCGCCGAACCGTGCCACCGTGTCCACCGCGCGCAAGGTGTTGCGGGCGAGTTCCACCAGGTGACGCAGCACGGCATCGCCGCCGGGATGGCCGAAACGGGTGTTGACGAGGCGGAAGTCGTCCACGTCCAGCATCACCAGGCTCAAGGGCTGGTTCTGCCGGCGCGCGTCCTGCGCCTCGCGCGCGAAACGGTCTTCCAGACCGCGCCGGTTGAGCGCGCCGGTGAGCTGGTCGCAGCGGATCAGGCCGTTGACCCGCTGCAGCTCCTGCTCCAGCTCGCGCACGCGGGTTTCGGCCGCGTCGGCGGCATCGCGCGCGGCCAGCATGTCGTCGCGCGCATGCCGGGCGCGCTCCTGGGTGCGGCGGGTGTCCTGCAGCACCTCGTCGATCAGCTTGTTGAAATCGGCCACGCTGCGCGCGTTGCGGATGGCCAGCGAGTACCCGGTGATGCGGTCGTGGTACTCGCCGGTGCTGGTGGCCATGCCGTCGAGGTTGTCGACGAAGGAGGTCATCATCTCCTTCATCGCGCCCTTGGATTCGGTGATGCCCTGCTTGAGCAGGCCTTGCCGGTAGATCACCTCGCGCAGGCTGTCGCGGGCCTCGTCGATGTCCTCGCGCTCGACCGGCCGCGCGATCAGGTCGCGCACCGCGTCGATCTGGCCATGCAGCCAGCTGTTGTCGTCGAGCAGCTCGCTGACGTTTTCCAGCAGCAGGTTGAACAGGTCGATCAGCAGGTCGCGCTGCTCGTCGCCTTCGTGCGCACGGATGTCCACCTGCTGGGCCAGCGCGCGGATGCCGCGGGTGATTCCGTCCAGATCGCCGCCGGGTTGCCAGTCGGCCAGGGCCGCGTCGAGCCGGCGCGCTTCGGCGGCCAGTTCGGGTGCGCCTTCCAGCAGCGGCAGCAGGGCGGTGCCGATCACCACCCGCAGCAGGTCGGCGAAATCGCGCCGGCCTGCGTCGTGCTGGCGGATGTCGATGCGTTGGGCCAGCGATTTCAGGTCGCGTGCCAGTGCCTCCAGGCTGCCGCCGGGCTGCCAGTCGGCCAGGGCCGCGTCGGCCGCCCGCGCATCGGCGGCCAGTTCGGGCTGGTCCGCCAGCAGCGGCGGCAGGGCCGTGCCGACCGTCACGCGCAGCAGGTCGCGCAGTTGTCCGGTTTCGTCCGGTGCATCGTTGCCATGAGGGCGTTCGAGCACCACGGTGCGCACGTACTTGTCGATCAGTTGCCGCATCGCGCGGCCATAGGACGGCCAGTCTTGGCGTTCGTAGGCGGTTTCCAGCCGTTCGCCCATGTCGCCCAGTTCGCCGTGCAGGCCGCGCATGCCGGCGGCGAAGGCATGCAGCAGCTCCAACGGGCCGCCGGCGTGCGCGAACAGGGCGACCAGCGCCGACGAGGAAATCGCCTGCTCCGGGCGTTCGATGGCCGGCCGGCTTGCCGCCGGGGCCGCGACAGGCCGCCGACGGCCCAGCCACCGGCCGAGGTTGGCGATGGAAAGCGGATCGTCGTTCTGATCGGACATGGCGATTTTTTCGGAACCGGCACGCGGCACGGGCTGAGGCGAGTATGGGACAGGGACAGTGCTTTCATATCGGCGGGCCCGCGCGGGAATTGAGATCCGCATCCGTCTGCTGTCGTTCAGGTGCCGGCTCGTGCCGTGCCATGTCGGGGCGCTATGCTTGGCCGATCCTGAATCCGTTTACATGCTCATGCCGCCCATCCGTCCGATCTCCGTTCTGGCCGCACTGGTCGCGTCGACGTTCGCGCTGACCTCCTGCAGTGCCGTCGGCAGCCTGTTGCATCGGAACAAGAAGATGCCGGAGACGGACGAGTCGTTCAGCGTCAGCAACAATTATTCGCAGACCTTCGACGTGAGCGCGGCGTGGGCGTGCGAGGCGGCGCGGCGCGCGCTGCTGAGCCAGGCCTACGTGGTGGCGCGTGCCGATGCCGACTCGGTCGAGGCGGCCAAGAACTTCCAGCCCACGGTGGACGTGCACGAGCAGGTGCAGGTGCACGTGTCCTGCGTGTCCAAGGACGACGGCCATGCCTGGATGTTCGTCAGCGCGCTGCAGGACCGGTATGCGCTGAAGAAGAGCAACACCAATGCCAGCGTCGGCGTCAGCGCGCTGGGCTCGCTGTCCCTGCCGATCGGTTCCACCGACGATTCGCTGGTCAAGGTGGCCAGCCAGACCGTGCAGAGCGCCTCGTTCTACGGCCAGTTCTTCAAGCTGGTCGAGCATTACCTGCCGGCCACCAGCCCGGGCAAGCCGTTGCCGCCGGCACCGAACGCGCCGGCTCCGCAGGCACCGGCTCCGCAGGCCGCGTCGATGCCGCAGGTGATCATGGTGCCCGCGTATTCGGTGGCTGCCCCGGGCAACGCCGGGTACATGCTGTCGCCGGCGATGCCCGGCAGCGTGCCGTACACCGCGTTGTCGCCGGCGGCGCAGGTGCCGGTACAGGCAGCGCCGGCCGCCGCCACGTCCGGCCAGCCGCCTGCTGCCACGGCGGCGTCGAGCCTGCTCGACCCCCCCGCGATGCAGGTCGCTCCGCCGGCCGGCACCGAAGGCGGCAAGCAGAAGCAGGAGTGATCGGCTGCCCGTCGGCGGGCCGACAATTTCCGGACATGGTGCAAGCCTAGGCTGTACGCGGACTTCACACGAGCTGCTTTCCGTGGCCGCGACGACCGCCGGATCGAAATTCGAACGCCGCCTGCGCTGGCTTGACCGGCAGGTGGCGTTGTTGCATCTGTGCCTGCCCCAACGCCTGTTCTGGCGCTGGTTCGTTGCCGAAGCCGTGCGCACGATGGCTTCCGCCGGGCCTGTCCGCCGGGTCGAGGCCCAGCGCAGGCTCGACGCGATGCTGGCCCGACGCGGGCTGATGCCGTCGCATTCGTTGTTGCGGGCCTGAAGCTGAACAGGGGGAGCGACGGCCTCCCCGTGGCTTCGATAGAATGGCTGGAACCGTTTTCCAGACATCTCCCATGCCGTCCTCCCCCCGCATCGAAGCCCTGATCGCCTGCATGACCGTCGAAGAGAAGGTCGGCCAGCTCGGCGTGTTCGCCGACATGGGCCGGCCTTTTGCGCCGGACGTGAACCCGGAAGCCAACGCGCGCAATGCCGAGCAGACCCTGGAGCAGGTGCGCGGCGGGCATGTCGGCGTGCTGTTCAACGGCGTCGGCGCCGCGCCGGGGCGCGAGATCCAGCGCGTGGCGGTCGAGGAAACCCGGCTCGGCATCCCGCTGCTGTTTGCGGCCGACGTGATTCACGGCATGCGCACGGTGTTTCCGATTCCGCTGGCCGAGGCGGCCAGCTTCGAGCCGCAGCTGGCGTACCGCACCGCGCGCGCCACCGCCGTGGAGGCCACCGCCGCCGGCATCCACTGGACCTTCGCGCCGATGGTGGACATCGCCCGCGACCAGCGCTGGGGCCGGGTGGCCGAGGGCGCCGGCGAGGACGTGGTGCTGGGCTGCGCGTTCGCCGCCGCCCGCGTGCGCGGTTTCCAGGGCGAGGATCTGACCGCTGCCGATGCGTTGCTGGCCACGCCTAAGCATTTCGCCGCCTACGGCGCGGTGGCGGCCGGCATGGAATACAACAGCGTGGACATTTCCGAGCAGACCCTGCGCGACGTGCACCTGCCGCCGTTCAAGGCCGCCTTCGATGCCGGCGCGATCACTGTGATGTCTTCGTTCAACGACATCAACGGCGTGCCGGCCAGCGCCAACCGCTGGCTGCTGACCGACCTGCTGCGCGGGGAATGGCAGTTCCCCGGGCTGGTGGTGTCCGACTACACCGCCGAC
>Ga0194138_10001665_pt1 | contig 10610 bp, 9 predicted proteins | sample TARM_MetaG_T2_14_FD_134022 | JGI IMG/M metagenome (GOLD analysis project Ga0194138, IMG submission 134022) | Freshwater microbial communities from Pennsylvania, USA, analyzing microbe dynamics in response to fracking - TARM_MetaG_T2_14 (version 2) | ecosystem: Environmental > Aquatic >...
ATCATCTGAGACGGATGTCGACTACATACGGTTTCAAATTGCCAAAGAACGCATCCGTTTTGCCCAGTATCAGCATACGCATTTCTGGGATCGTGTAGAAGACGCATTTTTAGGAGCTAAAGCAAATAATGAAGATCGAATGGACAGTAACTAGTGAGACCCCAATGACGCTGAAGTCATTTTTAAAAACAAAACGTATTTCCAAGCGTCTGCTCGCGAAAGTGAAATTTCAGGGCGGACGTTTAGAAATTAATCAGGAATTGAGCCGAGTAAGGAAAACCGTATCAGAAGGGGATATCGTCACGCTGATTTTACCTGATGAGCCGGCAAGCGACGTGCTGGAGGTATCAGATAAAGGGATCGATATTTTATTCGAAGATAATCATCTTCTTGTCTTGAACAAGCCCAGCAATGTTCCGTCAGTACCTTCCTCACTCTATAGTAACCACACGATGGCCAATAGGGTGAAAGGCTATATCGAAAAAAAGGATTACCGACATAAAACGGTCCACATCGTCACACGACTGGACAAGGATACCTCGGGAGTAATGATTTTTGCCAAACATGGTTTGGCTCACTCCTATCTTGACCAGCTCTTAAAGGAGAAAGACCTGTACAAGGAATATCATGCTTTTCTAGAGGGTCGTCTGGAGAAACGATCGGCTCTGATAGACAGACCGATCGACCGCATGGAGGATTCCATAATCAAAAGACAGGTGAGTGAAAACGGAAAGCCCTCAAAAACTGAGTACTGGGTAAAAAAGAGGTATAAGGAGGCGACACTGGTCAGAATTCAATTGCATACGGGACGGACGCATCAGATCAGGGTGCATTTTTCTGATATTGGGCATGCTCTTCTGGGGGATACCCTTTATAATCCAGAAGCAGATCAGAGCAGGATAGAAAGACAGGCCCTGCATTGCTCAAAAGTCGTGTTCGATCATCCGTTTACTGGAGAAAAGCTAACAGTGGAAGCCCCGTTGCCAGCTGATTTAATACGCTTGTCTGATCGATTGGAGTATATGTGCAGTGAGAAGAAAAAGTAAGAAAAAAAGAACAGCTAAAAGCAGGACGGTGTCTATTCTGCTGACAACACTACTCGTTAGTGTTGCTTTTTTATTAGGGTCGTGGGCGGAAAGAACTGAAGTATCTTTTGAGTGGATCGAAAAGTATATGGATCAAGTCAAAATGCGCATCCGTTCCTTTCATCTCCTTTTCATAGACGAAAGACCAGCGGGAGAAGTCGCCCAGCTGCATTTTTTTGATGTGGGTCAAGGAGGTTCTGTACTGCTTGAAGCTTATGACGGGACGACCATACTGATCGATACGGGCCGTTATGACCGTAGTGGATCTGAAATCATTACTTATCTTAATGAAGAAATAGGGGTGGGTGGAGAAATCGATCTTCTGATTTTTACCCATAATGATGCCGATCACATTGGGAATGGCGATATGATCCTGGAATATTTTCAAGTAGAGGAAGTATGGATGAACGGCATGGACCACACATCACAGACGTACAGTGATGTATTGGATGCGATGCTGGAAGCTGAAGTGACATACAGTGAACCAAAAGCCGGAGAAGTAACCGATGTAGGTCCTTTCAAGATCCAAGTGCTTCATCCTGCTAAAGAAAAAAGTGAACGGACTCAGAATGACGAATCGATCGTTACACGGATACAAGTAGATGAAACAGCGATCATACACTCAGGGGATGTTTCCGCTCGCGTGGAGGAACGTATAATAGCAGAACATTCAGGAAAACTGAAGTCGGATATCATGATCTTAGGCCATCATGGTTCACGAACCAGCACAAGCGAAGCATGGCTTGAAACGGTCGGTCCGTCGGTGGCAGTTTACCAGTCCGGCATGGATAACCAGTATGGTCATCCGCACGAAGAAACACTGAATAAACTGACTGAACGGTCTATTGCTGTCTATGGAACAGATATTCATGGGACTATTCACTTCACCTTAAAAGAGAATGATCAGCTTGAGATCAATACAGAGGAGGAAAACTGATGTATGCCGTATTAGAAGAAATAGAGGACGGTATGGCCTGTCTCGTTCCAGATTCAAGGGAAAAACCTTTATATATACCCGTGACAAGCATCCCAGAACCATATGAGATCGGTGATGTCTTTCTAGTTGAAGAGAGCCAGGGAGCTCAAGAGGTGTATCTAAAGAGGGATAGCGATGAGAGAGAGAGAAGACTTGAGGCCAACCGGTCAAAAAGAAAAAGGCTTCTTAATATGTCACATAATAAGAAACCGGATAAGAAAAATTAAATTGTTTTCTGCATAGAATGATGGGGGATGCCCGCGTCTAAAAAGCCTTCTCCCTTGACAGTATAGCCCTCTTTCTCATAGAAAGAAATGGCGTGATCTTGTGAATCCAGAACAAGACGTGAAGCTTCCAGCTGTTGTTTCGCTGTGTCTTCAATGAAGCCAAGAAGCTGTCTTCCAACACCGCGTTTTCGATAAGGAGATAGAACAGCGACGCGCTGGATCTTTACTGAGTCATCCTCTTTTTTTAGTAAGCGAGCGGTGCAGACAGCTCTATCGTCTTCGTATCCGACGATATGCAGCGTCTGATCCTCTAATTCATCTATCTCGAGCGATGGATCCACCTTCTGTTCCTCGATAAAAACTTCTGCTCTGATAGCAATAGAATCATGATAGACTTCGGATGATGTATCTGTTGTCGTTTTAAAAAGCATACGATCCCTCATTTCTGAAATTATGTCTTACTATAGCAATATTTACGATTTACGTCAATGTATCAGTGAACTTACTCTTTCAATAGAAGGCTGTGTCGCTTATAATGTAAGAGAAACAAATTAAAAGAGGGGGATAAAGTGATCAACTGGAAAGAATCTAAATTAATGTTCTGGACCGTATGGCTTTTGGCCGCAGCTGTACTTATTTATGTGCTGCAGCGTATCGATTTTATATTGAATCCCTTAGTTGGCATACTGACCGCTTTATTCATGCCGCTGCTTATTGCAGGCTTTCTTTATTATTTATTGAACCCTATAGTCGAGGTGCTGGAACGGTTTAAAGTGAAAAGGCTGATCGGTGTGGCAATCGTCATGATATTACTGATCGGATTTATTGTTCTCTCGATCTTTCTTGGCATACCCATGCTTATTGAACAGACTTCGAACCTGATTTCCGGTATACCGGTTTTTATCAGTGAACTGGAGATTTATGCTAATCGCTTAGCTGAAGAACCTTGGATGCAGCAGATCGATATCAGCATGGCGCTTGAAAATCTTGAAATATGGCTGAGAGATATTGGCTCTCGTTTTCTTTCGGGAATGGTCTCAGGTGTCGGCAGTGCCATCCAGGCCTTCACCGAACTGGCATTTCTGTTTATCACAGTACCAGTGATTCTATTCTATATGCTTCATGACGGCCACAAATTTATGCCGCTGGTAATAGAAATGACGCCTGTGAAATACAAGAAGAATATCAAAGAAATGATTATACAGACAGACCATACCATGGCAAGCTATATTAGCGGGAAAGGCTTGGCCTCGTTACTGGTCGGGGTACTGCTCTTTTTCATGTATTCCATCATAAGTTTGCCTTCTGCTTTCCTGCTGTCGTTTTTTGCAGCCATCACTAATTTCATCCCATATGTCGGCCCGTTTATCGGAGCAGGACCTGCAATCATCGTCGGTTTGATCGAATCGCCTACCCGGGCTGTACTGGCTGCTGTTTTTGTGCTGATCGCACAGCAGCTCGATAGTAACTTTTTCACACCCCTGCTGGTAGGAAAGTCTTTGGCTATTCATCCGCTGACCGTCATCCTGGTACTTCTGGCTTCTGCAAACATTGCCGGACTGATCGGCATGCTGATCGGTGTCCCCGTATTTGCGATATTAAAGACGATAGGGACGTATGTGATCAAAATGTATCGGGAAGAAAAATTAATGAACTATTCAATTGAAAAAAATAATATTAAAGAGTAAGGACGTTTATATTGACTGAAAATAAAAGTAATAAATTGACCGAAGAAGTGAAAAGAAGACGGACATTTGCTATTATATCCCACCCGGATGCAGGGAAAACAACGATTACTGAACAGCTCCTGCTGTTTGGCGGAGCGATCAGACAGGCCGGAACTGTAAAGGCCAAGAAATCTGGGAAGTTTGCCAAGTCCGACTGGATGGAGATCGAAAAGCAGAGAGGGATCTCGGTGACCAGTTCTGTCATGCAGTTTGAATATCAGAATAAGCGGATCAACATCTTGGATACGCCAGGACACGAAGATTTTTCAGAGGACACCTACCGAACTTTGATGGCTGTCGATGCAGCTGTTATGGTCGTGGACAGTGCGAAAGGGATCGAGGAACAGACAAAGAAACTGTTCAAAGTCTGTCGTATGAGAGGTATCCCGATCTTTACATTTATGAACAAACTCGACAGAGACGGAAGAGAGCCGCTGGAACTTATCGAAGAGCTTGAAGAAGTTCTTGAGATCGATGCGTATCCAATGAACTGGCCAATAGGATCAGGAAAGACGCTTTTAGGCTTGTATGATCTTTACCACAATCGTATCGAAGCATTCAGACCAGAGGAAACTAATGATGGTGAACGCTTCATTTTTTTGAATGAAGAAGGAGAAATCGAAGGGGATCATCCAATCAAGAAAGAGTCTCTCTATGAGCAGGTGCTTGAAGAAGCCTTGCTCCTTAAAGAAGCAGGAAATGAGTTTTCGACCGAAGCGATAGCAGCAGGCGAACTGAGTCCGGTCTTCTTTGGTTCAGCGCTGACGAACTTCGGAGTTCAGACCTTTCTTGAAACCTTCTTACAGTTTGCTCCCGAACCATCGACGCATAAAACGAGAGAAGACGATATCGTCAAGCCGACAGAACCGACATTTTCGGGCTTTATCTTTAAAATCCAGGCCAATATGGATCCGCGTCACCGTGACCGAATTGCCTTCTTAAGAATCTGCTCCGGGAAATTTGACCGAGGCATGGATGTCACTTTGCCTCGAACCGGCAAGAAGATCAGGCTTTCCAACTCCACACAGTTTATGGCTGAAAGTCGAGAAACAGTGACAGATGCAGTCGCCGGAGATATCATCGGACTTTATGATACTGGAAACTTCCAGATCGGGGATACGCTGTATGCAGGAAAAGAAGAAATTGAATTTCAGGAACTGCCGCAGTTTACCCCGGAACTGTTCATGAAAGTAGAACCTAAAAACGTAATGAAACAAAAGTCGTTTCATAAAGGGATCAACCAGCTTGTACAAGAGGGAGCGATCCAGCTTTATAAAGCTTATCATACTGAAACTTACATCATTGGCGCTGTCGGCCAGCTTCAGTTCGAAGTCTTTGAACATCGTATGCGCAACGAATACAACTCTGAAGTCGTCATGACCTCGATCGGCAGTCGTATTGCGCGCTGGATAGATCCGAAGCAGCTGGATGAAAACATGGGATCGAGTCGTAACATGCTTGTCAGAGATCGTTTCGATCAGCCTCTATTCTTGTTTGAGAACCAGTTTGCTGAAAGATGGTTCAGCGATAAGTATCCAGATGTCGAACTAACGTCTTTGTTATAAGTAGAAAAAAACACATATCGCCTTTCCCATTCATCAAGCTGAGCGGGAAAGACATATGTGTTTTTCTTTGTTTAATAAAGGATAAAGGGATTCAGTTGTTTTCTCTGGAGGGGAGACTAACGGCCGTTAATTACTCTGCCTCTGATTCTTCACTGTCTTCGTTCGACTGGTCGCTGCTTTCACCAGCGGTCTCTTCTTTGGATTTTTTTGTGATCACGATTGCGTCATCCTCGACGGTGGCCAGTATTTCACCGGGTTCAGGATTGTTGATATAGAACTCAGCGATTTTATCTTCGATCTGTTCTTCAATGACACGTCTTAAGGGACGGGCGCCCATTTTAGGATCGTATCCAAGATCTACCAGTTTTTCCTTAGCCGACTGATCGACATGTACCGTGATATCGTGCTGCTTAAGTGCCTCGTTGACATCATCAAGCATCAAGTCGACGATCTGCAGCAGATTTTCTTTGGATAGTGGATGGAATTCTACGATACCGTCAAAGCGGTTCAAGAGTTCAGGTCTGAAATAATCCTGGAGACGATTCTTGATAGAATGCTGCTCTCCGCTCATCTGGGCACCAAAGCCGACACTTGATTCAACGTTCGTGGTCCCGGCATTACTTGTCATGATAATGATCGTTTCTTTAAAGTTCACTGTACGACCTTGCGCATCTGTCAGGTGACCATCGTCCAGGATCTGCAGGAACATATGCAAAACATCCGGATGGGCTTTTTCGACTTCATCGACCAGGATCAAACTATATGGATTGCGTCTAACTTTTTCAGTCAGCTGTCCAGCTTCGTCATAACCGACATAGCCGGGAGGCGAACCGATCAGCTTGGATGTGCTGTGTTTTTCCATATATTCACTCATGTCGAGGCGAACGTAAGCCTCTTTGCTTCCAAATAATTCAAGAGCTAAAGTTTTGGCCAGTTCGGTTTTACCGACACCAGTTGGTCCGACAAACATAAAGGATCCGATCGGGCGGTTTTTCTGTCTCAAGCCGATGCGGTTTCGTCGAATCGCTTTGGCTACCTTGTCGACAGCTTCATCCTGACCGATAACATGTTGTCTGAGAGACTTGTCTAAGTCTTTTAGCTGGGCCTGTTCTTTTTCTTTCAGATCCCCAACAGGTATACCTGTTTTTATCTCAATGATATTGATGATATCTTGTTCGGTCACTTCAGGCTGTTCAGACTGAGGCGTCTGCTGATCTCTCATTTCTTTATATTTCGTGACCTGATCACGGTAAAAAGCTGCTTTTTCGTAATCTTCTTTTTCTAAAGCTTCTTGTTTTTGTTTTTCAGCTTCATCGATTTTTTCTTCCAGTGATTTCGGGTCGACTGCTTGAATGGTCAAGTTCTTTTTAGAACCGGACTCATCCAGCAGGTCGATCGCCTTGTCCGGCAGGAAACGGTCCTGGATATAGCGATGCGATAACTCTACAGCACTTTTTATCGCTTTTTCTGAATACTTGACGTGATGGTAGTCTTCGTATTGCTTCTGGATACCTTTCAAGATCGTCAAAGTTTCTTCAATTGACGGTTCGTTTACTCTGACAGGCTGGAGACGACGTTCCAACGCTGGATCTTTTTCTATTTTCCGGTATTCATTAAGGGTTGTCGCACCGACCATCTGCAGTTCGCCTCTGGCAAGTGCCGGTTTCAGAATGTTCCCGGCATCCATACTGCTGCCTTCTGCAGAGCCCGCGCCGACAAGCTCGTGTACTTCGTCGATAAATAGAATGATATTGTCGTTTTCTCTCAGTTCATTCATCAATTGCTGCATACGTTCTTCAAATTGCCCGCGGATACCTGTACCTTGAACAAGAGAGGCAACGTCGAGACGGATAACTTCTTTGTTCTGAAGTTTATGCGGGACTTCTTCATTGACTATTTTCATTGCCAAACCTTCGACGATGGCAGTTTTACCCACGCCGGCTTCACCCGTTAGAACAGGATTATTTTTAGTTCGTCTGTTTAGAATCTCGATAACGCGTTCGATTTCTTTATCGCGGCCGATGACCGGATCTATCTTGCCGTCCTTGGCCATTTGAGTCAGGTCCACACCATATTCACCTAGGAGACCACCGCGTCCGCCGCCTTCTCGAGGAGGCTGCTGGCCGTTTCCAGTATACTGCTGATTAGGTGGCGTAGGTCGCTGTGCATTCGGGTTCTGAGACAGTGCTTTAAACAAGTCGTCAAATTGATTGAAGCCGAACGGATCCTGGCTGTTGCCCTGGTTCAAGCGTCCTTGCTGTTCTTGCTGTTTTATTTCACGATAACATTTTTGACAAAGGTCAATTTCCCTTCTGCGTCCATTGACACTTGTGGTTAAATGAATCGTTGCAGGTCGTTCCATACAACGCTGGCATATCATGATAAGAAAACATCCTTTCTGATTTAAGTTCTAATTATATTATACGTATTATTTGTTCAAAGGTCAGTTCAGAGGGTTTGAGGTTTTGGGAATTAGTTTGACCAATACTGACCTTTGATAGTTATATTATACCCTGACCAATTTTGACTTTCAAGGGTTTGTTACGTGAGTTAAGAAAAAATAGTTGTAGGTAAAGCAGAAAAGTGGTAATCTGTATAGGAAGAAAGAATAAAATGGCGGTATAATGGAAAACTGTGGTTTGACTGCGGCTTTCTTAAGTATGCCGGTGTGCTATTCTTTTCATACAAAAATACTTTTTTAAAAGGAGCAGTTCAAATGGAAAAAAGAGAATACACGATCGTAGCAGATACAGGGATCCACGCTAGACCCGCAACTTTATTGGTGCAGCAGGCAAGCAAATTCAATTCAGATATCACTTTAGATTATAAAGGTAAATCTGTAAACTTGAAATCTATCATGGGCGTTATGTCACTAGGCGTAGGTAAAGGCGCAGAAGTATCTATTACAGCTGACGGTGCTGATGAAAAAGAAGCAATCGAAGGTATCGAAGAAACAATTAAAAATGAGGGAATGGCAGAATAATGACTTCAAAAGTATCCGGAATTGCAGCAAGTGATGGGTTCGCTCACGCAAAAGCTTACTTACTCGTTGAACCAGATTTAACGGTCGAGAAAAATGAAATTTCTGATACTGATGCTGAAATGACACGTCTAACTGAAGCGATCGATAAAGCGAAAGAACAGTTAGCGAAAATCAGAACGATTGCTTCTGAAGCATTAGGTGAAGAAGAAGCGCAAGTATTTGATGCTCATATCATGGTTTTATCAGATCCGGATTTAATGGATCAGACGAAATCTGTGATCGACAGTGAGAAGGTGAATGCAGAATATGCATTCAAGCAAGTGACGAATACGTTTATAACAATGTTCGAGGGTATGGAAGACAACGCCTACATGCAGGAACGTGCTGCTGATATCCGTGATGTCAGAAAACGCGTGATCGCTAATCTTTTAAACGTAACACTGCCGTCACCGGCAACAATAGAAGAAGAAGTCATCATTATTGCGGAAGATTTAACACCGAGTGACACAGCTCAGTTAAACAAAAAATATGTGAAGGCTTTCGTCACGAATGTCGGCGGACGTACATCGCATTCTGCGATCATGGCTCGATCACTTGAAATTCCAGCTATCGTTGGAACCAAAGATATCACTGAACGTGTATCTGAAAATGATCAGCTGATCGTTGATGGTACAGAAGGAGAAGTCTTAATCAATCCTTCTGAAGAAGAAATCCAGGTATTCGACAAGAAAGCTGAAGAATATGACAAGCTGAAACTGGAATGGGATCAGCTGCTCAATGACCCAAGTGTCACTAAGGACGGCAAGCATGTCGAACTGGCTGCAAATATCGGCACGCCTAAAGACTTAGCCGGCGTTAAAGATAACGGCGGAGAAGGTATCGGCTTGTATCGAACAGAATTCCTATATATGGATTCCAGCGAACTGCCGACTGAAGATGATCAGTATGAAGCATATAAAAAAGTCCTTGAAGGCATGGAAGGCAAACCCGTTGTCGTGAGAACGATGGATATCGGCGGAGATAAAGAACTTCCGTATCTGGAGTTGCCAAAAGAGATGAATCCATTCCTTGGCTATCGTGCGATTCGAGTCAGCCTGGACCAGGATTCTATTTTCAGAACTCAGTTAAGAGCCTTGCTGCGTGCATCTGTTCACGGTACGTTACGTATCATGTTCCCGATGATCGCAACCTTGCAGGAGTTTAGAGAAGCTAAAGCCATACTCGAAGAAGAAAAAGCCCTATTGATCAAAAAAGGCGTAGAAGTCTCTGATTCTATCGAGGTAGGAATAATGGTCGAGATTCCTGCTGCGGCAGTATTAGCTGATCAATTTGCTAAAGAAGTCGACTTCTTCAGTATCGGAACGAACGATTTGATTCAATATACAATGGCAGCAGATAGAATGAATGAACAGGTCTCTTACCTGTATCAGCCATACAATCCTTCAATTCTGCGTCTTGTAAAAATGGTTATCGACGCTGCTCATAAAGAAGGAAAATGGGCTGGCATGTGTGGAGAAATGGCTGGAGATCAAATCGCAGTCCCACTACTTATTGGACTGGGATTAGATGAATTCTCAATGAGTGCGACAAGTATTCTGAAGACGCGTAGCCTGCTTAAAAAGCTGGATACCGAGGAAATGAAAGAACTGTCTCACAAGGCTGTTACCGACTGCACAACGGTCGATGAAGTGATTGAATTAGTTCATCAATATGTAAAATAATAATTATTAGAGCAGATTGGGTTCCGTAGGGGCTCAGTCTGTTTTTCTATAAAAAAGTACAGGAGTGAGCGTATGACTAAAATCGGTTTTATCGGCACAGGTGTCATGGGGAAATCTGTTGTCGAGCATTTACTTAATAATGGACATTCAGTTACTGTGTACAATCGTACTAAGGCCAAGGCTGAAGAACTTATAGAAAAGGGAGCGCTTTGGGCAGAAACGCCAAAAGAGACCGCTGAATCAGCGGATGTCATCTTCACTATGGTGGGCTATCCCAAAGATGTAGAAGAAGTGTATTACGGGGAAGATGGCCTGTTTCAAGCAGA
>Ga0194138_10001667_pt1 | contig 10608 bp, 14 predicted proteins | sample TARM_MetaG_T2_14_FD_134022 | JGI IMG/M metagenome (GOLD analysis project Ga0194138, IMG submission 134022) | Freshwater microbial communities from Pennsylvania, USA, analyzing microbe dynamics in response to fracking - TARM_MetaG_T2_14 (version 2) | ecosystem: Environmental > Aquatic >...
ATGATCACTCCAAAATATACAAATTGACCTTTTTGACATTCATTTTTTGTCTATTTCTCTTTTCATCGGCTCGTGTGCGGAATTTAGTTTTACAAACTGGAATTTACTATTGCAAGTAACCTTTATTTCGTTAACAAGCCGTCAGCGCTCCTGTTCGTCCACTTTTGCGCCGCAGTTCGGGCAAAAATGCGCGCCTTGCGGATAGGAAGCACCGCAATTGCGGCAGCGCTGCTCGATCGGTTCGCCGGTCTGGTACAGCTGCAGATCGCTGTCCCGGATCGAGACCGATTCTTTGCGCTGGATGGCTTTACCCACTTGAGGATCAAGCAAGTACCACGTGTCGCAACAGGTTGTGCGGACGAGATACTTTTTCCCGAAAGTGATGATAGGGATGAAAAACAGGCGGAAACGATTGCCCACGAGATAGACCTCATAGCGCCCAAAATGACCACAGCGGCTGCAGGTGATCGTCTGGTTGTATTCAAGCTGCTTGCGGAACGGCAATACGTCAAAAAATAAAAACATCAATCAGTTCCCCCTTTGCAATTCTTCTAATGCCTGCTCGTATGCGCGCAGTGTCGCATCATCAAAACAGACAAACGTGATTTCGGTGATGATTGTTTGCGGCTGATTTTCCAGATACTGCCGGATGGTTCCGACAGCGATGGAAGTCGCCTGGTCCAGCGGATAACCGTAAGTGCCGGTGCTGATCGCCGGAAAGGCCAGCGTACGGATTCCGTTTGCATCCGCCAGTTCCAACGATTTTCGGTAGCAGGAAGCCAACAAATCCGCTTCAGCGTGGGTCCCGCCCCGCCAGACCGGACCGACCGTGTGGATGACATGGGCCGCTTTGAGCCGGAAACCGGGCGTGAGCTTCGCCTCGCCGGTAGGGCACCCGTTCAACAATCGGCAGGCGGCCAACAGTTCCGGACCGGCAGCACGATGGATGGCGCCGTCGACTCCCCCTCCGCCGAGCAGGCTCTCATTGGCGGCATTGACGATGGCATCGACTGCGCAGCGGGTGATGTCGCCTTTCGACAAGCGCAAAGTAGTTTGATTGATCTGAAGCTTTTCCATTCCGATTCCTCCTTAGAAGCTTTTCAGGTCGGGCATCTCAACAAGTACACTTTACCAAAATTACGGTCGATTATCCATTTGGCCGAATCGGGCTGGGATCGCTTAGCTGCGCGGTCGCTCTTCTGGACTTTTGCGCCAAAAAGGAATTAAATGAAGATGACGAAATAACCGGAAGGAAGGTTTTCAAGATGGCGGATTATCAGAAAAACAAAAAGCGGATTCTCGGCGTCGAAAGCAATGTTTTCTTTGTCGGCTTGACCAGTTTCCTGACGGACACGACGACAAAAATGGTCTACAGTATCCTGCCTCTGTTCCTGACGACGTTGGGGGCTTCGAAAACGGAAATTTCCCTGATCGAGGGGATCGCCGAGAGCACCGCTTCCGTCCTGAAATCCCTCTCCGGCTGGTGGAGCGACAAGATCGGCCGCAACAAGCCGTTCATGATCATCGGCTACGGCATCACCGCCCTGCTTTCCCCGCTGTTCGCTTTCGTGACGACGCCGCTGCAGGTGCTGTCGATCCGCTTTGTCGAACGCGTCGGAAAAGGCATCCGCACCGCTCCCCGGGACAGTCTCGTGGCCGGCTCATCCGAAGAAAACAACAATGCCGGCCTGAATTTCGGTTTCCATAAAGCGATGGACAACAGCGGGGCCATCATTGGGCCGCTGATCGCCTTTGCCGTATTGGCAGCTTTCCCCGGCGATTACCGGCGCGTCTTCCTGTTCGCGGCTATTCCGGGATTTTTGGGTCTTCTTTCGATCATCTTTTTTGTGAAGGAAGCCAAGCGCGCCAAATCGGAGCGGCTCGGGAAACTGGCTTTCCGGGATTTCCCCAAGGACTTCTATCTTTTCCTTTTCATCGTTTTCCTGTTCACACTGGGGAATTCGACGGATGCTCTGCTACTGATCAAGGCAAGCGACGTCGGGGTCAGCGACGCCTTCATCCCGATCATGTATCTGGTGTTCAATGCCGTTTCGGTCGCCTTTGCCGTGCCGCTCGGGAAACTGTCCGACAAAATCGGCCGTAAGCGGATCATCATCGGCGGCTACCTGATGTTCGCGCTGATCTATTTCGGCTTTGGCATGGCCGCTACCCCGTTCGCCATCGTCGGCCTGTTCGCCTTTTACGGGCTGTACAGCGCAGCCACGGACGGCATCCAGAAAGCATTGGTTTCCGACATCATCGGCAAGGAAAAGAAAGGCACCGGACTGGGTCTCTACAATGCCATCCTGGGCATGACGCTGCTGCCGGCCAGCCTGATCGGCGGATGGTTGTACGATACGTTCAATAACCGCGTGCCCTTCTATTTCGGTGCCGCCACCGCCCTGCTTTCCGCTTTTTTGATGTTCCTTTTCTACCGACGCGGGAAACGCAATGGGACAGCCCATTCTTGATGCAAAGCTGAAATCGAATCTTCGGATTAACGACGAAATTCCCCGCAAAAGTGGTTTTTACGGGGAATCTTATGGTCTCCACGGTTATTTTTCCCCGCCAGGCTGCTTTTGGCGGAGAACCTCACTTTGGTTTAACCTTATTTTGCCCGCCAACAAGGATTTGGCGGGTTATTATTGAGCATACATTCAATACCAAAGCCCAAGAAGCTGTATCAAACCAGTAAGTACGATTCTGGTTTTGATACAGCTTCTTCGGTTATTTCAGCAGTTTGGCGAGGGCCGCCATTTCTTCTTCACTGAAGGTCAAGCCTTTGCCCATCTTTTCGTGTTCCGGACTCCATTCGCGGATGTCGTATTTTGGAGGCCGGCCGTTCCAGCTGACCAGGTTCAATTCTTTTGTCCAACCTTTTGCGGATGTGGACAGGACGCCGAGTTCTTCGACGATTTCAAAGGTGATGTCTGCCATAAGGAGGATCCTTTCTTTTTTGGAGTGTGGGGTTCGCTGCCCGGATGCCTTTCGGACCGCCAGCTTGCTCCCCTATTATAACGCAAATTGCCACACATTTAAAATATCCGCGAAATGTGAAAAATGCGTTTCAAGCATCGCAAAGCAGAAGAGCAGCCTGGAAACCTTGAGGTTCCGGCTGCTCTTCCCTATCATAACAGGCGCTCCAATTCGCTCAGCGAAAGAGTCTCCAGCCCGCGGACCGCATCCAGGATGCGTTCGGCTTCTTCCGGATCCGGTGCGGATTCGCGCCATTTGCTCTCCAGTTCTGCATCCGTCAACGGGGCCTGCGGAGACCCCTTCGGCGCACAGACTTCGCGGCTGTGGACAGAACCGTCCGCCAGCGTGATCCGGACGATCGTGAAGCGGCCTTTCGGGATGGCTTGCGCATCCGGGATATGTTCGGCGTCGTAGCTTCTGGACATTTTATCCATCAGCTTTCCTGCCTCACTTGAAACAGCGGCGGACCCGAAATTCGCGAGCGAAAACGGCTGCCCAAACAACGCCAAAGCGACGACATATTCGATGCTGAATCTGCCTTGTTCGCCAGTCCGTGGACGGGTATGGATCAAAGCCGCATCGCCGCCGGGAGGAAAAACGATGTCCACCCTTGCTATCGCTTTGACATCCAAATGCAACGCGGCCAATCCGAGCGCGGCATCCGCACCATGGGCGGCAGCCGAGCAGAACGGATAACGTTTGAACCAGAGTCCGGGCTCGGCTATCCGCCAAGCTTTTCCCCAATCCTCAAGCAAAGCCGTCCGGACGGCTTCCTCCGCTTCTTCTCCACCGTAAACGGAGAGGAAGCCGATTTTGGAATCAAGCGCTGCAGCAGTCCCGCGAAAATCTTGCTCAGTCCATTCGACCGCCTGGACCGCTTGTTGCGCAGCCAAGCCGGCATGCAGCGGCTTCGTTTCCGTGCCGAACTGCACCCGCAGCCCGCCAGCCTGGCTGACGGCTATTCCGACTGCGTTTTGCATTTCTCCAACCGTAAACCCGAGCAGCCGTGCTCCCGCGAAGGCAGCGGCGACACCGCCGAGCAAGGAGGTGTTGTGCCAGCCTTTCAGATAGCTGGCCGTTCCGACCGCCTGCCCGAGCCGCGCCATGACTTCGACGCCGATGACGTAGGCATCAAGAAATTTTTTACCGGAAATGTCCCGGCCGGAAGCCAACGCAAACAGCGCGGGCAAGATGACCGAGCTGGGATGGCCGCGGACGTCGGAATGGACGTCGTCATAATCCAGCGCATGGCCCAAAAACCCGTTCACGAGTGCCGCCTGCCGCCGGTTCGCCCGTTTCTTTTGGCCGATCAGCGGCACGACAGGCCGACCGCCCTCCGCTTCGATCGCGCGCAACAATTTTGTCACACCGGCATCTTCCCGGCCGGCATAGGCGCTGGCCAGGTAATCGAGGACACCGCGTTTGGCTTCGCTCAAAGCAGTTGCGTCGTCAGTCGGGGCAGCCTTCAAAATTTCCGCCGCCAGCATTCCGGTGAGGGCTGTCAGGCTTCCCATTGTTCCAGCACCTTGATCGCCAAAGCCGAGAAGTAATCAGCGGCAACCGCCAAGGCCGCCTCTTTGAGGTTGAATTCAGGATGGTGCCATTCGCGCGTGCCCTCGACGCCCATGAACACAAAGAAGCCGGGGATGAGCGTCTGGTAATGGGCAAAATCCTCCCCGCCGGCGACCGGTTTCGGTTCAACGAAACGATAGCCCTGCTCGGCTGCCGTCTCTTCCATGATTGCCTTGAAACGGGCATCATTGTCCACGATGGAAACGTAAGGGTGCCAACGGAAATCCGCTGTCGCGCCGAAAGCGGACGCGATACCTTCCGCTGTCCGCCGCATCAAGGCCGGGATATTCTCACGGCCTTCTTTTTGGAAGGCGCGGACGGTGCCTTCCATGTAGACTTTTTCGGGAATGACGTTCCACGAGTTTCCGCCGTGGATCTGGGTGATGCTGATGACGGCATTGTGGAAAGGACTCGTGTTGCGGCTGATGATTGCCTGCAGTCCGGTGATGATCTGGCTGGCGATGACGATCGGATCGATGGTCGAATCGGGAATGCCGGCATGCCCGCCGACTCCATGGATCTCCAGTTCGAACCGGTCTGCGCTGGCCATCAAGCCGCCTTCGCGGATGCCGATCGTGCCGACCGGAAGATCCGGTTTGTTGTGCATCCCAAAGATGGCGGAAACGCCTTCCAGCGCTCCGGCTTCTTCGATCCACTTCGCGCCTTGTGCGATTTCTTCGGCGGGTTGGAAGATGAAGCGGACCGTTCCTCTCAAATCCGCTCTTCTGCCCTGAAGCAAAATGGCAGCCCCGATCATGGAAGCCGTGTGATAATCATGGCCGCAGGCATGCATAAGCCCTTCCGTTTCGGAAATGAACGGCAGCCCGGTCGCTTCCTTGACCGGCAAAGCGTCGATATCCGCACGCAACGCGATAGTCGGACCGGGCAGCGCGCCCGCGACCTCCGCAATCAGTCCGGTCTCAAGCGGGTAATCCAGGATGGTGATGCCTTCCTCCGACAGCCAGCGGCGGATGCGCTCGGTCGTCGCGAATTCCTTGGCGGAGAGTTCCGGATGCGCATGCAGTTCACGCCGATAAGCGACCAACTTTTCGTAGATTCCTGTTTTGGTTTGTGTTTCTGTTTGCGTTACTGTCATGATAGCATTCTCCCTTTTCTCGGTACAGGCTTGCCAGAAGCCCTTGTTTCACAACTATATCGATTCCATTCGACACGGTCAACTGATTGAATCCAATCCTAAGACATATCACTTTGATCACTTGCGGACTTCTTTCATCTGAATGATTCAATGATTATTTTTTTGAAGTAAGCGGTGATGTGCCCCAGGCCGAGGTCGGTCTCCGCGAATTTTTCGTAGCCTCTGTTTGCGTACAGCTGCGGCAGCCACGGATGCTCGACTGCCGTGCCCAATGTGAGCGCCGGGCATTTCAGCTGGTCGCGGGCGATGTCCTGTTCGATGAAATCCAACAAGCGGCTGCCGACCCCTTTTTTCCCAGCGGTCGGGGAAACGGCCAGCCACCCGATATGCGGCACACCTGAAGGACCCGGATTCGGGCCCCACGGCATCCGCAAAGAAATCGTCCCCAACAATTGTCCGTGCTCCTCCAAAAGGTAGCAAACATTATTGGAAATGTGTTTTTTTGCGGCTTCAACATCCGCATGCGCAGCGGCGAAATGGATGCCCAGCTCAGTGTTGGAAACGTAGGCTTGCCGCAACAAGTCCGCCAAAGCCGGTGCATCGGCTGCCTGAGCCAAGCGGAAAGTCTGCGTCATTCGGCACCCGCCCCTTTTGCAGCGGCTCCCAACCCGGTTGCTTCGAATCGTTTCAGCACCTGATCGACTTTCTCAGGAGCCGAGCCGATATATGTTTCCGGATCCAACAATTTATCGATTTCTGCTTCGGTCAGATGCTGGCGGACTGTTTCGTTTTCCACAAGCACATCGCGGAAGGAGCGTTCCTCCTCGACCGCCGCCATCGACAATTCGTAGACCAGATGGTGTGCTGTCTGTTTGCCCAACTGCGCGGACAGAACAAACATGACCCGTTCCGAAAGCAGCAGACCGCCCTGCAGGTTCAGATTGCGCAGCATCTGCTTCGGTTTCACGACCAAGCCTTTCAGGACGGCTTTCGTGGTAGCCAATTGGGAAGAAAGGTAAATGCAGATTTCCGGCAGTGCGATCCATTCGCCCCGCCAGGTCATCGCATCGCGTTCATGTTCAACCATCGTCGATTGCTGGATCAAGGAGACGTTCGCCAAAATCGGGCGCGTCAGGCTGGCGATGCCTTCGAATGCCGCCGGGTTGCGTTTGTGCGGCATCGTCGAGGAACCGATTTTGCCTGCCGAAAACGGTTCTTCGACTTCATCGATTTCCGTCCGCATCAGGTTGTAGAATTCATTCCCGACCTTTCCGACCGTTCCGCTGATGAGGCCGATGATGCTGGCGTATTCCGCGATCCGGTCGCGAGAGGACTGCCAGCAGATGTCCGGTGTGTTCAAGCCCAAACGCGTCAAGGCGGCGGCTTCGATGGCCGGTCCCTGCTCCCCGAAGGATGCATAGGTTCCGACCGCACCGGCGATGCCGCCCACGAAAATCCGCGCTTCACTTTCCTTCAGACGATCCAGATGGCGCAATGTTTCGCTGAGAACGACCGCCATTTTGAAGCCGAATGTCGTCGGCAAGCCCTGCATCCCGTGCGAGAGTCCGGCCATCGGTGTCGTGCGGTAGGTTTCCGCAAGACGGGCCAATTCGCGCGCGATTTCCTGCAGTTCGCTGACAAAAATCAGGTGCGCTTCCTTCAGTTGCAGCACCGTCCCGGTGTCGACGATATCCTGCGTCGTCGCGCCGAAATGCACATATTCGCCGTCCGCCCCGCTCAACTCCTGCAAGGCATTGATCGTCGGCATCAAGGAATGCTTCAGCTTCGCCCCGCTGGCCGCCAACGCCTCCAGATTGATGTATTCGCCTCTAGCTTTTGATGCGATCGTTTCAGCCGCAGCCTGTGGGATCAAGCCCAGCTCCCCTTCCGCGATTGCCAACGCCGCTTCGACATCGAGATGCTTCTGCAGCCGATTGTCCTCCGACCAAACCCCGCGCATCGCTTCCGTCCCGAAATTATTCCTCATCATGATCATATCTATCACGTGTGATGCCATCTATCTGATTCCTCCCCCACTTTATATCCGAATTACCGTTCAAAATGAACAAAAATTAGCTTATGCTAGCTTATCATTTCATAGTGAGTTGACATATCCCGCATTTCCGAACACGTTTGATAGGGAAAACCGAACAGCTGGACAGAAAAAAAGCCGCAAAACACTTGTTTCCAAAGTGTTTGCGGCTTTTGCCATTCTATTTTTCGGAATTTTTCAGGTACAGCACCGTTTCCTTGTCGGAGGCAGTCGGCAAAGCATAAGCAGCCTTGTATTTCTCATGTCCTTAGCCGGTCAGTCGGTAATGCCGGTGATTATTTGTTCTCCGTCCCACTTCGGCTGCTCTCCCAGCTGATAACCAGACAGCATTTCTTTCAGTTTCATGGACTTGCTCCTTTAATGAGGTTTCTAGCGGGTTTCAGTATACTTATCAAATGCGAAGTTTTTATGAATTTTCCTAAAAACACGCATTGCTTTGTATAGGATATAACATCAGGGCGTTTTCCGATAATGCTATGTTGCAGAATTCATTGGGGAGGCGCGAAAATATTATGATAGTCTTGGGGCTTTCAAGTATACTTTAGCGGATTCCGCAAGCCATGCCCGTCAGGCCTTGTGTGTATTCAGGATTTCCCAGACGACCGTCACGGTATCGCTGTTGCTGATGTCTTCCGGCTCAAGATCGATCATCGGTGCGCTGTCGTAGGCCATCTTCGATGAGGCTTCATAGATGCGGGAGCGCACTTCGATCTCGCCCCAATCGTAATCGATAGCCAAAATCTTCCCGAGCATGACGCCGCCCGCAGCTGCCAAGATCTGCGCTTTTTCCTTAGCGTCGCGCACGGCATCCTCCAGCAAGGCCTGTTCGACCGCCTGCCGATCCTTCAGGAAAAAATAGACCGAAAATTCCGGATCCGCTTCGCAAGTCGACAGCGCCAAGAGAATTTCGCCCAGCCGCTTGCTGTCGTTCCCGAAAGTGATCTTCAGGTCGTTGCGGTAGCGGTAGCCCAAGAAGTAAAGCTTGCTTTCGCCGCGGAAATCGTTCCGGTGCTCATACGCGCTATCGATCGAAAAGTGCGTGGAGCGGATTTCCTTCTTCGGGAATCCGAGCGGCAACAATGTTTCCCGGACCTGGTCCAAGGCCAAGGCAGCATGCTGCATCGCCAATTCATACGTATCCTTGATGTCCTCCAACTGCAGCGAAATGGCGATCGCATCCGGCGGCGCACTGGCGAAGCCTTTGCCTTTGACGGTCATTCTTGAAATTTCCATGTTGATTGTCCCCTTTTCGAATGGATCTGGTTCTTTTTCCTTAAGCCTAGCACGAATAAAGCGGTTTCACAAAAATTACAACTTCCCTATAAACAAAAAAACAGCCGTTCAAGACGACTGTCGGGGTTCTTCGGTATTCTGTTCCTTTACCGATACCCTATCGACCAACGTACGCACCGCATACGTCAAAGGGATCGAAAGATACAAAGCTATCTGCAGACCGTGGAGCACCGCAAATTCCATCGTGTGATGGATCGATTCAGGGAGCTCCATGCCCAAATGATACAACTGATAAGCTTGCTGCGCCTGCAACCCGGCCATCACCAGGAAGAAGGCACTGCCCCAAAACGGCCGGCGCGTATATTGATCAAAGAAAGCGTGCCGATAGACGACGTTGATAATAAAGAACATTGCACTGATCATGATGATGGCCTTGATCGCATTTTGGTAAGAAATTCCGCCCAGGCTATCCTCCGGCATGGAGGTATAAACAATAAGCAGGGCAGCCATCAACAGCATGCTGTAGTAGCCAAATTGATACCTTATCTTTTTCTGATTATCGTCATAAAATTTCAAACTCATCCCTCCAGACGTTCTGCAAAAGATTTCACCAACGCATTCATTTCGCTTTCCAGCATATCGATTTCGCAATAGGCAAGTTTCGGATTGTTAGCGGCGAAATAGCGGTAAACTTGGTTCACGCGCACGCGGTATTGTTTTGGAGTGATCGGCAACTGGTTCGCGCGCTTCAAACCGCCCTTCTCGCTCAAGAGAAACTGGCGGTTCAACGCATGGATGACCTGCACCCAGGAACAAGCTGCCTGGAAGAAGCTGCCACTGGCGTAATGGATGCCTCCTTGCATAGCCGAGCTGTGGCCATTTTCGAGCGACGATTGCTTCCCTCATGAAATAAGCAATCGTCGCTTGGCGCAGCTTTTCCGGGTACGGTCCCTGCGCTGCAAGCTGTTGCTTCAGAGCAGCAACCGGACAATCCGGCATTTCCCAAATAATGCGGCCATAATGGATTTCAGCCGCATAGCTGCTGTTCACGACGCCGAAAGGATGGCCGCTGGCGTGTTTGACCGCAATCTTTCCGTCGAGGCAATCCGCGATGGCGCGTTCCACAATTTCGATTTCCCTCAAACAATAGGCAATCGGCACACCGGTAGCCTCCAAGCGGCGAACTGCCTGCTCCAGCTCCTGGCAGAAACGTTCTCCAGGAATATGGTACAGCAAGACGGCCGACTCAGAGAGGTTGAGTCCATCTCCGCACTGCACAATGCCTTTCAATCCGGGAATACCTCTCAGTTCGCTGACAATTTTTTCTCTGTTCACTTCGTTCACACACGTCACCTCATATTTTTCGGATGGAAAAACTTATCGGAGCTGCCGGCCGGGGATAATCCTACGTCCACAATTACTGGCTCCGGCCTTGGATTGTGCAATTTGATTACTTTTATCCTATCATTTTTGGGCAAATGTCGCAATTTTGACAGGAACCGCTTATCAGCACCCTTCCTTTTTGAAATAGCACCAAAATTTGGGAGCGGCTTCCACTAAGTGTATAATTTTTCTATGCGAAACTATTCTTTTGTTGAAATAGGCAAAAAGAAGACCTTACAATACAACTAAAGGTCGGTAGCCAATTTAGTGTAAAGGAAGGTCTCCATGGAAAAAA
>Ga0194138_10001670_pt1 | contig 10600 bp, 6 predicted proteins | sample TARM_MetaG_T2_14_FD_134022 | JGI IMG/M metagenome (GOLD analysis project Ga0194138, IMG submission 134022) | Freshwater microbial communities from Pennsylvania, USA, analyzing microbe dynamics in response to fracking - TARM_MetaG_T2_14 (version 2) | ecosystem: Environmental > Aquatic >...
ACCAAGGAGACCGTCCACCTCGAGTTCAGCCTCGAAGGCGCCGGCCTCGAATACGAGGCCGGCGACGCCCTCGCCGTGATCCCGCACAACGCCGAAGATGTGGTCGACGACTTCCTCCAGACCACGGGGCTCGACCCGGAGGGCACAGTCCTGGTCAAGGAGGAGGACTTCACCCTCCGCCAAGCGCTGACCAGCCATCTCGACATCACCTCCCTCTCCCTGCAGGTGATCAAGCGCTACAACGAGATCGCCAAGGACGCGAAATTGGCGGAGATGCTCGATCCGGCCAACAAAACCAAACTCCAAGCGTACATTTACGGCCGTGAGATCATCGACCTGATCCACGAGTTCCCGGCCAGGGAAATGTCCGCCGACGCGCTCGTCGGTATCCTGCGCAAGTTGCCGCCCCGCCTCTACTCGATCGCCTCCAGCCCGAAGGCGCACCCCGGCGAAGTGCACCTCACCGTGGGCGTCGTCCGCTACGACGCCCACGGGCGCCAGCGCAAGGGCGTCTGCTCGACCTATCTCGCCGACCGCATCGCCGAGGGCGACAAGGCCGAGGTCTTCGTCACGACGAACAAGCACTTCAAGGTGCCGGCCGACAACGACGCGCCGATGATCATGGTCGGCCCCGGCACCGGCGTCGCCCCCTTCCGCGCCTTCGTCGAAGAGCGCAAGGAAATCGGCGCCAAGGGCAAGAACTGGCTCTTCTTCGGCGACCAGCATTATTTGACCGACTTCCTCTACCAGACCGAGTGGCAGGATCACCTGGCCGACGGCATCCTGACGAAGCTCGACGTGGCCTTCTCCCGCGACCAGAAGGAGAAAGTCTATGTCCAGGACCGCATGCGCGCGAACAGCAAAGAACTCTACGCATGGCTGGAGCAAGGCGCGTCCTTCTACGTCTGCGGCGACGCCAGCCGCATGGCGACCGGCGTCGATGTGGCGCTGCACGACATCATCGAGCAGGAAGGCGGCCTGGGCAAAGACGACGCCAAGGCCTACGTGAAGCAACTGAAGGACGACAAGCGCTACCTGCGCGACGTGTATTAAGGCTCCAGAAAAATTCAAGCTGCCACCATGATGAGCCTGAGCCAACAAATGAGTCTCCAATTTCAAACGGAAACCGTTTGCAAAAATGATTTCCTTGAAGAATTAGCCCACTTCAAGGAACATGGAGCGCCCACGCGGATCGAGACACTGGAGGGGGTGGATTACTACACCAACGAATACTGGACGTCCAGGCAGAGGCAGGCGAATCGCCTGCATGAAATCAGCTACCGCGCATGCTTCAAACCGCAGCTTCCCCGTTTTTTCATCGAAAGGCTGACGCAACCCGGCGAGGTGGTTTACGACCCGTTCATGGGGCGTGGCACGACCCTGCTCGAAGCCGCCCTTTTGGATCGGATTCCGAACGGGAACGACACCAACCCCCTGAGCAGCGCCCTCGTCGAACCCCGCCTGCGCCCGCCTGCGCTGGAGCAAATTGAGGCACGACTCGGAGCCATCCCCTGGAACCAGTTCAAAGACCACAGCTGCAAAGAACTGCTGACTTTTTACCACCCCGAAACTTTGGCCAAACTGGAGGGGCTGCGCGAATGGCTGATCGCCAGGCGTAAGACCGGCGACTGGGATCCTGTGGACGCATGGATACGTATGGTCGCGATCAATCGGCTCACGGGCCATTCCGCGGGGTTTTTCTCCGTTTACACCCTGCCCCCGAACCAAGCGGTCACTGTAGATCGCCAAAAGCGCATCAACGAAAAACGGCAACAAACGCCCCCCCTGCGCGACGTGCCAAAAATCATCCTCAAAAAATCAAAGTCGCTGCTATCCCAAGCCGCCCCATGCTGTGAAAGCTACATCCTCTCGACCGCGCAATCGAACCACACGCCTGAAATTCCCGATCAGTCCGTTTCGCTGACAGTCACCTCGCCGCCATTCCTGGACATCGTCAATTACGAAGGCGACAACTGGTTGCGTTGCTGGTTCCTCGGCGCAAATCCGCAGGAAGTGAAAATCGCCGGCCATAAAAAAGTCGAGCAATGGCAGGCGTTCATCCACGAGAGTTTGCGCGAACTCGCCCGCGTCACGAAGCCCGGCGGCCATATCGCATTTGAAGTCGGGGAAGTCCGCAACGGCAGCGTCAAGCTCGAGTTGAACGTGATCGCCGCATGCGAAGGCCTGCCCCTGGAAGCGCTTGGCGTGATGATCAACCAGCAGGAATTCACCAAGACCTCCAACTGTTGGGGCGTAAGTAACAATCAATCCGGGACGAACAGCAATCGTATCATACTTCTTAGAAAAACATCATGAGTACCGAAAGAGAGAAAAAGCTGGAAGACGCACCTATGCCCGCTAAAATACGTGTGTAGCCGCCCTTAAAATGACTCATCGTGGTACGTACCAGGCCTCGACCAGCTCCTTGACCGCCTCGGGCGACTCCGCCGCCTCGAAGCGGAGCGAGGCCGAGTTGATGCAGTAGCGCAGCCCCGTCGGCTTCGGGCCGTCGGGGAAGACGTGCCCCTGGTGCGAACCGCAGACCGCGCAGTGGACTTCGACCCGCACCATGCCGTAGCTCGTGTCGCGGGTTTCGCCCAGCGTGCGCTCGTCGATCGGTCGGGTGAAGCTCGGCCAGCCGGTGCCGGAGTCGAACTTGTCCGTGCTGCTGAAGAGCGGCGTGTCGCAGCCGATGCAGCGGTAGAGGCCGGTCCGCTTGTTGTCGTGGTAAGGATTGGCGAAGGCGCGCTCCGTGCCTTGCTGGCGCGCGACTTGATACTGAAGCTCGGTCAGGCGCTCCTTCCACTCCGCCTCGGTGCGCTGGACGGGGTAGGCCTCCCCGCTCAGATCGACATGCGAGGGCAACCCGCAGGCGGAGGCGCATTCGTTGACATCGACGTCGGTCGATTCGGAGGGAGTCGGTTTTTCAGGCATGGCAAAAGTGAAGAGTGCGCCGGCCAACAGGGCAACGAGAACCGCAGGGCCGTAGCTGCGGAGGTTCTTCGAGGTTTTCATAATCGGTGAGAGAAATCAACCTGGCACTTATTCCCCCGATTGCAAATGAGCATGGTAGCCCAACGCAGGGGCGACACTTGTGCCGCCCGCCGAAGCATGGTCCCGTGCCCCGCGGCACGACGGGCGACACAATTACCGCCCCTGCGGTTCATGCCGCAAATGCATCCATTTTTCACTTTCACTTTCACTTTCATCCATCACTCTGTGCGCCATGTCCAAAGTGATCATCATCGGTGCCGGGGGAGTGGGTAACGTCGTCGCGCAGAAATGCGCGCAACTCCCCGAAGTCTTCACGGAGATCGTGCTCGCCTCGCGCACGGTCGCGAAGTGCGAGGCCATCGCGGCCGACGTGAAGACCAAGACCGGCGCGAGCATCCGCCCGGCCGCGCTGGACGCCGACGACGTGGCCGCGACCACGGAATTCCTCCAGGCCGAAGCGCCCGAACTGCTCATCAACGTGGCGCTGCCCTACCAGGACTTGGCGCTGATGGACGCCTGCCTCGCCGCCGGCGTGCACTACGTGGACACGGCCAACTACGAGCCGCCGGAAGAGGCCAAATTCGAATACAAATGGCAATGGGCCTACCAGGAACGTTTCAAGGACGCCGGCCTCACCGCCCTGCTCGGCTCCGGCTTCGACCCCGGCGTGACCAACGTCTTTTGCGCCTACGCGCGGAAGCACCTCTTCGACGAGATCGAGACGATCGACATCCTCGACGCCAACGCCGGCGACCACGGCCACCACTTCGCCACCAATTTCAACCCCGAGATCAACATCCGCGAGATCACGGCCAAAGGCCGCTACTGGGAAGCGGGCGAATGGAAGGAGGTCGAGCCCATGAGCGTGCACCGGGCGTACGATTTCCCCGTGCTCGGCGAGCAGGACGCCTACCTTCTCTACCACGAGGAGCTGGAGTCCCTCTGCCGGAACATCAAAGGCCTCAAGCGCATCCGCTTTTGGATGACCTTCTCGCAAAAGTACCTGACCCACCTCAAGGTGCTGGAAAACGTCGGGATGACCTCGATCGAGCCGATCGATTTCAAGGGGCAGAAGATCCGGCCGATCGAATTCCTCAAGGCCGTGCTCCCCGACCCCGCCAGCCTGGGGCCGCGCACGAAGGGCAAGACCTGCATCGGCTGCGACATCGTGGGCGCGAAGGACGGCCGGAAAAAGCGCGTCTTCATCCACAACACCTGCGACCACGAGGCCTGCTATGCGGAGGTCTCCAGCCAGGCGATCAGCTACACCACCGGCGTGCCCGCCATGATCGGCGCGCAGATGATCCTCCGAGGCCCCTGGAAAGAGCCCGGCGTCTGGAACATGGAGCAGCGCGACCCGGATCCCTTCATGGAAGAGCTCCACCGGCGCGGACTACCCTGGGAAGTGATCGAGCTTCCGCTGGAGAAGTAGCCGGGGCGGCTTTCACAACACCGTGCTCGTCTGCGCATCGTAGAACCCGAGGCAGGCCGAAGCGGCGGCGACCGCGGCGGCGCAGGCGGTTTCCAAGCGGAGCACGTGGGCGCCGAGATGGGCGAGCTTCCATCCGTTCTTGCGGAAGGTGTCGCGCTCGCCGGGCGACCATCCGCGCTCGGGGCCGAGGGCGACCACGGCGGAGCGGACACCCTCGCCGAGCATGTGGGGCAGCGCGCCGGCGGCCTCGTAGTTGTCGAGCGCGACGTGCGCGCCCCCGCCCTGGAGAAAAGTAATGGCGGATTGCAAGTCGGTGTGCATGCCGACTTCGGGCACGTGCGTGCCGAAGGATTGCCCGGCGCCGAGGCGGAGGCGGTCTTTCCACTCGTCCGTCGTCCAGAGGCTGCTCTGCGCGTAGGAGGGCTCGCCGCGCTCGGCCTCGAAGAAATGCAACTCCTGCACACCCATGCTGGCCGCCTCGAAGAGGATGCGCTTGGCGGTGTGCGGGCGCGGCAGGCCGAGGAGCAAACGGACCGGAAGCGGCGCGGGCGCCGTCTCGGTGCCGATGACCTTGAGCGAGACCGCGCCGTCGGCTTCGACGAGAGAAACTTCAGCGCGGGCGCGGAGACCGTTGACGAAGCCAACGAAGACCTTGGCGCCCACCCGGGCGCGGAGCACTTTGCGGATGTGCGCCGCCCGAGGGTCGTCGGCTTCGAGGCGCGTCGTCTCGAAGGGCTTGTCGAAGAGTATGAGGTTCATCCGACACAAAACTACCTCCGCCGCCCGAAGCGGCTGGTGGCCGAGTTGCGCTTGGCGCGGCGGGGCTTGGCGGCGGTCTTGTCGCGGATCACCGGCTCGTGGAAGTAATTGAAGTCCTCCAGCCGGAGCTGGGGGATCTGCTGGTCGATGAACTTCTCGATGGCGTCGAGCTTGGCCTGCTCGTCGGGAGCCACGATCGTCATGGCGTCGCCCTCGCGCCGGGCGCGGCCGGTGCGCCCGATACGGTGGACGTAGTCCTCCGCGTGTTCGGGCACGTCGTAGTTGATGACGTGGGTGACGTTGGCGATGTCGAGTCCGCGCGAGGCGATGTCGGTCGCCACGAGGATCTTGATCTTGCCCTCCTTGAATTCGGCGAGCGCCTTGGTGCGCTCCCTCTGCCGGAGGTTCGAGTGCATGGCCGCGCAGCTCAGGCCGCGCTCCTGCATCCAGCGGGTGATGCGGTCGGCGCCGACCTTCATCCGGCAGAAGATGATCATGCTGTCGATCTCCATCTGCTCGATGAGCGCGATGAGGAGGTCGAACTTCTGCATGGCGCCGACCGGGTAGATGACGTGCTTGACCGTCTCGGCAGGCGTCAGCTTGATGCCGATCGTCACATCGACCGGATCCTTGAGACCCTTGGCGGTGAGGCGCTTGATGTCCTCCGAAACCGTGGCGGAGAAAAGAAGGGTCTGCCGGTTCTTGTTGCACATCTTGATGATGCGCGTGACGTCGTCGATGAAGCCCATGTCGAGCATGCGGTCGACCTCGTCGAGGACGAGGACTTCGACCGACCCGAGGTCGAAATTCTTCTGCTGGAGGTGGTCGAGCAGACGACCGGGCGTGGCGATGACGACATCGGCGCCGGCTTTGATCTCCTCGATCTGTTTGCCGTAGCCCACCCCGCCGTGGATGAGGCAGCACTTGGGCGCGCAATATTTCCCGTAGGAGGCGAACTGGTCCTCGACCTGGGCGGCCAGCTCGCGCGTGGGACCCAGGATGAGGCAGCGGGGGGCGGCGCCCGGCTTGTGCCCGCCGAGGCGGTGGAGGATGGGCAGCGCGTAGGCGGCGGTCTTGCCCGTGCCGGTCTGCGCGGAGCCGATCACATCGCGCCCTGCGAGGATATGGGGGATCGCTCCCGCCTGGATGGGAGTCGGCTCTTTGAAGCCGAATTCGTCGATAGATTTGAGGATGGACTCGTCGAGTCCGAATTCGTGAAACGTCATAATTAGCTGAGGGTGAAACGCCCGGCCAACTTAACGCATCCGGGTCCGATGAACACCTGAAAGAATGAAAGCCTGAAAAGCTGACAACATCAGGGGGAAAGGCGCAGACACTGCCTGCGTTTCTTTGAAGATCAAGGAGAAATGGCTTGGTCAAGACGGCCAAATATTCAAACCTCTTGTTGAAACCGTGATAACGTCAGTTCGAAAGACCTGGCGCCCGGCCTGCACCGGAACCGCTCGGTCGTCCTCTTCGACGGGGCGCCCGCCGGCATCTACGCACTCTACGACAACGTGCCGATGACATTCGCCGCCGCCGAGCTGGCACCGGCCGACCCCACGGGGGCAATGACCGCCTCAATCAACCTCGGAGTTCTGCGGGACACGGTTTCCAAAGTCGTGCAGCAAATGATGGAGCCGGCGGATACATCCGGCGGCTGATTCCCGTATCCGGCGAGAACTATACGGACATGGCGATCACCACCGACATGGAGGAAATCAGCGTCGCGCTTCCCGACGGGCGGATTGTCAGCCTTCCTTACTAAAACGGAAATCCGACCGAGAGGTGCAACGTGCCGTCGGGGTCGGACTCGCGCGGGTTGAGGTTGTGCCCGTATTCGACACGCACCGGGCCCACCACGGTCTGGTAGCGCAACCCGAGTCCGAGCGAAGCGAGCGTCTGGCCGCCGCCACCGGAGGAACCGTCGCGCGCGCCGAGCACCGTGTCCGAAAAGAAAACCAGCGAGAACTTGGAATAGACACGTTGCTCCAGCTCGATGTTGAGCAGCCCGTAGGACTCCGCGCCGACGGGGTCTGCGCCGGCATCGAGCGGCGAAGCCTCCCCTTGCCGGTAGCCGCGCACAGAGTTTTCGCCGCCGGGGAAAAAACGGCTGTTGAAGGGGATGTTTTCCTTGGACTCGCCGTCGGTGAAAATCGTCCCTCCGCGCAAGCCGAAGTGCAGCAGCGTGCTGTAGCCCACCGGTACGTGGTAGCTGCCCCCCAGCTCCAACTTCTGGAAATCGACGCTGCCGCCCAGCCAGCGGTTGGCGATCTCGAACTCACTGAACACGCTCCACCCCGAGCCCGGAGCGAGGAAGTCGTCCCGCCGGTCATAGCTCGCGCTGAAGCTCAGGCTCGCGACGGTGGCGTTTTCTTCCGATTGGAAGCTCAGCTCGTCCTCGCGGTCGGCGTTTTCCTGGAAGTAGCCGTACTCGACCGCCAGGCGCAGGCCGCCCGCCGTCGAGTAAGACGTGCCGACAGACACCCCTTGGGTCGTCCGTTCGTAAGCGATCTCCTCCCGGTAGCTGTATTCGGCGTTCGAATACAGGAGCAAGTCCGACCCGAATATCTGCGGAATGGAATAGCCCAGCTGCGCACGGGAGGACTTCAGGCTCTGCTTCGCTTCGACCTCGTAGCGGTGCGCCCGTCCGAAGGGATTGCGGTGTTCCCATTTGAAGCCCGCGCGCAATTGCTCGTAGCTGCCCCAGCCTGCCAGCAGCTTGAGTTCTTTGCGCAAGCCCGGCTCCAAAGTATAGACGGCATCGCGGAGATCGCCCGTCGGCGGCTCGAAGGCCAGATCGACGCGTTTGTAGATGCCGAGCCCCATGAGCTTCCGCCGCGCCTCGTCCAATTCGAGGCGGTTGAGCGGCGCGCCTCGATCCAAATCCAACTGTCGCCGAAGGATCGAACGCCGCGTGGCTTCGTCCCCCACGAAACGGACGCCGCCGAACCGGACAGGCGCGCCCCAGTCCGCGAGAATGCGTATGTCAAAGACGCGCCTCTCATCGCCGCCCGAATGGATCTCGTCACGCTGGAACGAGACCCCGGCGTCCGGGTAACCCGCCGCGAAGGCCTCATTGCGATACGCCGACCGGAGGGCCTGCTCCCAGTCCCGCGTCCATACGGTGTCCGCCTCGATGTCGACCGCCTCGGTCGTTTCGACGCCGTCCTTTCGCCGGAGCAGTGTCACCGCGCCGACGTAGTGGCGGACGCCTTGCTCGAACCGCAAGGACACCTCCGTCGCCCCGCTCACGGGATCGGTCTCGGCCTCGCTCCCGGCGAGTTCGGCCTCGGGGTAGCCCGTCGCTTCGAGCGATTGGAGGACGCGGCCCGCCCGCCGGTCGAGATTCTCCGGGGTGTAAACCTTCGCACGGCGCGTCTGCAAGAGGGCGCCGCCGGGCATGAAGTAGCGCTGCAACGCATCGGGGGCGATCGCGGAGACGCCCTCGATGTCGACTTTCGCATAATAGGCCATCACACCCGGCTCCACGCCGAACACGACTTCGTCGGCGCGGGCGTCCGCATCCAACTGGATCGCGTAAGGACTCGTCCACGTGACCGTGCGCGTCGCGCCGCCTTCGACGAGGCGGGCTTCGATCACGGGCTGCAAATACCCGTCCCGCTTGAGCTGCTCGACCAGCAGGAAGGCGCTGTCTTCGAGCAAGGCGGCATCGAGGACGGCCGGATCCTCCGCATCCAGGCTCTGTAAAAAACCGAGACGGCTCTTCAAGGCACGGTTCTGCAAAAAGCCCATGCCCTCCACGTCGATATTGCTCTGCCCGCAGAGCGCCCCGGCGGCGGCGGACAGGCAGAGCGTGAGGCTGATGAATTCTCGAATGCGTTTCATCGCTTGAAAATGCTCCAGACCAGATCCGCGTTATAGGCGTCGTAAACATCGTATTCGCCCTCGACCGCCCAGGACGGCGCGAGGTCGTAGCGCACGCCCAGGGTGTTGCGCCCGCTGCGGCTGGTCTCCTCGCCGACATCGACCGTGAGCCGATCCGCGAACCCCTCGTTCATTCCGCCCGAGCCCAGTATCCCCTGGCCGAGGTAAATGCCGATGTTCCCCACCCCGCCGCCGGTCGTGCTGCCCGTGGCCAGGAGCCGGACGATGTCGGCCTGCGCCATGGGCGGCGTCGATTGGAACTGGATGAGCGGATCCTCCATGGTCTGCGACACTTCCATCACGATGACCCGCGAGGCCTTCTGGGCGATGCCGCTGAAATCGAGCTGCACCTCGTTCGGGCGGCTCGCCTCGATATAAGCCTCACCTTCTCCGAGCACGAACTTCGCGCCCGGGAAGTACAGTTCGCCCTTCTCCGTGCGGACTGATCCGAGCAGTTCCGGCTCCGCGAAACTGCCCTTGAGTCGCAGATCGGCGCTGAGCTTCGTTTTGAAATACGGGTTGCGCACCCGCATGAAACTCTCGCCGACCAGCCTCAGATCGAAGCGCCAATCGGCAAACGGCTCTCCGGTGATTCTGAAAAAGGGCGGCCGCGCGTTGCCGCCTTTGTTCAGGCGTGGCGCCAATGGATCGAAGTCCACCAGCAGAGTGCTCGACCGCAGACCGAGACGGCCCGACAAGAGCGGCGGCTGCGCGGGGTCTTCGGCGGCCAGCCGGATATCCAGATCGCTGCGCAGGATCATCTCCGTCGTGCGGCGGATCGGCACGTTCTGCCCATCCACGTCAAACGACCAGCGCGGCCGCGTCCAGTCCGCGAGGTCGATCCGCCCGGTCAGCGCGACCAAGCTGCCCCCGAGGCGGGCGGACGCCTCGTCGATCCGGATGATCCGGTCGGCCAATCGGATGCGCCCGCCGATCTGATCCACCGCCGCCAGCGACTCGGTCGGACGCAGTCCGAACCCCTCGAATGCCAGCTTCCCTGACAAATCCAGGGGCGGTTTGAGTTGGAGGGCGCCGCTCAAGCGGCCGCTCCGGCGCAGATAGGCCGGCATCCAATCCATCCAGTTCTCCATCTCCCAACGATCCAGCCGAACCGTCCCGGTCGCAACGCGCAGCCATTCCACCGGTGCCGCCCCCGGCAGGCCGGAGAGCGCCTCGACCGGCATCTGGAATGTGGCTTGGACGGCGCTCTCGTTCAGCGAAAAACCAAGCGACCGCACGTCGACCCGCTGTTCGTCCACGAACACCTGCACATCGACGTTATGGACACTCGGCAAGGCCAGGTCGGGGAGCATGTCTCCGAACCCCACCTCCGCGACTTGCAGGTTCACATGCCCGGTCGGGTCGCCCAAATCGCCGGACAGGTCAATATCGAGCACGGCCTGCTCCAGCCGCAGCCCGGTGCGCGCCTGCAACCACCCGCTGAAGGCCGGCGAAGAGCGCCCCTTGAGCTTGCCGGCCAGGGCACCACTTCCCGACTCATAAAACCGCCCGTCCGGAGCCTCCCCC
>Ga0194138_10001672_pt1 | contig 10596 bp, 9 predicted proteins | sample TARM_MetaG_T2_14_FD_134022 | JGI IMG/M metagenome (GOLD analysis project Ga0194138, IMG submission 134022) | Freshwater microbial communities from Pennsylvania, USA, analyzing microbe dynamics in response to fracking - TARM_MetaG_T2_14 (version 2) | ecosystem: Environmental > Aquatic >...
CTGCTCGCCATTGATAACTGCTTTTTGACCCCCGCACTGCAAAAGCCTATCGCGCTAGGTGCGGACTTGGTCATTCACTCTGCCACGAAATATCTGGATGGTCAGGGACGCGCAGTAGGCGGAGCCGTGGTAGGCAAGCATGACGTGCTGGAAGAAGTTTTTGGTGTCGTGCGCACCTGTGGACCTTGCATGAGCCCGTTTAATGCGTGGATTTTCACCAAAGGCTTGGAAACCCTCTCACTGCGTATGAAAGCGCACTGTGAAAACGCACTGGCACTGGCGCTCTGGCTAGATCAGCATCCGGCCGTCAACCGCGTCTACTACAGCGGGCTGGAAGCACATCCTCAACATGTGTTAGCGAAACAGCAGCAGCAGGGCTTTGGTGCGGTGCTCGGTTTTGAGGTGAAAGGTGGGCAAGAGGGCGCTTGGCAGGTCATTGATGCCACGCGCATGCTTTCCATTACCGGGAACTTAGGTGATGTAAAAACCACTATTACGCATCCGGCAACCACCACGCATGGCCGTCTCTCGGACGCACAAAAAGCGGCGGCAGGCATTTCGCCGGGCTTGGTTCGTGTGGCCGTTGGGCTTGAAAGTCAGGAAGATATTCAGCGTGACTTGGCACGAGGCCTAGATGTACTAGCCGCCCAGTAAGGAACATTGGTTCATGCTAAATAAAAAACCCACCGTGAGGTGGGTTTTTGTCATCTAAGGAGCTAAGCGTTTCTGCGTTGGACAGCAGCGCTTACCTGTCTTAGGAGGCGTTGCGATGCGGCAGGTCAGACTGCGCAATCTGGTCATTGTTGCTGTTTGAGTGACGCGCTTCAGAGCTAGGCTCGATAACGGTGTTTTTAGCAGCATCACCGTTCACATGCGTCAGATCAGCGGGCGTCAGGTTTAAGCTTTCTGTGCTGTGGTTCACAGAAGAGCTGGCATGAACGATTTCATTGAGCTCAGCAGAGCCTTGTTCGGCTAGAGCCGCTGTAGAGGTCAATGTTAGGGCGATAGCGGAAATAAGGGTCAATTTTTTCATGGGTCATACTCTCTATAGATAGTGGATTCGTTTAAAAGCGTTGTGATGTGTCGTGTCAGAACGTGCGCTAATAATAAGTGCGCAAAGAAAATAGTAAAATTGATTAAAATTGATGGGTTTGTTCGATTTTTTAAACTTTCGTCTAAAGTGCTAGGCTTGGGACATGTCGTGGAGAATTTGTGAAGAAGCATCAGAATCATTAGCGACATAACCAATGGTTTTTACGAACGATGTATTCTGCTTTTTTCAGCAGAGTTTTTGCCGGTGAAACGGTATGCTCATTACGAAACGAGCGGGCAGACCCTTGCGGGCAGTTTTACGGGCAGTTTTATACGGGGAATCAAGGATGTTGCGGAACACACGCAGCGGTTGGGGTGTCATTAGTATTCTTTTTCACTGGCTCAGTGCCCTGACGATCATTGGGTTGTTTATTTTGGGCTGGTGGATGACCGGATTGGGTTATTACGATCCTTGGTATAACCAAGGCCCCTGGGTTCATCGCTCGATAGGTATTTTGTTACTACTGGCGACCGTAGGCCGCTTAATATGGCGTTTTGCACAGCCCACGCCTGCGGGAGAAGGCAGCCGCTTAGAGCAAGCTGCTGCTCACCTGGGCCATATAGCGCTTTATGTACTATTACTGCTTGTGTTGATCAGTGGCTATTTGATTTCCACAGCGAATGGCCGCGGTATTAGCGTGTTTGGATGGTTTGAGATTCCTGCGGTGCTGTACGATCTGCCGAATCAGGCAAGCCTTGCGGGGGAGGTTCATTGGTATAGCGCGATTGCGCTAATGCTGTTGGCGGGTGGTCATGCCCTGGCAGCGTTAGTACATCACTACCGGTATCGTCATACAACGCTGAGTCGGATGGTAAACCCCCGCTATAGCCGAACCAGCCTCTGATTGCTGGGTGACAATTTTTGAACGCTGTCGGGTAAGGTAGAGGCAATGCCGACAGTGCCCATAAAGGAAAGAAAGGAGATGGAAACAATGATGAAGAAAAGCGTAATGGTAGTGGCCGTAGCGGCAGCGGCGATGGTTCCTTTGAGCCAAGCACAGGCAGCGGACTACCAGATTGATACGGAAGGCCAGCACGCCTTCGTTCAATTCAAAATTAATCACCTGGGCTTCTCCTACATCCTGGGCAGCTTTGAAGAGTTCGACGGCCAGTTCTCTTACGATGCTGACAATCTGGACGCTTCTTCTGTCGAAATGGAAGTTCAAATTGATAGTCTGACCAGTAATCATGCTGAGCGTGACCGTCACATCTTGAGTGGTGACTTCCTGAATGCCAGCGAATTCCCCACGGCGACGTTTACTTCTACCGGTTTTGAATCTACCGGCGACAATGAAGGCGTTGTGACCGGTGAGCTAACGCTGCATGGTCAGACTCAAGAGATCGAAATGCCGGTAACGCTGATGGGGGAAGGTGAAGATCCCTGGGGCAATTACCGTGCAGGTTTTGAAGGCAGCACGATGCTTACCCTCGGCGATTTCGGTATTAACATGAGCGATTTCCCGGAAGTTATGCACGAAGTTGAGCTGTACGTGACGTTTGAAGGTATTCGCCAGTAAGCGATACGGTTTAAAAACGCCGCCACCCTAACGGGTGGTGGCGTTTTTTTGCGTTTAGTATTCCTACATTTATGACGCTAAGGAGTCAGTTTTTGGCAGCTGTCATGCAACAACGCGAGTTGGCGATAACCCTATGGCGGCAAACGTGGCCGATGGCCATTGGCGTGCTGGCGCTATTGGGTTTTCAGCTTGTGGACAGTGCGTTTATCGCACGTTTAGGCACTGCGCCGCTGGCGGCTCAGTCGTTTACCTTTCCTCTGTCGTTTTTGATCATTGGTATACAAGTGGGAATGGGCATTGCCATCGCCGCGCTGATTTCCAGAGCATTGGGAGCAGGAGAGCAGGCGAGGGCCAAGCGGCTCTCCAGTCTGGTGCTGATTGCTGGTGGGGCGGTGATTGCCGTACTGGCAGTGGCGTTATGGCTGCTTCAGGTGCCGCTCTTTCAGCTGCTGGGGGCGGACGAAACGGCGCTGACGTATATTCGTGCCTACTGGGGGCCTCAGCTATTTTCTGCCTGGTTAGGGGCGCTGCTTTACTTTATGTATAGCGTTTTTCGTGCTCACGGTGATACACGAATGCCCGGCAAGATGATGGTGTTCAGTAGCCTGATCAACCTAGCGCTCGATCCGCTGCTTATTTTTGGTGTAGGTGGCTGGGAAGGTTGGGGGCTTCCGGGGGCAGCGTGGGCGACTGTCGTGGCGTTTTTCGTTGGGCTGTTGCTAACAGGGGCTAAATTGCGGCGCTGTCAGTGGGCGACAATGGATGATATTGGGCAAGAAGCTGTGCGCTCATGGCGGCCTTTTACAGGCATTGCCGCTCCCGCGATGGTCAGCCAGTTAATGCCGCCGCTGGCGGCAATGCTTGCCATTGCCGCAGTGGCGGGCTTAGGCGACACCCAAGTAGCGGCGTGGGGGTTAGCGAGTCGCCTTGAGACGCTATCGCTGATGGTGATTCTTGCCATGACCATGTCACTACCCCCTTGGCTGGGGCGCTGTTATGGCGCGGGGGATTGGGGGCAAATTCAGCAGCTTATGCGCCTAGCATTAAAAGTGGCCGTGATCTGGCAGCTAAGCCTTGGCGTGCTGCTGGCGTTAGCGTCGCCGTGGGTGGCCATGGCCTTGGCGGGCAATCCAGAGGTGCAGAGTGAACTTGCTCTGCTGATTCGCTTTATGCTGCCAAGCTATGCGGCACTTGGTGTCTGTATGCTGGTCGTATCGGCCGGTAATGCGCTGGGATGGCCGCTTAGGGCAATGCTACTTTCTAGTGCGCGGCTGTTTATCTGTTACTTGCCCTGTTTATGGCTAGGGGCAGCGCTATTTGGCTGGACGGGCCTCGCTGCTGGTGCAGCTATCGGCAACCTACTGGCCGGGCTAACGGCGTGGGTCTTGCTGAAGCGCATCCTCTCCCGCCCGCATCGGCAGGCGGGAGCGTCAGGCTAGCTTAGCGTTTATGGGGGGCTTCTTGGAACGAGAAGTACGTAAACAGCAGGGCCATGGCTAAGTAGCCCATCACAAATTCCGGCGCGGCGTTAAAAGCGAGTTTGGGCGCATGCATTAAGCCGACAAACGAGAAGCCTGCAGCTATCACAGCAAACGCGGCCGCCCGTCGGAATTGATGATCAATCACAGACACCGTCATGGCACCCAAGAAAATGGCCATAAACATAGCGCCTTGCCCCATCACCACAATTGCGCTGGAGATATCGCCCACAACTTCGCCTGCACCCCGGTTAAAGCGTGTCATGACGTAGTTGGCGAAGTAGGGCAACATGGCCAGCGCAATGGCGGGGTAGTAGCGGGTATCGTTAGCTTGGAACGCCGTGGCAATCATCGACATGCCCACAAATACCAGAATGGGGGCAACGACGGAGACCGGAATAATGGCGGCCAGGGCGGCAATCAGACCAAACATGGTGGCCAGGGCATAGACGGCACCGTTGAGCAGGCTGTAACCGCGACCCGCGCCCATCCATTTCGCGCCCACCGTAGCGATATAAACCGTCGTTGGGAATACGCCACCAAATAGCGCGCCGATCATGGTGCCTACTCCGTCTACCGCTTGGCATTCACGCACGTCGTATTTGTCGCCTGCAGCTTCCATGGCTTCAACGTTATTCATGGTTTCGATGGCGTTATAAAGGGTGATGGGAAGTACCACCGTGAGCACCGCCAGCATGCCGGTAAACAGCAGGCCAAGGCCCTCAAACCAGGCAAGGTTGGGCAGCAATGGGTAGAAACCCAGGTGGGTGAAGGCATCGCTAAAGCGCTCGCTGCCTGCATCGCCAATTAAGTAGGTCATTGCCGTGCCGACCACGATGGCAAACAGCGACGTGGGCAGTTTGAAAGGCATGCTGACCCGAGCGACCAAGCCGACAATAATAATACCCAGTACCAACAAGCCGATGACGGGCATTTCCAGCGTTTTGAACAGCATTTCACCGGCAATAAACGTCAGCGCTACGCCCGCGACTGCCCCCAACATGGCGGCACGGGGGAGGTGATATTGCACCCAGCGGCCAATCACGCTAATCACGGCTTCAATAGCACCGCTGATAAAGCAGGCGGCCACGGCTACTTTCCAGGCCAGTTCCGCGTCTCCAGTCAGCTGTTTGGCAGGGAGTAATACGCCGAAGAGGAAAACAAACATCACCGGGGTAGAGATGCCGTAAGAGAGTGCGGTGACGTCGCTACGGTTCTCTTTGCGAGCAAGTCTTGCGGCACTCCAAGCGTAATAAAAATTGCCTACCATCACCGCAACTGCGGCGCCGGGGAGTACTTGGCCGTAAACAATTGAGGTGGGGAACCCCATGCCTAACATCGTAATCGCGATGATAACGAAGTTGGCAATATTGTTTTGAAAGAGCGCGAAGAAGGCGTCGGTATCTTCTTTTTTGTACCACGGGTAGTGAGTGCCGGCAGCCGCCATGTTATGCCTCTTGGTTATGGTGTGTTGTATACAAGGCTACGCTGAGTGTGCCGAAAGTTTGACTAATCGGTCAAGCGTTGCTTTGCAACGAGCGCCGCACGGGCGCCCCAGGCTCTGGCGGCGAACGCGCAATTGTACACAACATTTGCCAAGGGGTTGATAATCTTATGGCTTTTCGAAATAGCCAGTTGTTACCAACAAAAACGCCCAGGCGCTTGGCCTGGGCGTGGATAGCGTATGCTGTTGGTTAGTCGTTAACCGCAGCAATGGCTTTGGCGAGGTAGGGCAGATTTTCATGGGAGAAGCCTGCCACGTTCGCGCGGCCAGAGCGCACCATATAGATGCCGAACTCGTCGCGCAGACGATCTACCTGTTCCGGCGTGAGGCCGGTGTAAGAGAACATGCCGCGCTGCTCGGCAACGCAGGCGTACTTCTCATCGAGACCGTAAGGCTTCAGCGCATCAACGAAGTCACGACGCAGCGTGTTGATCCGGTCACGCATTTCGGTCAGCTCTTCGCGCCACATGGCAGAAAGCTCTGCATCATGCAAAATCTCGCTGACAATCGCACCGCCGTGGGCTGGCGGGTTAGAGTAGTTTTCACGGGCCACAATAGCCACCTGGGAGCGAACGTTCTCCATCTGCTCGGCGTCTTTAGCGACCAGAATCAAGCAGCCCGTGCGCTCACAGTAAATACCAAAGTTCTTGGAGCAGGAACTGGTGATGATCACTTCATCCAGGTTTTCAGCTAGCAGGCGAACGCCATAGGCGTCTTCATCAAGGCCTTCACCGAAACCTTGGTAAGCGAAGTCGACGAGTGGCAACAACTGGCGCTCTTTCAGTACCGCCAGCACTTCTTGCCATTGCTGCTGAGAAAGATCAAAACCGGTCGGGTTGTGGCAGCAGGCATGCAATACCACTACATCGCCTTCGGGGATCTTTTTCAGCGCGGCCAACATACCATCAAAATCTAAACGGTTGTCGGCATCTACATAGGGGTACTTATGCAGTTCAATGCCTGCAGCGGTGAAAATACCGTGGTGGTTCGGCCAAGTGGGGTCGCTGACCCAAATGCCTTTACCTGGCAGTTGGCTGGCAATAAAGTCGGCTGCCAGACGTAAGGCACCGGTGCCGCCAGGGGACTGGGTAGCGCTGGCGCGGTTGGCTTTTAGCACTGCAGAGTCAGCGCCTAATACCATCGGCAGAACGACATCGCCATAAGCGGGTGCACCGTGCGAGCCAATGTAGGTTTTGGTGGTTTCATTCTTGAGCAGGCGAGCTTCTGCTTCCTTGACGGCGCGCATGACCGGCGTGTTGCCAGCGGCGTCGCGGTATACACCAACACCAAGGTCCACTTTCTGCGGGTTGGTATCTTTTTTGAAAGCTTCGATCAGCCCGAGAATGGCATCTCCAGGGACTCGCTCAATTTGCTCAAACATTTATTCGGCTACCTCGTCGGTTCTGGCGGCAAGAATGAAGTCATTAAGATGCAGGCCGTTTATTTTATGGGACCACCACATCACCGTGGTTTTGCCCCATTCGGTCACCAATACTGGGTGATGGCCAGCCTGCTCTGCGACATCACCAACACGCTGGCTAAACGCTAGCGCATCAGCAAAATTACGAAACGTAAATTGTCTCGTCAGCTTCATGATGCCATCGTGCTCGATAATCTGCCACTCTGGAAGCGCCTTAAGATGCGCTTGGCATGCGTCATAAGAGAGCGGTATAGCGCTACCGCTGCAGGGTTCGCACTGCGACTGAGCAAGAGATGTCATGGTGTTAGCCTCCAAGGTTGACTCATCTATCAGGGTAGAAGGCAGACACAGTCACGACCAACATCCTTTGCACTATATAACGCTCGATCGGCCCGTTCGATCAGGCTCACCAGTGGCTCTCCGCAACGATATTCAGCCACACCAATGCTGAGTGTGACGTTACCCTGGCCAATGCCAAAATCGTAGTCTGCAATGGTGTGGCGTAAACGGTCGGCAAGCTTATGGCATTGCTGCAGCGAGGTAAGCGGCAGCACTACCATAAACTCTTCACCCCCTAGCCTTGCCACCATATCTTCACTGCGAAGCAGTGACTGCGTCACATCGGCTAGCTGTGCCAGAACGCTATCACCTTGTAGATGACCCCAGCGGTCGTTGAGCCGTTTGAAGTGGTCGATGTCGATCATCATGATCGAAAGCGGCGTACCGTGGCGTGTGCTCAGCGATGTGAGGTGGGTTAATTGCCCCATCAGTTTGCGCCGATTAGGTAGGCCGGTCAGCGGGTGGGTATCGCTTAGTTTGCGCAAGCGAAGCTCTTCCAGCACTTGGTCAGTAATATCCAGCATAATGCCGTTCCAGCGTACCCCCGACTCCATTGGCTCGGGGTTAGCGCTAACGGCGATCCAGTGCGGTTTTGCTTTAGGAAAGGGCAGCCTGAAACGCGTATTTAACGGCAGCATCCAGCGCGCGGAGCGCTCAATGGCTGACATCACCTTAGGGTGATCATCACCTGTCAACTGTTCGATTAGTTGGCTTGCATCGGTCGCTAGCTGCTGTCTGTCAACATAAGCAAGCGCCATGCCGCCGCCCTCTAGGTAAGGGAAGTGCATATGGCCGCTATGGGAGCGATAGAATTGAAAAAGCACCCCAGGGATATGTGGAACTAAGGTATCAGCACTTTGAGGAATGGCTACAGGAGGTACAGGTGCATCATTCACGGGCATGTGTGAATCTCCAATTTTATGCCTGTTGTAATTTAGCCGTGAAGATTAGCGGTAAAATCGTAAACAATATGTAAGCTTTTGCTGACAATCCATCTTTTTTTAATATTTTTTGGTAATTAAAAATTGCTTATCTATTCCATTTTTGTTGTTTTGCCGTAAAAATGACAAAAGTTGGGGCGGATTATGCTTTTTATTCTTTTTTGAAATATTAAAAAATATTTTAATTCTATTTGGTGGTCGCTTTGGTTACGCAGAAATTACATACGGGCGCCGTTACGGCAACAGCATCTGAAGCGACGCCGCGTTCCCAGGGGCGCGTTAGCTTGGTAGGGGCTGGCCCAGGAGACCCTGATTTATTAACGTTAAAGGCTTACAAACGACTTTTGAGTGCGGAAGTCGTGTTGTATGACCGCTTGGTTAGCGATGAAATTTTGGCACTGTTACCCGCAGAGACCGCGCGCTACTACGTGGGCAAAGCGCGCTCCTCCCATAGCGTCCCGCAGGAGGATATCAATCAATCGCTGGTAGAGTGGGCTAGGCAAGGAAAGCAGGTGGTACGCCTGAAAGGCGGTGACCCATTCATTTTTGGGCGCGGTGGTGAAGAGCTTGAGACGCTGGTCGCCGCTAATGTGCCCGTTGAGGTAGTGCCTGGCATTACCGCCGCTTCCGGATGTGCAGCTTATGCGGGCATTCCGTTGACGCATCGCGACCATGCGCAGTCGGTGCGGTTTGTGACCGGCCATCTTCAGCATGGCGAATTTACCCTAGATTGGCCCACCTTAGCTCAGCCTGGCCAAACGCTGGTGTTTTATATGGGGTTGAGCAATCTCACGTTGATCTGTCAGAAACTGATTGCCCATGGTTTAAACCCAGCAACACCTCTTGCACTGATTGAGCAAGGCACTACACAACAGCAACGAACCCACATAGGCACACTACAGCATTTGCCGGATGGCTTTTTAGCAGGTGACATTAAGCCACCCACGCTGTTAATAATTGGTAGCGTGGTATCGCTGCACCGGACGCTTTCATGGTTTGAGACTGATAGCGGAACAGCAGTTGGTTTTTCAGAGGGTAAGCATGCACGTTTAACAGATGGTTGAGCGTTTTGAGAGCCAAGCCGGGTGGCGTTATGTAATTGTCTGTGTATGCTAGTAAAGAACACTTTTAAAAAACGATCATTCACTTATCGTGCTACTTGCCACTAACGCTGCTAACGCCAGCAGCCAAGCAAAAAGAGGGACGCAGCATGTCAGAAGAAAACCGTTCAGATCAGTACACGCCAGGCCACAAGCCGGATATGAAAACGCTGTTTAAGGATAACCGGGTCAAAGGTATTGCCGGTATTGCAGCCATTGCGGTGATCTGGGCCATTATGGCGCAATCCAATTCAGGCACCCACCAGGAGCGTGTAGAGGCGCTCGAAGGGCAGCTCGCCAGCGTTGAGCAAGAGAATACTGAGCTCAGCCAGCGCCTGTCGGAAGTAGAGCAGGCCGAAGCTGATTTGACCGCCATGCGCGATGAAATGGCGTCTTTAGAGCAGCAGCAAGCAGAGGCAACCGCCAGCCTTGAGTCTGCTCAGGGAGATGTCAGCAGCGTACAGTCTCGTCTTGAAGAGTTAGAAAGCCAGCGTGAAACGCTGCAGCAGGAAGTCACTGCTTTGGAAGAGCAGCTTGCTAGCACCGAAAGTGAGTTGCAGTCGCTTCGTGAAGAGCGTGATCAAGTGGTAAGTGAGCGCGATGAGGCGGAGGCGTCGCTTCAGCAGGTTGAAGAAGCTCGTCAAAGTGCCGAGGACGCTCGTCAGCAGGCAGAGTCTGCTCGTCAGGAAGCTGAAGAGCAGCGTCAGCAAGCTGTTGAAGAGCTAGGCGCCGCTGAAACCAAGCTAAGCGATCTTGAAACCCAAGTGACGGATGCCAATGAGCGCTTAGCGACGCTTGAAGAGGAAATTGCTGCCCAGGAGAGCGAGCTGCAAACCCTGCAGGATGAGCGCGATAACGTGGTGGAAGAGCGTGACTCGCTGCAATCAGAAGTGGACTCTTTAACTCAGCTGCGCGAAGAAGAACAGCAAAGCCTAGAGCAGGTTCGCACTGAAATGGACGACCTGATGGTGGCACTGGATATCGGTCGCGATGAAGTGGCTAAGGTCGAGAGCGATATCGAGAGCCGTGAAGAGCAGCTGGCACGTTTAGAAACACAGTTGAGCGAGTGGCGCGATGAACTCTCTACGCTGGATGAGCGTTTAAACGTAGAAGATGCTGCCTCTGGTGAGGTGCCCAGCCTAACGGGTGAACAGCAAAACCAACAAGATCAGCAAAATCAGGAAGGCCAGGACGAAGGCCAGGAC
>Ga0194138_10001673_pt1 | contig 10594 bp, 9 predicted proteins | sample TARM_MetaG_T2_14_FD_134022 | JGI IMG/M metagenome (GOLD analysis project Ga0194138, IMG submission 134022) | Freshwater microbial communities from Pennsylvania, USA, analyzing microbe dynamics in response to fracking - TARM_MetaG_T2_14 (version 2) | ecosystem: Environmental > Aquatic >...
GGTTATGTGACGGCACTCTACCCTGAGTTAAGTGCACTTAACTTTCAGTCGAGAACAAAACATTGTAAGAAAGTAAATGCTAAAAAATGTAAATTGCTTTGGAAGTACGATAAGATTTATTGGCTGGAATGTGTATAAAAAGTATATTTGTACACAGTTGTATATAATTTTAAAAGGAGGCCCCCATGAAATTTCTTTGGACAACCATCAAAGTGACAAACCTTGAGGAATCCCTACAGTTTTATAGACAAGTGTTAGATTTACATCCCTATGAACGATTTAAAGCCGGGCCTCACATGGAAATCGCCTTTTTAAGAACAGAGGAAACGGCTATTGAGCTCATCCAAGATCAGCGATCAGAAGTATCTCCTTCCTGTTCATCCATTTCCTTAGGGTTTCAGGTACCTTCCTTAGACGAAATCTCTCATCACCTAAAGGAACTGAGCATTCCCATCCTAGGGGGACCTATTCAGCCCAATGAAACCATGCGGTTCATCTATATCAAAGATCCCAATGGCGTGAAAATCCAGCTGGTGGAACTTCAAAATTAAGTCCACAAAAGCTGGATGCCCAAAAAGGAACTTTAGCCATCTCATGGATGGCTAAAGTTCCTTTTTTAAGCTCTTTTTACTACCCTCTTTGCAAGGGTTTCTTGTTGATGGTAAAGGTGACTACCACTTCTCCCATGGTTTCACTAAGCACCGTGACTTGTCCAGACGCTCCCTCTCCCTTGGTTCGGACATAGAAGGCACCTTGGCCTCCACGCAGAGGGAATCTTTTGGGCCCTATAATCTCCAACGGACCTTCCACCATCACTTCTAGGAGTTCATTGCTATAGCTTAGCTGGTCTCCATGCTCATTGACCACTTGCAAGGATACCATGGCCACATCATAGGTTTCCTCCACCTGAAGAGCTCTGTGGGACGGCGTTACCCGTAAATGATGCTCTTTAGAGGGCCCCCGTTTCACCGTGAGGACCTCTTTGCCTCCTAGGAGGCCTTTGAAGGTATAGACCCATTGGTCTTGACCCCAACCAGAATAATACTTACCAAAGAGATTCATGGCATCACTAAGCTGAAGTTTATACTTCCAAAGAATCCACCCCATGGATGCTTTTAGCATCATCGGCAACTGTGTCCCATGGACCGCTGCGGCTTTTAAAATCTCCTTGACCTTTTCAGCATCCTTGGGTGAAAATCCTTCCTCCACTTCTAGGCGGTCTCCAATGAAATCTTCCATGGCTATGGGTACGGTGAAGACACCTTTGTCCTTCTTTCGCTCATAGCGTTTGATGAATTGATCATTTTTATAAACCTCCACGGCATCACAATTGGTGAAGGCATATACGGTGCCAAGATCTCCCCCAGGGTGTTCTCCGATGTTCATGGAAGAAGATACCATAAGCACAGGATCAGCCCTTTGCTGAGCTGCATAAACATAGGCTGCCAGCTTCTTTTGGCGAAACCCATCCAACACCCCATGATAACAAATGCGGTCTCCACTGCCAAAGTCTCCATGGGTTTGGTAGTCGTTCATGCACCAGCCAATGACCCCTGAGAGTGCTTCATGGTCCTCCATGGCTTCCAAAACCTTGCTATGACGCAGGGCATGGTCTAACCGATGCTTCTCAGGATCAAAGCTTTTGGTGGGAAACATATGACCATTAAATTCCGTCACCAGATAGGGTGCTTTTCTAGGCAATACATCCTTGGGATGCCGAAGCCCTTGATTATGCCCTTGATGAACAAAATCATTGTAGGTATACACATCTTCTAAGAGTTCACTCTTGGCAAAGTTTCTTACGCCGCCGGTGGGTCTAGAAGGATCATACAGACGAGCAATCTTATTCATTTCCGCATAAAAGGTATGATCGTCTTGGGACTCATTGATCCGCACGCCCCAAATAATCACCGAAGGATGATTACGGTCTCTTTTGATCATTCTTTTTAAGTTATACTTACTGATCTCTTTAAACTGCTCATCACCAATGTGCTGCCACCCTGGGATTTCTTCAAAGACCAGTAGCCCTAGTTCATCACAAGCTTCTAAAAACTCTTTAGCTTGGGGGTAATGGGACGTACGCACCAGGTTCACACCCAAGTCTTCCTTCAGGATTTTCGCATCCCATCGCTGCATGGATTTGGGCATGGCATAGCCCACATAGGGATAACTTTGGTGTCGATTCAGTCCTCGTATTTTGGTCTTCACCCCATTCAGATAGAAGCCATCATCCTTAAATAGCGCTTCTCGAAAACCAATTTTCTCATATTGAACATCCAGAAGCGTCCCTTCTTGATTCATCAGCATGGTTTTCAAAGTGTATCGTTTGGGATGGGTTAGTCCCCATAAGTCCACATCCTTCACCAGGAAGGTATTTTTCACCCTTTGTTGGTCGATTCTTCTCACCCCTGTGAAAATGGGCTTTTCCATGGAAGGGTCTTCTTCTTCATCAAAGAGCTTATAGACTAGAGACCCTTGATAAGCCCCTTGGACTGCCGTTTCAATGAGGAGCTTCTTCTCCTTTTCTAATACCGAAGCCCCATAGGCAAAGACCTCTTCTATGCATTCCCTGGGCTTCATCTCCAGATGAACCCCACGATATATGCCGCCAAAGCTCAAGTAGTCCACCACCCCGCCAAAGGGTGGGATGAAAGGCAGCTCCCGAGAGTCCACCAGCACCACAATGGTATTGAGCTGTCCTAGCCGAACTTCTCCTGAAATATCCTTGGAAAAAGGCACATAGGGACTTTCACTATGGAAGCTTAGGACACCATTGATATACACCACCGCACTGTTGGCTACCCCTTCAAAAGTAAGAATCATTCTCTTTTTCTCCTGGTCCTCTTGGAAAAAAACCTCCTTCTCATAGACACTTTGAAACTGATACATCTCCTCATTAAAATAGTGGTAGGGGAGCATTTGAACCGTATGGGGTACATCCACCATCTCCACGTGCTTTCCTTCCACTTCCCCTGAAAAATAACCTTCTATGCTTACGTCTCTATAGAACATCCACCCTTCATTGAGGTGTATTTTTTCACGCATGATGATCTCCTTTCTAAGTGCCACTAGGATCCTGCCAAGAGGCAGGCTACATTATGTGATTATTCCGTCTTTTCTATATCTTAACTTGAAAGCCCCTCTTTTACAAGGTATCAAAAGAAGGCAAAAAAGTAGAAGCTTTTCCTCTGTTCAAAAGCTTCTACTTCTAGATCCTATGCTTTTCCTGAGACCGTTACGGTGATGTTTCCTTCTTCATCAATGCCATGGTAATCCACCAAGGAAACGTAAGACGTAGGCATCTTCTTTGGTACCTCTTTGGTATCCACCAACACACCGATGCCTATGAGCTCTGAATCAAATTCTTGTAGTAGATCCGAGATGCCATGAACGGTGCCTCCTGCCCGAAGAAAGTCATCAATGAACAAACATTTAGACGAGGACTTCAACGTTCTTTTGGCAAGGCCCATATTCCCCAGCCTACCTGTGGTGCCAGACACATAATTGATGGTGACGCTGGTGCCTTCTGTGACTTTGGCATTTTTCCTTGCCACAATGAGGGGCACCCCCAGATATCTGGCCACTTCATAGGCCAAAGGAATGCCTTTGGTTTCTACGGTGATGATGTAGTCTGCCTTGGCCTTGGCAAACTTAGAAGCCAAAATAATCCCTGCTTTATGGACGATGGTGGGGTCTAGCATAATGTCTGTGATGTACAGAAAATTTCCTGGTACAATTCTAGACCGATCTCTTAAGGTTTCACAGATTTTTTCTGCAAAGGCCTCTTCTTCTGCTGTGCCCATTCTTGCCAAGTAACGTACGCCACCAGTGGCCCCTGCGATGGTTTCTACCCTACCCATGTCCATGGCCTCTAGCACTTCTCGAATCACCAGGATATCTTCACTGATGGTGGATTTTGCTGCATTGAGCATTTCCGAAAAATAATTCAGGCTCATAATTTTATGGGGATTCTCAATGAGAATCTTTGTGATGGCACTGATGCGACTGTTTCTCGAGTACTTCTGCATGAAGGAACCTCCTATTTTCTCTATTTCATTATATTTTACATGACTATCGAATGTTTTTCAATATACCCAACACGAATATTCGTATTTTATGGAATTCTTTTCTCAGAAGAAGGAAGCTGAAAAAATTCCACTTCCCCCCTTTTTTCTTTTGTTGTACTATATGGAGAGAAAGAAGGTGCATTGTATGTTGTTTGATCTGAAAGAATACGAACATAAAAAAGTCCATTTTATTGGTATAGGCGGCGTCAGCATGAGTGGCCTGGCTGCCATTTTATTAAACCATAACATTCGGGTCACAGGTTCTGATCAGCGCCCCTCCAAAAATACCGAGAAATTGCAAAAAAGAGGCGCAGAGATTTATTATGGCCACAAGAAAGAGAACATCACAGACCAAGATCTGGTCATTTATACCGCAGCCATTCGTGAGGACAATGAGGAGCTCCAAAGAGCTCATACCCTGGGCATTCAAACCTTTGACCGAGCAACCTTTTTAGGGCACCTCATGAAGAACTTCACAAACTCCATCGCCGTCACGGGTACCCACGGGAAAACCAGCACCACCTCCATGCTATCAGCCATTGCTTTGGCCGATGAGAAGGATCCCACCATTTTAGTGGGGGCAAACCTCCCATTGATTGATGGAAATTACCGCATTGGCGACAGTGATTTTTTCATCACCGAAGCCTGCGAATATAAGGCTTCTTTCATGAAGTTCCCTGGAAAAGTGGCGTTGATTCTTAATGTAGAAGCGGACCATTTGGATTACTATCGAGATTTGCAACATATTTTGGACACCTTTAAAGCCTACCTTGGCGTGATGCCCAAAGATGGCACCGTGGTGGCAAACCTGGACGATGAAAACATGGCCTACATCCTGGAGGATGCCACAGTGAAGGTGGAGACCTTTGGCCTTAAGAAAGGAGATCTCCAAGGAAAAAACATCACCTATGATGCCTTTGGCTGCGCCTCCTTTGACGTGGTGTATCATGGCAAGCTTTTAACCAAGATCTCTTTAAAAGTCCCTGGAGAATTCAACATCTATAATGCCTTGGGCGCCATCCTAGCCTCCATGGCTTCTGGCATCTCCCTAGAGGGAATCCAAAAAGGGCTGAACAGTTATCAAGGGGTGGACAAAAGATTCCAACATTTGTACACAAAAAAAGGCATTATGGTCTTGGATGACTACGCCCACCATCCAGGAGAGATCAAAAGTGCCATGGAGACAGTGCTCAGAATGAAGCACAAAAAAATCCATGTGGTGTTCCAGTCCCATACCTACACCAGGACCAAAGCACTATTTGATGAATTTCTTCCTTGCTTTGATGAGGCAGATACCTTGCTCCTGCTGCCCATTTACGCCGCAAGAGAACCGGATACAGGCCTTGTGAGCGCAGAGGAGCTGGGGGCAGCCATTAAAAACAGAGGCACCGTAAATACCGTAAACTTCTTAACTTTTGAAGACGCAGCCGCCCATCTCTACCACCTGGTGGAAGAAGGGGATCTTGTCCTCACCATGGGTGCAGGAGAATCGGTCCAGGTGGCAGAGCTTCTGGAGTCCCTTTTAGACCAATAATTCACAAGAAAAACAGGCGTCCTAGGGTTTTCACCCTGGGACTTTTCTTGATATCCATTGAGCCTTAGGAATCCTAGGTGGCAAGAAGCACCTCTTGTCAGCCCCGGGCTTTTGGGGTATACTAAGGAAAGCAAAGAATCCAATAACTATATGCAGAGATGGGAAGAGTATAAAAAGAACCTCCTCACAGCGAGCCAATGATGGTGGAAGATTGGCAGTAAGACTTTTTAGAAAAACGACCCGGAGCATCCCTTTGGAAGTAGTAGTACAGGGGGACGGACCTACCGTTACAGGATCAAGTGATAGAGAATCTTCTTCTCTATAAATTGGGTGGTACCGCGAGATCCTCGTCCCATGTGGGTGACGACGGTCTTTTTTTATACAAAAAAAACACCAGCGGAGGGCTGAAGAAAAAGCCTCCCTGAGTACAAAGGAGAGAAACAGTTATGGTCAGCGTTAAAGAACTATACAAACATGCCAAAGACTACGAAGGTCAATCCGTAACCCTTCACGGATGGATTCGCACTTCAAGAGTCTCTAAAGCCTTCGGGTTTATCGAACTCAATGATGGTGGATTTTTCAAAAATGCCCAGATCGTTTTTGATGAAACCTTAGAAAACTTTGTAGAAGTGTCCAAGTATCACATTGCTACAGCGCTTAAGGTAACGGGAAAGGTGGTCTATACCCCTGATGCCAAGCAGCCTTTTGAAATCAAGGCAGAAGAGATTCTTCTAGAAGGCGCTTCTTCCGCTGATTTTCCTTTGCAAAAGAAACGCCATACCTTTGAATATTTGAGAACCATTGCCCACCTTAGACCAAGAGGAAACACTTACTCTGCGGTGTTTAGAGTGCGAAGCCTGGCGGCTTATGCTTTGCATAAGTTCTTCCAAGAAAGAGGCTTTGTGTATGTGCATACGCCCATCATCACCGGTAGCGATGCTGAAGGTGCTGGAGAAATGTTCAGAGTTACTACCTTAGACCCTAAAACGCCGCCACTCACAGAGGGTGGTGAAGTGGATTACAAGGAAGACTTCTTCGGCAAAATGGCCAACTTGACCGTTTCCGGCCAGCTCAATGCAGAGGCCTATGCCTGGCTTTTAAGGATGTCTATACCTTTGGCCCCACCTTTAGAGCAGAAAACTCCAATACCGCTCGTCATGCTGCGGAGTTTTGGATGATCGAGCCTGAAATTGCCTTTGCAGATTTACAAGATGACATGCAGCTGGCGGAAGATATGCTAAAGTTTGTCATTCAATACGTTCTAGAAGAGGCTCCCGAGGAGATGAACTTCTTTAACCAGTTCATCGACAAGACCCTTCTTGAGCGTTTGAACTTCCTCTTAACCTCAGACTTTAAGCGGGTCACCTACACGGAAGCCGTGGACCTTTTGGAAAAGAGTGGTAAGAAATTTGAGTATCCCGTGAAATGGGGTAGTGACCTGCAGACAGAGCACGAACGATATCTCACAGAAGAGATCTACAAGATGCCTGTATTTGTCACGGACTATCCAAAAGAAATCAAAGCCTTCTATATGCGTCAAAACGATGATGGCAAAACCGTTGCCGCTATGGACTGTCTAGTTCCAGGCGTTGGTGAAATCATCGGTGGCTCCCAAAGAGAAGAGCGCTTAGAGGTCCTCTTAGAAAAGATTAAGGCCATGGGTCTAGAGGAAAAGGACTACTGGTGGTATTTAGAGCTTCGTAAGTTTGGCGGCACAAAGCATGCTGGCTTTGGTTTAGGATTTGAGCGTCTCATCATGTACATCACGGGCATGACCAACATTAGAGACGTCATTCCCTTCCCTAGAACCACAGGTCATGCAGAGTTTTAATCCATCTTTAAACCTTAGACCATAGCCCATCGAATGAGAAAGCCGAATCCTCCCTTGGGGAAGATTCGGCTTTTTTTCATGGGGTGATTCATTTTATTGAGGGGGATTTTTATGTGAAGATCTCCATGCATGCTATGGTGTATACCCTGCAAACTGGGTGCTCACATGGACCTTTAAAAGATCCATGATGCCTTCATCCTCTCCCACATAGAGTACAATCATGTTGCCTTTCTTGTAGAAATGAGGATAGGACGTCCAACTTACTTCTGCGCTTTTTTTGCCATTGGTGTAACTTGTACCCCCAGGGCTCACATAAGACGCATCTTTTTCCATCTCTTCTTCACTGTCATAGAGATATACAGAAAGATGTTCTTGACCATTTAGGGTGACCCATTTTCGCTGTCCTTGCAGAATACTCTCATCACCATCCTCATCGACTATTTGGTATCCTTCTTCTTGTAAGATGGACCTTAGTTCTTCATAATGCACCAAGGAGACCTGTTTATAACAACCAACAAAGATCCCCATGAGCATTAATAATAGGAACAGAGCAACTATTTTTTTCATCACATTCCCCTCCATGTCCCTAGAAAAATAGTAGAGAGATACCCCCCACTAAATCTCTTTTCCACTACTTTTTCACTTCAAAGATTCGGCGAATATAATATTCTTCATCCCGAGGCTCTTCCTGTCCAAAGGCATTCTCCGTGGTGCCGCTAAAAGCCAGGGTCAGGCGATAGGTTCCCTCTTCTGTTATGGGCCTTATATAATGGATCGTTTCTTCACCGGGTTCTAGAAAAAGAATGATGGCCGGGGCTTCGGCCATGGGTTCCATCCATACAAAACCATCTTCTGTTTTTTTCTCTAGAAGCATATTTCCTCCATACCAAATGGTCTCTTGGTAGTTGTTGTATAGTACATAGCTGGTGGGGTTCACTTCATCTAGGGCTATGCTCACTTCTTCCAAGGCATTTATTTTCTCCTCTGGAAAGTTAAAGCCTTCTCCATACCAAAGTAAAGGCACCGGAAAAGCTTCTTCCTCGTTCTTGGAAAATCCTTCCTCTACCTTGGGTAGCTCCAAGAGGTTGCCTGCACTGGTCATCACTTCACCATCCTGATCCTCATGTCCAAGGCCTTGATCCTCTAAACCCCCAGCACATCCCACCGTCAAGAGTATCCCCATGATGAGACCCCACAACCATAACTTTTTCATTTTCTTCCTCCTCGTATGCTATATATTTCATCCTATCCTACTCTTTGATTTTCTTATCTTTACTATAGAGGCTTTACCACAAAAATAAGTAACAAAAAAAACAAATTTTCAAAATATATCCTCTCGGTACATGAATGCTACTCATCCATTGGATTTAGGACTTTTAAATTTTCCGTTAAGTTATCTTAATTTTCGATCTATTAGTGGTAAAATGTAAGTATTAAAGGATCAAAGGGGGATTTGAAGTTATGTTTCAGAAAATACTACTGGTAAAAGAGCAGCTTCCCTACGACCATCAATTGCTTAAGTATGTCCAATCCTTGAAATTTTTAGGTGCCAAAGACTTGACTTTAGCCAAGCATTTCACCACGCAGCCTGAGCGCCCTCACAGCACCTATAGTAAACGCCAAGTCTTTGAAGACATCGAAGCCTTGAAGGCCGATGGCTTCCAGGTGGAAACCATGGAATTACACGGACTCCCTTCCGCCCAGATGAAAAAGATTTTGGACTATATGGAACCTTTTGAGTCTCTTATTATGGTGGGTGCCCAAGTTTCCTCTTTAGGAAAAAGAATCTTTGATTCAGAGTTTGCCTATGAACTCATTCAAATGCCCAGTAAACCCATCCTCATCGTTCGTATTGATGAAAAAGAAGACGATACCTTCGAGTCCATTCCCAAGAATGGGCTTCATGAAAAAAGCCATGTACTGTTTCCCACAGATTTCTCAGAAAACGCTTATCATGCCTTCACCTACTTAGAGAAAATGGTAGAACAAGGCTTAAAAAGAGTGACGCTCATGCACATTCAAGACATTGCTAAAATCAGCCCCTATTTGGACTATCGTATTCTAGAGTTTAACCAAATTGATAGAGATCGCCTCAATGCTTTACGGGAGCGCTTAGAAGCAAAAGGAGATGTGCAGGTGGATGTTCTTCTAGAGATTGGTCGACCTTTTAGAGAAATCATGAAAACCATCGAAGAGGCCAATGTGGATCTTCTAGTTTTAGGTCGCCAAGGAAAAGGCATTTTAAGAGACATCTTCATCGGAAGTAATAGTAACAACTTGGCTCGTCGTGCCAACTGCTCTGTACTGCTCATTCCCCGTGAAAAAGAGAAAAAATAGAATCCTTAAGATTGGTCGTTCAATATCTAAAATTTACTGCAGAAATGTTTCGCAAGGCGAAACATTTCTGTTTATGTAGAAGATAAATCCTTCGCTATGCTATGATCAAGCATCTCTCCTCGGATATAATCTAAAAGCTGTAGCTCCATCAAATCCTTCGCTATGCTATGATCAGACTTGTGTATTCCTGTAAGGTTCGCAAGTTGTAGCTCCATCAAATCCTTCGCTATTCTATGATTGGTCCTGTTGCCTGTCTAGTGCATTGATAGTTGTAACTCCATCAAATCCTTCGCTATGCTATGATGAGCAGTATAATAGCGACCCAGCAACGATGGTTGTAGCTCCATCAAATCCTTCGCTATGCTATGATATACGCCTGGAGTGATGTGGCATTCATGGCGTTGTAGCTCCATCAAATCCTTCGCTATGCTATGATTGCCGGCTTTTGTAAAATCGAAAGCGAAGGGTTGTAGCTCCATCAAATCCTTCGCTATGCTATGATTGGAGTGGCTGAACAAGCACGAGGGCAAGAGTTGTAGCTCCATCAAATCCTTCGCTATGCTATGATTATTACAGCCTATTGGCACCGGCTGCTACAGTTGTAGCTCCATCAAATCCTTCGCTATGCTATGATGAACACAAAGGACGTTGTAGCTCCATCAAATCCTTCGCTATGCTATGATCAACGAATTGTGGATGTGCTGAATGAGGTTGTTGTAGCTCCATCAAATCCTTCGCTATGCTATGATGACCTACCCAAAGTAGAGGAACCCTTCCCAGTTGTAGCTCCATCAAATCCTTCGCTATGCTATGATAATGCAGAAC